>Ga0081455_10001645_pt1 | contig 27158 bp, 23 predicted proteins | sample TabmetS3T2R1_FD_70207 | JGI IMG/M metagenome (GOLD analysis project Ga0081455, IMG submission 70207) | Tabebuia heterophylla rhizosphere microbial communities from the University of Puerto Rico - S3T2R1 | ecosystem: Host-associated > Plants > Roots > Rhizosphere ...
GCCTGCGGGGCATCGCGCGCCCAGCGCCCGAGCGCGTACACATCGTGATCGGTCCCGCCGCCGAGGCCGCGCTCGCGGCGCTCCGCGGCTAAGGGTTATGCCAGAGCCGTGGCGCCGCGCACCGGTGCAACCTGGCACATCGCCGATCGTCGACTAGTATGAGCAGCTCGTGTGCTGCGCGCCTGCCTATTTCGAAGGCGCGACGGCTCTGCAGACACCCGCGGATCTAGCGTTCACTACGTGCTCACATCCGCCGTCTACAGCAGGACGTGGAGTTTCGAAGGGCCGAACGGCCCTATCACGACGCAAGTCCATCCGCGCGTGCTCGCGAGCGACAGCCGCACGCAGTGGGAACTGCAAGCGGGCCGGCTCACTTCGCGTAGACGTACTCCATGAGAATGCCGATGAATACGACGAGGCCGACGTACTGGTTGTTGATGAAGGCGCGGAAGCATTTGGCCGGCACGCGCTCGCGAATGAGCCATTGCTGGTACAAGAAGAAGACCCCCGCGGTGACGACCCCGGCGAGATACCAGTCGCCGAACTTCATCGTGCGCCCGGTGAGGATCAGGGCGAACAGCATCATCGCCTGCATGATGCCGACGATGAGCCGATCCATGTCGGCGAACAGAATCGCGCTCGAGCGCACGCCGATCTTCAAGTCGTCATCGCGATCGACCATCGCGTAGAGCGTGTCGTAGATGCATGCCCAAAGCACAGCCGTCATGAACAGCACCCACGCGACGCGCGGCAACGGCGGGCCGGACTGCGCCGCGTAGGCCATCGGCACGGCCCAACCGAATGCCAGGCCGAGATAGAACTGCGGCAGCGGGAAGAACCGCTTGAGGAACGGATAGGAGATGGTGAGCGCTGCGCCGATGCACGCGAGCTTCAGCGTGAAGGCGTCGAGTTGGAGCGCGAGGACGAGCGCGATCACGATGAGCACACCGAAGAGCACGAGCGCTTCGTGCGGACCGATCCGCCGCGCGGCGAGCGGGCGATCGCGCGTGCGCTTGACGTACGGGTCGACGTTCCGGTCGGCGAAGTCGTTGATGACGCACCCGGCCGAGCGCATCACGACCGTGCCGACCATGAAGATGATGAGGATGCGGGGATTGGGGCGGCCGTCACCGGCAATCCAGAGCGCCCAGAGCTCGGGCCAGAGCAGCAACCAGATGCCGACGGGCTTGTCGAGCCGCATGAGGCGGCCCCACTCCTGCGCCCGGCGACTCAGCCGGTGGAGGAACGGCGCCTCGAGGGGCTTCACCTGTAACGAAAGCGGGTCTACTGCCAAGTGAGGGGTCTCAACCTACCCGTCCATAACGTTCGTCGGCGCCAACCCAGCGCGCGGCGAGCGGCGCAATATTAGCCGGGTACGAGGCCAGCATCAGCTCGGCAGCCTGCTGAACGCGGGGAAGAAGATCGGTGTCACGCATCAAGTCGGCGACGCGCAGCTGCGCCAGGCCGGTCTGCCGCGTGCCGAGCAGCTCGCCGGGGCCGCGCAATTCCAAGTCGCGACGCGCGATCTCGAAGCCGTCGTTCGTCTCGCGGATCACCTTGAGTCGCTGGCGTGCGAGCTCCGACAAGGGACTCCGATAGAGCAGCACGCACGTACTCGCTTCCGTGCCGCGCCCGACGCGTCCGCGGAGCTGATGCAGCTGCGCGAGGCCCATGCGTTCGGCGTTCTCGATCACCATCAACGTCGCATTGGGCACGTCGACGCCGACTTCGATCACGGTCGTGGCGACGAGCAGCTGAATCTTGCCCGCCTTGAAGGCGAGCATCGCTTCGTCTTTCTTCGTCGGTGGCATTCGGCCGTGGACGATGCCGACGCGCACGTCCGGCAGCGCTTCGGCGAGCGCGGCGGCCGTTTCCTCCGCCGCTTGCGAGCGCGCCTCGTCCGATTCCTCGATCAGCGGGCACACCCAATAAACCTGCCGGCCTTCGCGACAGGCATTGAAGATGCGCGCGACCACTTCGTCGCGGCGCTCTTCGGGCACCACGACCGTCTTCACCGGCGTGCGACCCGGCGGCAGCTCGTCGATGATCGATATATCGAGATCGGCGTAGGCGGTCATCGCGAGCGTTCGCGGGATCGGCGTGGCCGTCATGATGAGCTGATGCGGGAAGCGCCCGTGCTTGCGGCCCTTCTCCTGCAGCCGCAGCCGCTGCTGCACGCCGAAGCGGTGCTGCTCGTCCACGATGATCAGCGCGAGCTGCGCGAATTCGATGCCTTCTTGGAACAACGCGTGCGTGCCGACGGCGATGCGCACCTCGCCCGACGCGAGCGTCTCCAACGCACTCTTGCGCTCGCGCGCCGGCTGCGACCCCGAGACGAGCGCGACCGTCAGATTCAACGGATCGAACCAGCGGCGGAAGTTCTGGTAGTGCTGTTCGGCCAGCAACTCGGTCGGCGCCATCAGCACGGCCTGCATTCCGCTGCCGGCCGCGCGCGCTGCGGCCGCCGCCGCGACGACCGTCTTGCCGCAACCCACGTCACCCTGAATCAGGCGCACCGCCGGCTGGTCCCGATGCAGATCGGCGTCGACTTCATCGAAGGCCCGCGCCTGCGCGCGCGTCAGCTCGAAGGGCAGCGATTGAACGAATCGTGGCGTGAGCTTCTCTGCATCGTCGAGCGCCCACGCGGGCTCGGTGCGCGCGGCCTGCTTCAACAGCTTGAGGCTCAGGTGATGGGCGAGCAGTTCTTCGAATGCGAGCCGCCGCTGTGCGGGATGCCGTCCGGAGGAGAGCTCGACGATGCTCGCCTCGCGCGGCGGGTTGTGCATATAGCGCAGCGCTTCTTGCAACGTCGGCAGCCCGAGTGGATCGAGCACTTGCGCCGGAATCCAATCGAGCACTGTCGAGCGATCCAGCTCGCGCAGCGCTTCGTTCACGAGCGCGCGGATGCGCCCTTGCGTCACGCCTTCCGTGCTCGGGTAGATGGGCGTGAGCGTTTCTTCCAAACCGGTGGCCGCTTCCTGCTGGCGCCGATACTCGGGATGAACGATCTCCAGCCCGAGCGGCCCGCGCCGGACTTCGCCGAAGCAGCGAATGCGCGTGCCGCGCGCGAGGGCCTGCTGCTGCGAGCTGGTGAAGTAGAAGAAACGGAGCGTTAGAAAACCGGAGCCGTCCGAAATGCGACAGAGCATCGAGCGGCGCCGCCGGTAGACCACGTCCGTGAGCTGCACTTCGCCTTCGACGGCGGCGCGCATGCCCGGCTGCAACTTGCCGAGCGGCACGATTTGCGTACGGTCTTCGTAGCGCAGCGGCAGAACGAACAGCAAATCCTGAATCTGCGTGACGCCGAGGCGCTGCAGCCGCTCGGCGAGCTGCGGGCCGACCCCGCGCATGGCGGTGATCGGCCGCTGCTCGGCCCGAACGCTACGCTCTGCAGCCGGCGCGGCCATTTCATCCGAGATAGACGACGGCTTCGATCTCGACGCGCGCGCCGCGCGGCAGCTGCGCGACGCCGACCGCCGCGCGCGCCGGATAAGGCTCGGACATGTACTTCGCCATCACCTCGTTCACCTTCGCGAAGTTTGCGAGGTCCGTGAGATACACGTTCACCTTCACCGCTTGCGCGAGCGCGCCGCCCGCCGCTTCCGCGACCGCCTTCAGGTTCTCGAAGACGCGCGTGATTTCCTTTTCGATGTCGCCCGTCACGAGCTCCATCGTCTTCGGGTCGAGCGGAATCTGCCCGGACAGGTACACCGTGTCGCCGACGCGCACGGCTTGCGAATAGGTGCCGATCGCTTTCGGCGCGTTGTCGGTGTGAATGATCTTCCGGCTCATCTTTCCAGCTCCCATCGAAGTGCGAGGCGTGATCAGCGCGGCGCCGAGCGCACCGAGCCATGCGGTGGCAATGATTTTACGCCGTGAAGGCATTCAGAGCGTCCTTTGTTTGTCATGGCCCCCTCGATCCTCCAGCTTCGGCCGTTCTTCGCGCGAGTGCGCGGCCAGCGAGCGTGTCACGCGCAAGACATCCGGCATGCGCCGGATCATGCGCATGATGCGCGCGAGATGTTTGCGATCGGCGACCTTCAGCTCGAACACGAGCTCCGAGGTGTCGCTGTCGCGCTCTTCGACCGACACCCGATCGATGTTCGTCTCCGTGCTCGAGATCGCCGCCGCCACTGCCGCGAGCACACCGGTGCGGTTCGCCACTTCGACGCGCACCTCGGAGCTGAAGTGCCGATCCGGCGTGATCTGCCAACTGACCGGCAGCCATTTCTCCGGATGCTTGCGATAGTCCTCGACGTTCACGCAATTGTCGCGATGGATCACGACGCCGCGACCCGTGGACAGGAACGCAAAGATCGGATCGTACGGAATCGGGAAGCAGCAGCGCGCGTAGCTGACGAGCAGGCCCTCGGTGCCGGCGATGGCGAGCGGCGCCGGTGCGGCGCCGGCGCCTTCATCACTGGCGGGCGTCGTCGGCAACAGACGGCGCGCGACGAGCGGCGCGAGGCGCTCGCCGAGGCCGATCTTCTCGTAGAGATCGTCGACGTCCTTCATGCCGAGCTCACCGATCGCCGCCGCGAGCGATTCGGGCGTCACTTCTTCGAGCGACAGATTGAACTCGCCGAGCGCCTGGTTGAGCAGCCGCTGCCCGAGACCGATCGCCTCGGTGCGCCGGAGGCTCTTCAAATAGTGCCGTATCGCACTGCGGGCTTTGGCCGACACCACGAAGTTCACCCACGACGGGTTCGGCATCGCGCCCTTCGCGGTGATGATCTCGACGGTCTGCCCGTTGCGTAGCACGGTGCGCAACGGCGTGAGCCGCCGATCCACCTTCGCAGCGACGCAGCGATTGCCGATGTCGGTGTGGACGGCGTACGCGAAGTCCACGACCGTCGCGCCGCTCGGCAAGCGCAGGATTTCACCGCGCGGCGTGAACACGTACACCTTGTCGGGGAACAGGTCGACTTTGACGCTCTCGAGGAATTCCTCGGAGGTGCCGCCTTCCTGCAGCTCAACGAGATTCTTCAGCCACTCCCTCGCGCGCACCTGCTGCGCCGAGTCCTCGGCCTCGCCGGCCTTGTAGCGCCAGTGCGAAGCGATGCCGGACTCGGCGACCCGATGCATGTCTTCCGTGCGGATCTGCACTTCGATCGGCACACCGTTCGGACCGAATAGCGTCGTGTGCAGCGACTGGTAGCCGTTCACGCGCGGAATCGCAATGTAGTCTTTGAAGCGCCCCGGCATGGGCTTGAAGATGCTGTGCACGATGCCGAGCGCGCGATAGCACGTGTCCGTCGTGTTCACGGCGACCCGCAGGCCGTACACATCCACGATCTCGTTCAGCGTGGCGCGCTTGCGCCGCATCTTCTTGTAGATGCTGTAGAGGTGCTTCTCGCGCGTGTCGACGCTCGCGGCGATATCGGCCTTCAGCAGCGCCGCCTGCAGTTGCTGCTCGATCTTCTTCAGGAATTCCTTTTGATTGCCGCGCGCGCGTTTCAATGCGCGCTCGAGCACGCGATAGCGTTGCGGATACAAAGCGCGGAACCCGAGGTCTTCGAGCTCGAGCTTGATCCGATAGAGGCCGAGGCGCTCGGCGATGGGCGCGTAGATCTCCAGCGTCTCGCGCGCGACGGCGCGGCGCCGGGGCGGCGTCATCGCCTCGATCGTGCGCATGTTGTGCGTGCGGTCCGCGAGCTTCACGAGGATGACGCGCAGATCGCGCGTCATCGCGAGGAGCATCTTGCGGAAGCTCTCCGCCTGCGCCTCTTCGCGGCTCTTGAACTTGATCTGGTCGAGCTTGGTGACGGCGTCGACCAGCTCCGCGACGTCCTTACCGAAGCGCTCGGCGAGCTGGTCTTTCGGCGTCGGCGTGTCTTCGATGACGTCGTGCAGGATCGCGGCGACGATCGTGTCCGCGTCCATGCGCAGGTCCGAGAGGATCGCGGCGGCCGCCACCGGATGCGCGATGTACGGCTCGCCGGAAAGGCGCTTCTGACCCTTGTGGGCGGAAGCGCCGAACTCGGCGGCTTCCTTGATGCGCTCGACCTGATCCGGCGGCAGGTAGGTTTCGACGGAGCTGAGCAGCTCCTTCAAGCCGGGAGTTCGTCTTCCGCCGGGTAGCAGTCCCAGGAGCGAAGACGCGTAGTCCATGGCCTGATCGTAAGGCGTCGGGCCTTAGTCTCCGAGGCCGAATTGAGGCGCGCGGAACGTGGACTGGGCGGCTTCGTCCAGCGTCATCGCATTGTCGACCGGCGGCGGCTCGGGCTCGCGCAGCATGTCGACGGTGATGTTGCCGGCGGCGATCTCGCGCAGCGCGACCACGGTGGGCTTGTCGTTTTCCCAGTTCACGGTGGGCTCGGCGCCGTTGGCGAGCCGGCGCGCGCGCTGCGAGGCGAGCAGCACGAGCTGGAACAGGTTATCGACGTTCTGCAGACAGTCTTCGACGGTGATACGGGCCATGAGTGCAAGCTTTGGAAGCGCCCGCGACGTGCGGGCGAAAGGGTCTGAACTATAAGGGACGACGCCGAATGAGGCCAGCGTTGCAGGCCGGCCGACGCGGGCGCGCCACATCCGGCGAAATCCAGCGGACGGCAGCGCGGGCCTGCTCCGCTCGGCGGCCATTCAGCCCAACAGGTCTTTCAGAAGCGGTTGCAGCGCCGGGCGGGACGCCACGAGCTCGGCCCCATCGCCTACGACGATGCGGCCAAGGTCTGTCACCGCCCGCTCGAAATCGTCGTTCACGACCACGTAGTCGAACTCATTCCAGTGCGACATATCCCCGACTGCATCACGCAGTCGCCGCTCGATCACCTCGTCGGAGTCCGTCTTCCGGTTGCGCAGCCGCTCCTCCAGCGCCCGGCGCGACGGCGGCAGAATGAAAATCGTCGCGCACTCCGGCAGGGTCTTGCGCACCTGCTGCGCCCCCTGCCAATCGATTTCGAGGATCACGTCGCGTCCCTGCGCGAGCTGCTGCTCGACCGGCCCGCGCCCGGTGCCGTAGTAGTTGTCGAACACCTGCGCGTGCTCGAGGAATTCGCCGCGCCCGATGCGCTCGCGAAACTCATCGACGGACACGAAGTAGTACTCGCGGCCGGGCTGCTCGGTCGGCCGCATCTTGCGGGTGGTGTGGGAGATCGAGAGCCGCAATTCCGGGCGGCGATCGAGCAGCGCCTTCACGAGCGAGGTCTTGCCCGCCCCGGACGGGGCGGCTACGACGAACAGACGGCCGCGCCGTGCGGCTGTATCGGGTGCGGCCATCGAGTCCGAGGTTACTGGGGCGGATCGAGCACGTCCGGCACGCGCCGGAGCTGCCCCTCGCCGTTCTTCACTGCGACGAGCGCAACGTAGCGCACGCCGTCGAGCGTGAAGCCGATCTGTCGCTGCGCCGGGTAGCTCGTGCGCAGGAGCATGCCTTCGCAGCGGACGTCTTTGGCGGCGTAGCGGGCGTTCTGCACCTCGTTCGGGCCCGGCTTACAGATCTCTTCCGCGTCCGCCATGATGCGCTCGGCGCGCAACGCGTGATCCGGGTTCGACTCCTTCAGCTTTTCCAAGCCGATGAGCCCGCGCAGATAAACGACCGCCGGCGGGTTCACCTTGCCGACCGACGAGAGGTCGTCGTCCGCCAGGGCCACAGTAGTGGCGAGGAGGGAGGCCGTGAGCATCGGGACTAGAACGAGTGTTTTGCCACGCATGGTCGACTCCGTACCTATCGCGACTTACTCGATATTCTGGACCTGTTCGCGCATCTGCTCGATCACGACTTTCATCTCGACCGCGGCGCGCGTGGTTTCCAGATCCTGAGACTTGGACGACAGTGTATTGGCTTCGCGGTTCAGTTCCTGCATCAAGAAGTCCAGCCGGCGGCCCGCCGGCTCGCCGGCGCCGACGATGCGGCGGATCTCGGCGATGTGACCGGTCAGCCGGTCGAGCTCCTCGTCCACGTCCAGCCGCTGCAGAAGCAGCGCCAGCTCTTGTTCGAGCCGGTCTTGATCGACCTGCGCTTTCAGCTCCGCCAGCCGCTCGTTCAAGCGCTCGCGGACGCGGGCCTGCACTTCGGGCAGCCGGGCGCGCACTTGAGCGACCAGCCCTTCGAGGTTCGTGCAGCGCTGCTCGATGAGCTCGCGCAGGCGGACGCCTTCGCGTGACCGCGCGGCGACGAGGTCTGTCACGGCGGCCGCGAAGAGCTCGCGCGCAGCGTTGATCACGTCCTCCCCGCCACTGCTGTCTTCGCGCACGACGCCGGGCCAGCGCAGGACGTCCATGAGATTCACCGTGTGACGCTCGGGGAGCGCGGCGGACAACTCACGCACCCTCGCCAAAACGCGCTCGAGTGCCTCACGGTCTATGTCGAGCGCGAGCTCGGCACCGTGGCCGGCGCGGAAGCTGAGCGTGCAGTCGACCTTGCCACGCTTCAACTCACGCGTAGCGATTTGGCGGAGCTCGCTCTCGGCGGCACGTAGATCGTCCGGCAGCCGAAAGCCGGTCTCGAGGAAGCGGTGATTGACGCTACGGATTTCGCACACGAGCGTGCCCCAGGGGCCGGTGGCCTCCCGTCGGGCAAATCCGGTCATGCTGACGATCATCTGGATGGGCTTTCTGCGTGCGCCGGTGGGCGGCTTACGCTGATCTGCTCGTGAGTGATATAAAGCGCCGCCAATCTTATCAGAAGCGCGAGTGCCCTCTTGCGGGTCGAGTACGCCGATATCACGCTCGTTGGGGCGCGCGAGGAAAACCAGGATCGGGTCGTCGCGGCAGTGGCCGAGCATGCGGCTCTGCTGCTCGTCGTCGACGGCATGGGCGGCCACGCTGATGGTGCGCGCGCCGCCGAGGTAACGCAGAAGACGGTGCTGGAAGCCTTCTGGCACACACCACAACCGCTGTTCGATCCGCTGGGTTTCTTGCACACGACCCTCGGTCGCGCTCACGAGGAAGTCGTCAAAATCGGAATGAGCCTGCCGCTCGAACAGCGGCCGCGCGCGACGTGCGCGGTGTGCCTCGTGCAGCAGCGGGCGGCGTGGTGGGGGCACATCGGCGACAGTCGCGTGTATCACATCCGGCGCGGGCAGCTGGTTCAGCGCACGCGCGATCACAGTCACGTGGAGCTACTGTTGCGCGAGGGGCTGATCACGGCGGATCAGGCGGTGAATCATCCGATGCGGAACTTCGTGGAGTGCTGCATCGGCGGCGATCCGATTCTTCCCGACATGACGCTCTCGGGACGGCGGGCGCTGGATCCCGACGACGTCGTATTCGTTTGCACGGACGGCATGTGGTCCACGCTCAAGGACGAGGAGATTGCCGGCCGGCTCAGCACCGGCGGCGCCAACATGCGCGAAATATTGATTCAGCTGGGGCAGCTCGCGGTCGCGCGTGCCGGTGGCGGCAGCGACAACACTTCGGCCGCGGCACTCCGCTGGCTCGGAGATTGAAGTGAGCAGGCCGAGCGGCAGAGCACCGGATCAGTTGCGCCCGGTGCGCCTCACGAGACGCTTCACGAAGCACGCCGAGGGCTCGGTGCTCATCGAGTTCGGCGATACGCAGGTGCTCTGCACGGCGAGCGTCGAAGAGACCGTGCCCGCGTTCCTGCGCGGCAAGGGGCAGGGCTGGGTCACCGCCGAATACGGGATGCTGCCGCGCTCCACGCATACGCGCACGGCGCGCGAGGCGGCCAAAGGTAAACAGAGCGGGCGGACGCAAGAGATTCAGCGACTCATCGGGCGCTCGCTGCGCGCAGTGACCGATTTGAAGGCGCTCGGGGAACGGACGATTACGCTCGATTGCGATGTCTTGCAGGCGGATGGCGGCACGCGCACCGCCTCCATCACCGGCGGCTACGTCGCGCTTGCGGATGCATGCGAGCGGCTCGTCGCGCGGAGGATGATTTCCGCGAGCCCTATCCATGGACAGATCGCCGCGATCTCCGTCGGCATCTGCAACGGCGTGCCGGTGCTCGATCTCGATTACGCGGAGGATTCCTCTGCCGAGACCGACATGAACATCGTCATGAACAACGGCGGCGGTTTCGTCGAAGTGCAAGGCACGGCCGAGGGGCATGCGTTTCGGCGGCACGAGCTCGATGCGCTGCTGAATCTGGCGGCGACCGGCATCGGCGAGCTGTTCGCGTTGCAAGCACAGGCGCTGGCCGGAACGCCGTGAGAATCGTTCTGGCGAGCGGCAACGCGGAGAAGCTCCGCGAGCTGGCCGCGCTGTTGGCGCCCCTCGGGCACGAGCTCGTCACGCAATCTTCGCTCGGCATCGAAACGCCTCCCGAAACCGGGACCACCTTCGTCGAGAACGCGTTGTTGAAGGCGCGCTATGCCGCGGCGAAGTCCGGGTTGCCGGCGCTGGCCGACGACTCTGGGATTGAAGTGGATGCGTTGGGCGGCCGGCCGGGGGTCTACTCGGCGCGGTACGCGGGCGAGGGAGCGAGCGACCGCGACAATCTCGAGAAGATGCTCGCCGAGCTGCGCGACGTCCCGGTCGAGCGGCGCACAGCGCGCTATCAGTGCGTGATCGTTCTTGTTCGAAGCGCTGAGGACGGCGCGCCGCTCATCGCGCACGGCACGTGGGAGGGTCGCGTTCTCAGTGCGCCTCGCGGCACTGGCGGCTTCGGCTATGACCCGATCTTCCAACCCGACGGCGAGACGATCACCGCGGCCGAGCTGACGCCCGCGGAGAAGAACGCGCGCAGTCACCGCGGCCAGGCATTGAGGGCGCTCGTGGCGCAACTGCGCCACAAAGATCTCTAGGGCAAGGCAAGCCACCGAATCCCAGCGCGCGCGCCGAATCCCAGCGCGCCCGCGCGCTTCGCGCTAACGTCCCTTCCAGCATGCCCGTCCTAACTACACCGCCGCTCTCGCTCTACATCCACCTGCCGTGGTGCGTGCGAAAGTGCCCGTACTGCGACTTCAACTCATACGCCGTGAAGGATGCGCTGCCGGAGAGCGCCTACGTCGAAGCGCTCGAGCGTGACCTCGAAGCCGAGGCCGCAGACGTCCGCGACCGCGCCGTGATCAGCATTTTCTTCGGAGGCGGCACCCCCAGCCTGTTCACGCCGGACGCCATAGGCCGCATCCTCGAAGCCGCCCGCCGACACCTGACGATCGCCCCGGACGTGGAGGTCACGCTCGAGGCCAACCCGGGCACTATCGAGCACGGGCGCTTCGCCGGCTATCGAGCAGCGGGCGTGACTCGCGTGTCGCTTGGCGCGCAGAGCTTCGACGCCGAGCAGCTCAAGGCGCTCGGTCGAATTCACTCGCCAGGCGAAACGGTGCGCGCGGCCGAGGAACTGCACGCTGCGGGCCTCGCGAACTTCAACCTCGACCTGATGTACGCCCTACCGAATCAGGACGCCGCGGGTGCCGCGCGCGATGTGGCCCAGGCATTGGCCCTCCACCCCGCACATCTTTCGCACTACCAGCTCACGCTCGAGCCCGGCACGCAATTCGCCGCGCATCCGCCGACGCTGCCCGCCGACGATCTCGCCGCAGAGATGCTGAGTGCGTGCCATGAGCACCTTGCGCGTGCCGGCTTCGCGCGCTATGAGACCTCGGCCTATGCCCGCGCCGGCAAGCAATGCCGCCACAACCTCAACTACTGGACATTCGGCGACTACATTGGAATCGGCGCGGGCGCCCACGGCAAACTGACGAACACCGCAGCGGCTGTCATCTATCGCACCACGCAGCAGCGCGAGCCGCGCCGTTACCTCGCGCTGTCCCCGCGAGCAATCGCGCGCCAGCCCATCGCGCCGCAGGATTTGCCTTTCGAGTTCATGATGAATGCGCTGCGGCTGACCGGCGGCTTCGAGCTTGCGGTCTTCAGCGCGCGCACCGGCCTCGAGTGGCCCGCCGTGGCGGGAGCTTTCGATGCATTCCAGTCACGCGGGCTAGTTGAAATCGCCGACGGGACGTGCAAGCCGACGCCGTTCGGGGTCAGCTTCGTGAACGAAATGTTGCTCGACCTGTTGCCGAAAAGAGCCATTTCGACCGGGAAACCAGCGATGTCAATGGGCTCGTAACCCCCATCTCCGAGGCTGGCGCCGGGCTTTATGCACAGCCAAGCGCAGCTTTACCGCAAAAGAGTGAATTACGTTCAACTTTGGTTAAATCGCTCTACGAGACCGCTGTAAGTTACTGAAAGACATGGGTGAAATGGGCTGGCTATTTTTTAGCCACAGTAACAAATGTGCAATTTACCGGGGAAAACACCCCGCTCGCAGGGTCGCTATCCACAGAGTTATCCACAGGTTTTGTGGATAAGGAAATGCCGGCGTCCAAGCTGGTAATCCGGACCCTGAGACCCCATCGATCGCCGCTCGTGGCAGAGGGGCGCGCGCCGGCCGAAACGCTTGAGCGAGCCTCACTCTGCCGCTAGACTTCCGCGCCCTTTTTCCGGCGCGGCCTCAAGGCCAAACACCGATCGAGCGTGTCATGAAACCGTCAATTCATCCCGAGTACAAAGAGATCGCCGTCACCTGCACCTGCGGGAACAGCTTCACCACGCGCTCGACGCTGGGCCACGACCTGCAGGTCGAAGTGTGCTCGAGCTGCCACCCGTTCTACACGGGCAAGCAGAAGATCGTGGACACCGCGGGCCGCGTCGACAAATTCCGCAAGAAGTACGCCGCAGCCGGCGCTCGCTGAGCGTAGGTTCCTCGCACCGCGTGCGGCGGTTCGCTACCGATTGCGCGCGGTTCCTGTCGCCGCACAGTTACAAGCCAGCCCCTTCGCCATAGCACGCCGTCGGCCCGCGCCGACGGCGTGTTCTTTGCTGGAACTTCCTTCGCTTCCTGCCGATCGTAATCCTTGGTCTTTCCGGCCACGGTTTCTGCTGCCCATTGCCCGACCGCCGCTCTAGACTGAGCGCATCTGCCTCGAGGGAGTATTCCCCATGAAGCGTCGACTCGCCGTTGTCGTCATCGCCGCGCTGACAGTGTTCGCCGCGGGTTGCGCCACCAATCCCGCGAACGGCAGCAAGAACGTCGTCCTCGGCACCCAGAAGGGTGAGATCGAACAGTCGCGGCGCTATTACCAGCAGATCATCCAGGCCTACGGCCTCTATGAAGATCAGGCCGTGCAGGACTATGTGAGCAAGGTCGGCAACAAAGTCGCGCGCCACAGCGATTTGCCCGACTGGGAATATCACTTCACCGTGCTCGATGACGATTCGGTGAATGCGTTCACCACCGGTGGCGGTTACGTCTACGTTCACCGCGGCTTGCTTTCGTACATGACGTCCGAAGCGGAGCTCGCCGCGGTGCTCGGGCACGAGATCGGCCACATCACCGCGCGGCATCCTGCGCGCCAGCAGACGCGCGGCGTGCTCGCGTCCGTCGCGGCGATCGGCGCGGCGATCATGACGGGTAACGGCGCGGTCGCGCAGCTCGCCAACATCGGCGCGGAAGCGTGGATGCAAGGCTACGGCCGCGAGAACGAGATGGAGGCGGACCGCCTCGGCCTGTTGTACGCCACCAAGAGTGGCTACAACCCCGAAGCAATGGGCCGCGTGTTCAAAGTATTCAAGGCGCAGGAAGGCTTCGAGCTGAAGCGCGCCAAGGACGAGGGCCGCGAGCCGCAGATCTATCACGGCGTGTTCTCCTCGCACCCCTCGCCCGATGAGCGCAGCGTTCAGGCCGCGAAGGGCGCCGCGAACATCACCGATACGCCCGAAGGCGGCTGGATCGAGAACACGGAGCCGTTCATGAAGGCGATCGATGGTCTACCGTACGGCTCGAGCCGTGCGCAGGGCATCGTGCGCGACAACCGCTTCTATCACGCCGACATGGGCATCACGCTCGCATTCCCGCGCGGCTGGCACGTCGACAACGAGCGCGATCGCATCCTCGCGTACACGCGGAACAAGGACGCGATCATGCAGATCACCACAGCGCCGCGCGCGGAAAAGAAAACCCCGCGCGAGTTCCTGCTCGGCGAGCTGAAGGGCGCCTCCTTCATGAAGGGCGAAGAGCTGCGCGTGAACGGCATGGAGGGTTACACCGTCGTGACGCGTCACGGCTCACCGCTCGATAGCGGCGAGGGTCCGGTGCGCTGGGCCGTGCTGTACCGTGACAAGACCGCGTTCATCTTCGGTGGCGCGAGCCGCGCGTCCGGCGCGGGTGTGCCGGCGGATGACGGACTCTTCGTCTCGTCCATTTCGACGATGCGCAATCTGAAGCCGGCGGAGTATCCGCTGGCGCAGCCGTATCGGCTGAAGGTGATCCAGGCGGACGAGAAGACGAAACTCGACGACTACACGAAGCAGGTGCCAGTCGAGAAGTATCAGAAGGAAGAGCTCGAGATGCTGAATGGGTTGTACCCGAACGGCAAGATTCAGCCCGGGCAGTACCTCAAAGTCGTCGAGTGAGCGCTCGCGGCGAGCGGGACGGTCGCGCTCGCCGCTTCATAATCGTGCACGTTGCCTAGTGTGGCGGGCTGCCTCGTCGCGCCTTGATTTCAGCGCGCGAGACATGTAACCCTCGCTTGCGGCTCGCGCGCTTTCGCTTCCGGCGCGCGCCCCGCCCCCGAGGAACACTGCGCGAATGAGCGACAAGAAATTTGAGTTGCTGGACGGCTCGTCCGGCAAGAAAACCCTCCTGCCGGTCCGTGAGGGCACGATTGGCCCCTCCGTAGTCGATATCGCATCGATCAACAAAGACCTCGGCGTCTTCACGTACGACCCCGGCTTCGGACTTACCGCTGCCTGTGATAGTCGTATCACTTATATCGATGGCGACGCCGGGGTGTTGCTCTATCGCGGCTATCCCATCGAGCAGCTCGCGGAGAAGAGCAGCTTCATGGAGGTGGCGTACCTCCTGCTCCACGGCGACCTGCCGCACAAAAAGCAGCTCGAAGAATTCAACACCAGCATCGGTCATCACACGATGATCAACGAGACGCTGCTGCGGTTCTTCAACGGCTTTCACCATAACGCTCATCCGATGGCGATGGTGTCCGCCGTGGTGGCGTCGATGTCCGCGTTCTATCACGACACGATGGACATCTATAACCCGCGCCAGCGCGAGATCTTCTCGCACCGGATCGTCGCCAAGATTCCGACGATCGCAGCCGCGGCTCACAAGCATTCGCTCGGCCAGCCGTTCGTCTATCCGCGCAACGATCTCGACTACTGCAGCAACATGCTGCACATGTTCTTCGCCGTACCGTGCGAGCCGTACAAGCTCGATCCGGTGGCGGCGCAGGCGCTCGATCTGCTCTTCATCCTGCACGCGGATCACGAGCAGAACGCCAGCACGTCGACGGTGCGCCTCGCGGGCAGCACGGGCGCGAATCCGTACGCCGCGATCTCCGCGGGTGTTTCGGCCCTCTGGGGTCCGGCGCACGGCGGCGCGAACGAAGCGGTGCTCGCGATGCTCGAGCAGATCGGCACCGTCGAGAACATTCCGAAGTACCTGGCGATGGCGAAGGACAAGTCGAGTCACTTCCGCCTCATGGGCTTCGGGCACCGCGTCTACAAGAATTTCGATCCGCGCGCGAAGATCATTCGCGCGATGTGTCACAAGGTGCTGCAACAGCTGGGCAGCGCCGACAATCCGCTGTTCGAGCTGGCGCTGCGGTTGGAAGAGATCGCGCTGAAGGATGAGTATTTCGTTGCGCGCAAGCTCTATCCGAACGTGGATTTCTACTCGGGCATCATTTATAGCGCGCTCGGGATTCCGCGCTCGATGTTCACGGTGATGTTTGCCATCGCCCGCACCGTCGGCTGGGTGGCGCACTGGCAGGAGATGATCTCCGACCCGGCGATGCGCATCGGCCGGCCGCGGCAGCTGTACACGGGTCCCAAGAAGCGCGACTACGTCGATATTCAAGCGCGCTGACGTGCGACCGTTCTAGCGGGGTTGCCCGGGCGCAGCGGTCGCGCGCGCCGCTCCGAGGCGATACGTCGAGAGGCGGCCACTCGCTGAAGCGGCGTGACCGCCCTGACCGCCCCCGACCGCGGCTCTACTCCGCCCGCGGCGTTAGTTGTTCAGCAGCTGCTCGACTTCGTTGACGTTCGCTCGCTTCATCGGCTTGCCGTCAACGGGGCTCACGGGCGCCTGGCGAATGGCATCCATCGGGAAGACGGTCGCCTCGATCGGCTGATCGTCGATCTCGAAGGAAAGGCCCGGATATGCGACCACGCGCTCCGCATTCATCTTCACGCGCCGCTCCGTGACGTCGTGCGGGATGCCCTGATCCATCAACCGGATCGCCACGGTTTCCGCGCGATCCGCGAACAGATGAATCTGCACCTCGGAGTGCGGCGTAGCCGTGCCGCTCAGCACGGACCCGACGAGCCGCGGCTCGAACTCCTGCAGTCGGCGCATCGCTTCGAGCGCCGCCTGGCGCTGCGCGTACAGGCTCTCGACGTGCTCGTCGCCGCCGAACAGCCGCTGATATTCCGCGAGCGCGTCTTCGACTTCCGTGTTCTTGGGCAGCACGGCGTTGTCGGTTACGCCAAAGCGCTCGGCGGCCTTGCGCTTCGCGAACAGGAAGTCCCGGATGCCGTGCTCGGCCATGACTCGTGCAGCTTCCTGCGCCAGTGCCCGCCGCAGGTTCTCGGTTCGGGGTGGGAATTTCTTTGGCATCGTCCCGCTCGCTTCATGTTCGGCTCGTGGTCGTCGTCAAAATATCGGCTCGCCGGCCGACCCGTCTCCTGCGGTGGTCGTGTTGGGATTGCCGCCTTCCACGCCGCCGGGTGTGGTGCCCGTCGGCAGATGGTCCGTCATGAACGTCTCCAATATCGCGTCCGGATTCTCGCCGCTCGCCAGCAGGCCCGTGTCGGGCTGAATACGCAGCGTGACGAGACCGTCCGGCATCGGGCGATGCTGTTGGGGCACGCTCTTCAGAGCTTCTCGCATGAAATGCATCCAAATGGGAAGAGCCGTCTTGGCACCTTCCTCGGCTTCGCCCAGCGAGCGTTCTTGGTCGAAGCCGACCCACACCGTCGCGACGAGGTTGTCCGTGAACCCATTGAACCACGTGTCCTTCGCTTCGTTCGTCGTGCCCGTCTTGCCGGCGATATCCGCTCGGCCGAGCGCGAGCGCGCGGCGGCCGGTGCCGCGCTTGATGACATCGCCCATCATGTCCGTCATCAGCCAAGCGTTCTGCGGTGAGATCACACGCTCCGCGATTTGCTCGGGCGGCAGCGCGCCGCGTCCGCCGCGGAGTGAGTCGGCGGCGGTGATGCGATCCGTGCCCGACGCCGAGCCGGCCAGATCGTGCAGATCGACCGGACGGTCGCATTCCTCGCAGACGATGCGCGGCGCCGCGCGATACACGACTTCACCCGCCGCGTTCTCGATGCGATCGATGTAGTAGGGCTTCACGCGATAGCCGCCGTTCGCGAACGTCGCGTAGCCGGTGGCGAGCTGCAACGGCGTCGCGTTCACGGTGCCGAGCGCGAGCGTGAGATTGTTCGGCAGGTCCTTCTTCTCGAAGCCGAAGCGCGTGATGTAGTCCATGGCCGCGCCCGTGCCCATCGTCCGCAACAGGCGGATCGACACGAGATTGCGCGAACGATAGAGCGCTTCCCGCAGGCGCGTGGGCCCGCGGAACTGGCCGCCGTCGTTCTCCGGTCGCCAGGAGGTTTCCATGCCGTCGCCTTCGAGCACGATCGGCGCGTCGAGCAACACCGAGGCCGGCGTGAAGCCATTCTCCAGTGCGGCCGAATACAGGAACGGCTTGAAGCCGGAGCCCGGCAAACGGCGCGCCTGAGTGACGCGGTTGTACTTGTTGGAGAAGTAATCGAAGCCGCCGACCAGCGCGACGATGCCGCCGTCGCGCGGATCGAGAGAGACCAGCGCGCTCTGCGCTTCGGGCATCTGCGCGATTTGCGCCGTACCGCGCCCGTCCGTGACGACGTACACGACGTCGCCCGGCGCGACGACATCGCTCGTCACCTTCGGCGCCGGGCCCCCTTCCGCCTGCGCCCAGCCGATGCCGTCCCAGTTCACTTGCGCGAGACCCCGCGCCTTCACGAACACGCGCGCCGTCTTCTCCGTGGTCGCGACGACGATCGCGGGGGTCAGGACGCCGACGCTCGAGTATTCGTCGAGCAGCGCCTCGTACTTCTGATCCTCTTGGGATGCCTGCAGATCCGCGTGACCGAGCGGACCGCGCCAGCCATGACGCCGATCGTATTCGATGAGGCCGAGCCGCACGGCGCGATTCGCCGCCGTCTGCAGTCGTCCATCGATGGTCGTGTACACCTTGTAGCCGGAGTTCTCCGCAGCTGCCCCGAACCGCGTACGAACATCGAGACGCGCCATCTCCGCGATGTAGGGCGCGTCGACCGAGAACAGCGGCGCATGCGCGCGCGCCTTCACGGGCTCGGTCCGCGCGGCCTCGTACGCAGCGTCGTCGATGTATCCGAGCTTGTGCATGCGCCCGAGCACGTAGCCGCGCCGCGCCTGCGCGAGCTCCGGATTCGTGATCGGGTTGTAGCGCGACGGCGCTTGCGGCAGGCCCGCGAGCGTTGCCGCTTCGGACACGGTGAGCTCGTTGAGCGGCTTGCCGAAGAACGTCTCGGACGCCGCAGCCACGCCATACGCGCGCTGCCCGAAGAAGATGACGTTCAAGTAGAGGCCGAGGATTTCCTGCTTCGTGAACGCGCTCTCCATGCGCAGCGTGACGAAGAGCTCGGACAGCTTGCGCCGCCACGTCTTGTCCAGCGTCAGGAACATGTTGCGCGCGGCCTGCTGCGTGATGGTGCTGGCGCCCTGCGATTTCTCCGCAGTCAGCAGATTCACGAACACCGCGCGTAGCACGCCGAGCAAATCGATGCCGCGATGATGGAAGAATTCGTCGTCTTCCGCGGCGAGAAATGCTTCGCGCACCAGCGGCGGAATCTGTTCATAGGTAACAGGGATGCGCCGCTGCTCGCCGATCTGTGCAATAAGTTCATTGCTCGCGGTGTACACGCGCAACGGGACCTGAAATTCCACTTTTCGCATCGCTTCCACCGAGGGAAGGGATGGCGCGACGTACACAAAACTGCATACGAGCGCATAAGCGCCGATAAGTGTGAGCAGGATCACACCGGCCGTACCGAACCCGATCAATCGAATGTATTTCCGTTTCACAGATTGCCACTCTGCCTGCTTGCGCTACTTCCTACCGCTATGCATAGTAGCCCGCGTTTCAGGGCAAACTCACCGAAAGGTGGGGACGCAAAGCCTCCGGTCTAAGGGCACGAGTGCCTACGACAGCGGGGTTGCCGGCGCAAGACGTTAGACCCTCTCTGTTCATAGAGTAATGTGGACAGGAAACGTCACCGCGACCGTCCTCCTCTCTGTTGCGCATTCGCAGCTCCTCTGGATCCACGTTGTTTGACCGTAGTCCGGATTTTCCAGAACCGGTCCTCGTAAGCTGCGACGTCGTCGATCATTGAAGGTCTTGTGTACGTGAGAGCAATTACAGATCCGGCGGCGTGCGCCGCTAAAGCGGTGGTCCGTGAGCGTTCTCACGTTCAATTTAACTTTGCGCTGTTATATAGTGGCTTCCGAATTAACGCAGGGCGGGCGCTTTCGGGCGTAACCTATTGAAAAGGAAATAAAAATGTTCCTGCTCAAGCGTAAATACCGTCCGCTTCTAGGTCTCGATATCACGACATCGTCGGTGAAGCTCATCGAGCTCGCCGAATCCGGCGGTCAGTACCGCGTCGAGGCTTATGCGGCGGAGCCGACACCGCAGAACGCGATCAATGAAAAGGCCGTGGTCGATGCGGAAGCCGTCGGCGAAGCCATTCGCCGCGCGGTGAAACGCGCCGGCGCGAAGAGCGGCGAAGTGGCCGTGGCCATCAGCGGCGACGCGGCGATCACCAAAGTGATCCAGATGCCGCGCACCTTGCGTTCGAGCGATCTCGAAGCGCAGGTCGAGCTGCAGGCCGACCAGTACATCCCCTTTCCGATGGACGAAGTGAGCTACGACTTCGAAGTGCTCGGTCCGTCCGAGAAGGATCCCGAAACGAACGACGTGCTGCTCGTCGCGACGCGTACCGAGAACGTCGAGCAGCGTCAGGCCGCCGTGAAGGCTGCGGGTCTCACCGCCAAAATCGTCGACGTAGAAGCGTTCGCGCTCGAGAACGCGTGCAAGCTGATGACGCACCAGATGCCAGACGGGGGTATCGACCGCACGATCGCGGTAGTGGACTTCGGCGCGAGCAGCACGACCTTCAGCGTGCTGCGTAATCTGAAAGTCGTGTACACGCGCGACTTCGCGTTCGGTGGGCAGCAGCTCACCGAAGAAATCATGCGCACCTACGGCCTCTCGATGGAGGAAGCCGGGCGCGCGAAGAAGGAAGGCGGGCTGCCGGGCAATTACCAGTCCGAGGTGCTCGACCCTTTCATCGACGACATGACGCAGCAGGTGAGCCGCTCGCTGCAGTTCTATCTCGCCTCGGGCTCCGGTCGCGAGCAGCCCGAGAAGATCCTCGTGTGCGGCGGCTGCGCGAACATCCCGGGTGTCGCCGACGTGATCTCGAGCCGAGTAGGTATTTCCGCGGAGCGCGGCGATCCGCTCGGCCAGATGAAACTCTCGTCGCGCGCCAAGGCGCAAGCCGTGCAGCGCGATGCTACGGCTCTCCTGACCGCTTGCGGTCTCGCTCTGCGGAGCTTCGACTGACATGCCTCGTATAAATCTACTTCCCTGGCGCGAAGAGCAACGCAAGGAGCGCAAGCTCGCCTTCGGAGTCGCGATCGGCGGCGCGACGCTCGCGGCGCTCGTCGCCATGGGCGCCACTTACATGATGTTCGGCTCGATGATCGACGCGCAGGATGCGCGCAACGAGCGGCTGCGCGAGGAGATCAAGCTCCTCGACAAGCAGATCGAGGAGATCAACAACCTCGAGAGCTCGAAGCAGAAGTTCATCGCGCGCATGGAGATCATCGAGAAGCTGCAGCGTTCGCGTCCCGAGATCGTGCATCTCTTCGACGAGATCGTCCGTCAGTTGCCCGAAGGCGTGTACCTCACGGGCGTGAAACAGACCGACAAGCGCCTGAAGTTCGACGGCATCGCGCAGTCGAGCACGCGCGTCTCGACCTTCATGCGCAACATCGGCGGCTCCGAATGGCTGCGCAATCCCGAGCTGGAAGTGATTCAGGTGCAGAACGGGCAGGCCGTGTCGGGCTCGAGCTTCACGCTGTTCGCCGAACAGGTGAGCAACGTGGGTAACGATGCCGACGGGAAGAAAGCCCCCGGCAAGCTCGCCAGCAGGGGGGCGCCATGAATCTGATCGAAGAGCTGCGTTCGCTCGATCCGCAGGATCCGGGCCGGTGGCCGCTGCCGTTTCGCATCGGCGCGGTGGCCTTGTGGTTCGTGATTCTCGCGATCGCCCTGTCGTACTTCCTCGTGTGGCAGAACCAGCAGCCCGAGCTCGAGCGCCGTGAGGCCGATGAGCGCGGCCTGCGCGACGAATTCAAGACCAAGCACGCGAAGGCCGTGAACCTCGAGGTCTACAAGACGCAGCTGAAGGACATCGAGCGCTCGTTCGGTGCGTTGCTGCGCCAGTTGCCCGGCAAGACGGAAGTGCCGAATCTGCTGGTCGACATTTCGCAGACCGGCCTCGCCGCGGGTCTCGAAGAGAAGCTGTTCCAACCCGCGCCGGAACAGAAGCGCGACTTCTATGCGGAGCTGCCCATCAAGATCCGCTTGTCCGGCAGCTATCACGAGTTCGGCGAGTTCGTCAGCGGCATCGCAGCGCTCCCGCGCATCGTCACGCTGCACGATATCGAGATCAAACCGGTCGACGCGAAGAGCTCGTATGACAACTTGACGCTCGACCTGACGGCGAAGACGTACCGCTACCTCGACGAAGAGGAAATCGCGGCCGCCGAAGCGGACAAGAAACAGCAAGGCGCCGCGCGGCGGCCTTCGAGCTGACGCACACAGCTTTCACTCGGGTGGTCTAACTAAATGCAAGCGAACAACAGTCGCCTAGGTCTCTGCGCCGCGCTCGGCTGCGCGCTGCTCGCCACGCTGTCCGCGTGTTCGAGCGCAGACGACGAGCTGGCGCGCTTCATCGAGGACACCAAGAAGGAGCCGGGCGGCCGCGTCGAGCCGTTGCCGGAAGTGAAGCCCTACGACGCGTTCATCTATTCCGCGGCCACGCTGCGCTCGCCGTTCCAGCCCGGAAGCCCCGGCGGTCCCGGCGGCTCGGGCGTGCGTCCGGACGTGAAGCGCAATCGTGAGTTCCTCGAGCAGTTCTCGCTCGACACGCTGAAGATGGTCGGCACCTTGAAGCTCGGCGGCAGCTACTACGGTCTGGTGCAAACGAAGGACAACCTCGTGCACCGCGTCGTCGTCGGCAACTACGTCGGTCAGGCCGACGGGCGCATCACCGAAATCACGCCCTCGAAGATCACCGTTATCGAAATCGTTCCCGACGGCCTCGGCGGCTATATCGAGCGTCCCGCAGCGCTCGGTCTGACCGAGTAGTCGTTTCGCGAGCAGGGAGTCCAGAACATGCAACGCCCGATGAATCGGATCTTGAGTGCGGCCAAATGGTTCGCCGCCACGCTTGTGCTGGGTGCCCTGATCGGCACTGCGGCCGCGGCGGACGCCACCAAGCTGCAAGCGATCGACGTGCAGACGCTGCCGGGCAATCAGCTTCAGCTCACCATGCGCTTGTCGGGACCGGCGGCCGAACCGCTCTCGTTCACCATCGACAATCCCGCGCGCATCTCCTTCGATTTGCCGAACACGACGCTCGCGTTGCCGTCGCGGCGTATCGAAGTGAAGGCAGCGGGGCTCGACACGATTCTCGCGGCCGAAGCGAAGGATCGCACGCGTCTCGTGCTGAACCTCGATCGCCTGCTGCCGTATGACACCAAGGTCGACGGTAACAACATCGTCGTCACGCTCGGCTCGGGCGCGCCGCAGACAGCGGCCGCCGGCGCCGTTGCGCGTGCCGCTCAGCCGCAGGGCGCCGGCGCGGGCACCTCCAGTGTGCGCGCGATTCGCTCGATCGACTTCCGTCGCGGCGCCGATGGCGCCGGCCGTGTCGTCGTGAAGCTCACGGACCCGCGCACGCAGATCAACCAGCGCCAGCTCGGTAACCAGATCGTCGTCGACTTCTCCGGCGCCGAGCTGCCGAACAATCTCATGCGCCGCTACGACGCGACGGATTTCGGCACGCCCGTGTCCTCGTTCGACGTCGTGCGCACCGGCAACGACGCCCGCATCCTCATCAACGCGAACGGCGACTTCGAGCATCTCGCGTATCAGTCGGACGATCAGTACGTCGTCGAAGTGAGCCCGCGCCGCAAGGCGCAGGTCGCTCAGGAAGACAAGCCGGTGTACGTCGGCGAGCGCCTCACACTGAATTTCCAGGACATCGAGACGCGCGCGGTGCTGCAGCTCCTCGCCGATGCGAGCGGCCAGAACATCGTGGTCAGCGACTCGGTCTCGGGCAACGTCACGCTGCGTCTGCAGAACGTGCCGTGGGATCAGGCGCTCGACATCGTGCTGCGCACGAAGGGCCTCGACAAGCGCAAGCAGGACAACGTGATCATCGTGGCGCCGGCGGACGAACTGGCGTCGCGCGAAAAGGCGGAGCTCGCGGCTCGCAAGGACATCCAGGAGCTGGCGCCGCTGCGCTCCGAGTTCGTGCAGGTGAACTACGCGAAAGCGCAGGACATGGCGGAGCTCATCAAGTCGCAGGGGGGGTCGCTCCTGTCTGCGCGTGGTGCGGTGGCCGTCGATGAGCGCACGAACACGCTGCTGCTGCAGGACACGTCGGATCGGCTCGCGGACATCCGCCGCCTCGTCGCGACGTTGGATATTCCGATCCGCCAGGTGCTGATCGAAGCGCGCATCGTCATCGTCAACGACGACTTCTCGCGCGAGCTGGGCGTCCGCGCCGGCTATCAAGGCATTCAGAAGAACGGCGACGATGGTGCCGTGTTCATTGGCGGCAGCGCGCAGAGCGTCGATACGAGCCTCGGTTCCGCGCTGACCAATCTGCAGAGCAACGGCACGATCACGCCGGTGCAGGTGCCCACGGGCGCCAATGCGACCGACCGTTACAACGTGAACCTCCCGGTCACCAGCGCGGCGGGCAAGCTCGCTCTCGCGGTGCTCGGCTCGGACTACATCGTCGACCTCGAGCTCTCGGCCATGCAGGTCGAAGGTCGTGGCGAGATCAAGTCCTCCCCGCACGTGATCACGGCCAACCAGAAAGAGGCGAGCATCGAGCAGGGTGTCGAGATTCCGTATCAGCAGGCGGCCTCGAGCGGCGCGACCACCGTCGAATTCAAGAAGGCGGTGCTGGCGCTGAAAGTGACGCCGCAAATCACCCCGGACAATCGCATCATTCTCGACTTGAACGTGAAAAAGGACAGCGTCGGCTCCGTGATCGTCACGAGCGGCGGTGTCGGCGTGCCCTCGATCGACACGCGTGAGATTTCTACCCAGGTGCTCGTCAACGACGGTCAGACCGTCGTGCTGGGCGGCATCCTCGAGACCGAGGAACGTAGGGACGAAACGAAGGTGCCCTACCTCGGCGACGTGCCGGTTCTGGGGCGACTCTTCAAAACGACGCGCCGGCAGAACAACAAAGACGAACTTTTGATCTTCGTCACGCCGAAGATCCTCCACGAAGGGGTAAACGTCTACTGAGCAGTTTTGACTTATGTGCCGGCACGGAGGGGAGCCGTGCCGGCTCATCCTCGTGTGAACGTTTTGTGGGACGGTAAGGGATCATGCGCACAACTAATTTCGTAGCAGCCATTTCGGCGCTCGCTCTGATGCTCGCGGGATGCGGAGGGGGCGGCGACAGCAAGTTCGAGGACCCGGGCACCACGCCCGCGCCGGGCTCCGGCAATACCCCGTCGACGGCCGCTGTCACGGCGACGACGAGCACCGCCTCGATTCCGTCGGACGGCTCGTCCTCGGCGACGATCACTGCGCTCGTACGCGACGCCAACAACAACCTGGTCCCGAACGTCCCGGTGACGTTCGTCGCCAGCTCGGGCGGCCTCGCGGTCACTCAGGCGACCACCGATACGACGGGTGCGGCCAAGGCCACTCTGTCGACGGCGGGCGATTCGAGCCTCCGCATGATCACCGTGACGGCTTCAGCGGGTTCGCTGAAGTCCACCGTGAACGTGCAGGTGGTTGCGGGTGGCTCCACGTCCACCACCAGCGTGCAGATGGGCAGCGGCACCGGCACAGCGTTCACCGCTGGCAGCATCGGCGTGCAGAACAACTCGCTTTCCGCGGGTGGCAGCACGAGCTTGCAGGTCGTCCTGCAGAAGTCTGACGGCACGCTCTATACGCAGCCCGCCACCATTACCTTCAGCTCCCCGTGTGCCGCGCAGAGCCTGGCGAATCTCGGTCAGCCGGTGACGACGAGCACCGGCATCGTGAGCGCCACGTACACAGCGACCGGCTGCAGCGGCAGCGACGTGATCACAGCGACAGCGACCGTCAACGGCTCCGCGGTGTCTGCAACAGGCACCGTCACGGTTGCCGCCTCGGCGATCGGCTCGATCGTGTTCGAGAGCGCCACGCCGAAGAACGTTGCCCTGAAGGGCACGGGTGATGCGGACCGGCCGGAATCTTCGGTCGTAATCTTCCGCGTGCTCGACGCGACGGGTGGACCGCGCGCAAACGCCAGTGTGTCGTTTGCGCTGAACACGAGCGTCGGCGGTCTGTCGATCAATCCGACAACGGCCCAGTCCGGCACGGACGGCCGCGTGCAGACCGTCGTTACGGGAGGCACAGTGGCCACCAGCGTGCGTGTGACCGCGACGGTCACGAGCGTCACGCCGACGATTTCCACGCAATCCAGCCAGCTCACCGTCACGACCGGTATTCCCGATCAGGACAGCTTCTCGCTGGCCGTGAAGTGTCAGAATGTCGAGGCATACAACATCGACGGCGTGCAGGTGCAAGTGACCGCGCGCCTCGCCGATCGCTTCAACAACCCGGTACCGGATAACACCGCGGTGACCCTGACCACCGAGGGCGGCAATATTCAGTCGCAGTGTTTGACGACCAGCACGCCCGCCGAGTCGGGCTTCTGTACCGTCAACTGGACGAGCTCGAATCCGCGTCCGGGAACGCCCGGCGTCGCGGGAGCGGGCCGCTCGAGCCTGCTCGCGACGGCCATCGGCGAGGAGTCGTTCAACGACGCCAACGGCAACGGCATCTTCGACAACGGCGAGACGTTCGGCGATCTCGGCGAGCGGTTCCTCGACAACAACGAGAACGGGACGTACGACGCCGGCGAGCCGATCTATGATTTCAACAACAACGCTATACGTGACGGCGCCGACGGCATCTTCAATGGCGTGCTGTGCGCAGATACCACGGGCAGATGCGACGCCACCAAGAAGACGACCGGCATCAGCGCGTCGAACGTGATCATCATGTCCGACAGCGTGGCGCACAGCATCCCGCAGACGGCGCCCGATGCCGCCGTCCCGACGCTGTCTCCGGCGATTGCGAGCAAGCCGGGCAGCCAGACGTACTTCATTACGTTCCAGGATCTGAACGGCAATCCGCTGCCCTCGGGCACGACGCTCACGGCCACGATTTCGGGCACCGGACTGACGGTCGATGCGCCGAACACGTACACCGTCCCGTGCACGACGGCCCCGACCACGTATCCGTTCTCGATCACGGCGGCGTTGACCGCAACCGATGGAACGCTGACCATCACGGCGAAGACGCCGGGCAATCTGGTCTCAACGCTGACCTACAAGATCGACGTGCCGTAACGGCTCGGTTCTGACCTTTCGATCGCGCGGCCGCCTTCGGGCGGCCGCTTTCGTTTATAGTCCCCGTCACCGCCATGAGCTCGCCGGCCCCTCGCAGGAACGTGTTCTTGATCGGCCCGATGGGCTCGGGCAAGACGGCCGTCGGCAAGCAGCTGGCGCGCCTGCTGGATCTGACCTTCTACGACAGCGACGTCGAGATCGAGCGGCGCACCGGGGTCGACATTCCCTACATCTTCGAGAAGGAGGGCGAACCCGGCTTCCGGGAGCGCGAGCGCGACGTGATCGACTCTCTGACGCAGCTCCACGACGTGGTGGTCGCGACCGGCGGCGGCGCGGTGCTGATGCCCGAGAACCGCGAGCGGCTCGCCGCACGCGGCAATGTCGTCTACCTCAGGACCGGCATTCGCCAGCAGCTGGAGCGGACACGACACGGCCGGCAGCGCCCGCTGCTGTTCACTGCCGATCCCGAAGCGCGGCT
>Ga0081455_10001646_pt1 | contig 27149 bp, 20 predicted proteins | sample TabmetS3T2R1_FD_70207 | JGI IMG/M metagenome (GOLD analysis project Ga0081455, IMG submission 70207) | Tabebuia heterophylla rhizosphere microbial communities from the University of Puerto Rico - S3T2R1 | ecosystem: Host-associated > Plants > Roots > Rhizosphere ...
TACGGCATCAACTGCACAAAGCGCTGGTCGTTTGCTGAGGTCGCGCACGCCTGCATCTGCGTGGCCCGTCCTGCCTCGCCCGTTAACGGGGCATCACTCAAGCGCATCGGGTACAGCGTGCCGGCGGGGACCGTCATCAACGCCAGCTATCCCGCCGCACTCGGCGCGCGGGCGCTGGTGTCCATGTACCTGCAGGGACTGATCTTCCGTACGCTGGGACAGGCTGTGCCGGACCGCGTCATTGCCGAGACAGGCACGCCGCCACATCTCTCCGCTTACATGGGGCTGGGCAACGGTGGGCGGCGCTACGTCGATATCATGTTCCTCAACGGCGGACTCGGCGCCCGGCCAAATATGGATGGCGTGTCTTCGCTTGGCTGGCCGGCGAACATCGCAGGTATTCCGGTGGAGGTGACGGAGAATGAGAAGCCGCTGCTGTTTCTTGAGAAGGAACTTGTGACCGACTCGGGTGGTGCGGGGCGGCAGCGGGGCGGTCTGGGAGCGCATCTCAGGGTACAATCGTCCGCGAAGGAACCGATCACCGTCGGCGTGCGCTTGGATAGGATCACGCACCCTACGATTGGACTGTTTGGCGGCAAGCCAGGAGGAACCGCCGCGGTGTCCGTGAACGGCGAACCGGTTCATCCCAAGAGGACACTCCTCCTCAAGCCGGGAGATGTGTATGCCGTCCGCTGCTCCGGCGGCGCCGGCTACGGCGACCCGCACGAGCGCTCTGCTGAGGCCGTGCTGCGCGATGTGAAAGGTGGCTATGTCTCCGCCGCCACCGCGCGCGAGCAGTATGGCGTTGCCTTCAGCGGTGCAGGCGACAGTATCGACCGGCCGGGTACAAGTCGGTTGCGCAGACGCCTAGGTTGAGAGCGGAACTATGGCGCCGAGCCCAGGCGTCAAGTCCATCGGCACGTCCAGTCGACGAGGGCGCATCGGGCTCCTACTATGACGCACCAAATTTCCGTCCGCTTCTGAAATAGGAACCACCGCGAGTTAGTGAGTAGTCCTCAAGCCAAGGCAGACTCTTGCTCCGCGCAGACGGCGAGCTGCTGGTCACGGTTCAGCGACCAGCGGGTAGTCGGCGCCGCGCGATGCGGCGCGCTGGAAATGCCGGCCAGTCAGCGTGGCCAGTCACGGCAAGGTGGTTGGAGTCTCGACGAGGTCGCCGATGCAGAAATGAGCCATGTGCGCGACAGCTTCGGCACTGTGGTAGTCACCGAATTCGGCAGTGGCTTCCTTGCCGGCGTACATTCGGGCGATTCCAGCGCCACCAGGGTGATGGGGTGCCCACTCGGTGATGTCGTAAACTTTTCCCGAGATGATGATCCAGCAGTCGTCTCGGGTGTTGTGCAGGGCGACCTCTGCGCGCGTGACGGGGCGTGTAGCCTTGGCGGGAGCAGCTGGCATCCAGAGCTTGCGGGTGATCGCGGCGTAGTTGGCCTTGGCGGCTCGGCGGAAGTCCCACGGTCCTAATCTCTTGGGAGGCAATTCGGTGCCGATCTTGCGGGCGTCGTACGCGTAGATCCAGGAGTCGTCCTCGCCGCCGCGCTTGTCGTGGGCGAAGGCTGGGCTGACCCGTTCGTCGAGCGTCTCGAGTAGCGCCTTCTGCGCAGCGGTGTCCTTGGCCCGCAAATGATCGAAGGCGAATTTGGAGCCGAGTTGGAAGCGGGTGGCGCGGTAATGCCGCACGCGTTCGTAGTGCAACATCGCTGTAGCCACATCGCGGCCGTGCAGGGCGAAGGCGCTAGCGAGCGCGGCGGCGTCCTCGAAGGACTGCGCGGCGCCTTGGCCAAACGTGGGAAGCATCGGGTGCGCCGCGTCCCCGAGCAGACAGATGCGGCCCTGTACCCAGGTTTCGAGCGCGTCACGATCGTAGAGGCCCCACTTCGTGGGACGAACGATCGCCCCCGCCAGAGCGAGCAGGTCGTCTCTACTGGGGCTCCCCGTGAATGCCTCGCCCACCTCGCGAAGGATCTCCTCCTGACTGACAGGAAACCAGTCGCCCTCCTCCTGCTCGAACGCGGCAGAGTCGGGCTCATAACGGGCGATCCACACGTTCAACAACTCGCCGCCGCGCACCCAGTACGTCGTCGCCCCGCTCCTGTCGTTCCGATGGCGGTCCATGCTGAAGGAGTTGATGGGATTGTGGTCCAGCGGGCTGCCGTCAGCCTTGCGGAGCGAGGCGACCACCGTCCGCGGAATAAGCCCACGAAAGCAGGTCACCTCAGTCCAGCGCTTGGGACGCGGGTTCGGCCACGCCAGCTGCAACGCGGCAGAGTTAATCCCGTCGGCACCCACGAGAACCTCTCCCGTGGCGGTTCGACCATTCGAAAAGGTCGCCGTCACCTCGTCGGCGGTCTGACGCAACTGTGTCAGCCTGCAGTCCATGTGCACGGTGATCGGGCACGGCGCCCCGCTGTCGGGACCGAACTCGAACACCCGCTTATACAGGCACATCAACAGGTCCAGCCTGTGCATGTGATGAAACCCGGCGCCGTCGCCCGCGGCGGTGACATGATCGAACGGCCGCTTTGTCACGCTCCCATCCGCGTTGAACTGGCGTGTCGACTCCAGAATTGCCGCCCGGCCACCGTCGATCACCCCATCGGGGCCCTTGGGATCCCCGCCATCGAGGTCGACGCCCAGCCAACGACATATCCGCGCCCCGTTAGGCGGGATGTTCAACCCGGCGCCTGCGGTGCTGGGCACCTTCGTCTGCTCGTAGATATCGACCGATGCGAAGACGCCGGACTGGCGCAGCGCCAACGCCGTCATCAACCCGCCCATTCCCGCACCGACAATCACTGCCCGCATCCTGTCGTCCTTCCGAAGTAAGCGAACGCACCGATTTCCCACCTCGCGCCGGGAGTAAGGTGGATGTCGCCTAAACCGATGCGTCGAGACTAGCCGCGGGCGGACCGGCAATGAAGCAGCTTCTGGCGTTGACAGGAAGTGCCGACACCACGATCACCAGCGAGGCCGTCACGGCCATGCCTGACAGGAGGTCTGCTTGGGTTCTTCAACAAGATCAAGCACTACCGGCGCATTGCCACTCGCCACGACAAGCTCGCGGCCAATGACTTGGCATTCGTAAAGCTGGCATCAATCCGGCTCAATCCGGCTCTGGCTGCGCGTTTATGCGTTCATGACCTAAGCGACGCCGTTCCCTTTTTTGGGGCTCGCCCCGCGACGAGCCCAGGGCAGCTGCACGCATTTCGCGCATCGCCTGCCTGACACGAACCCTTTTTTCGTATTGGGGCGCGCTCGGCGCCGGGATCGCCGCCGCGGCCGCGCTGCATCGCCACGAGCGGCGAAATCACACGCGGGCGGTGCAGCACTTCCTGCGCAACAACCTATGGCTCCAAAAAGGTATCGTTTTCGGTAAAGCGCAAGACACCGGTAAGAGCATGCGTTTCACCAGGCAGGGCGACTTTGCAAGTATCACTGCTGTAACCATCGACGTCGCATGTTCGCGGACGGATGGCTAATACGCGAATGCGCCCATGCAATGTGTCCTCACTATTCCGGTGCTGGCGCGGCGAGACGCAGGGGGCCAGACGCTTGCACTGGGTGCATCGGTCCCGATAAGCCGTCGGGTCGGACAATTGCCGCATCAAGCGCCAGCGCACTACCCCGCTCGGGCGCAACTGCGACGGCGATCCGGCTCTCGAGCGAAGGCCTAAATAGCCCGAACCACCACGCCCCCGGCGTCGCCGGTTCGAACGAGGCCTGGATGAGTGCCGGTGCGCGAAGATCGAAGGCTATATCCGCCAAATTCACATCAATTCCCGTACCGCAGGCTTTCGCATAGGCTTCCTTGAGCGCCCAGAAATCCAGGAACAAGGCGGCGCGCGCCGAGGCAGGGACGGCGTGAACCTGCGCTTGCTCCTCGGCGGCACAGACGCCTGCCATCAGCATGTCCAGATCGTTTATGCGCGACCGGCATTCCGCATCGATGCCGACGTCGGCAACACGGCTGACCGCGCACGCCACGTAGCCGCGCGTATGGGTTAGGCTGAAGCGAAGCGGCCGACCCTCGACGTTTGCCTGCAATAAGTTGGGCTTGCCCTGCGCATTGCGGGCGAAGCGCCACTCGTGAGGCTGGTGGCTGGGCTGCAGCGACGTCAACGTCCGTCTCAGCAGGGCGTGCGCCGCCGCGTAGTCGCGCCGATCCTCACGCGCCAAGAAGCGGTGGCAGGTCTCACGTTCATGCGCATCGAGCAGCCTGACGTCGTTTGCCGAATCCTCATCCGTCAAAGCCGTCGTCAGGCGACAGCGCACACAGAGAAGCGGAAGGTGCGTCATAACCCAGCGGGGCCCCTGAGCGAGCGCGGACTTCTGCTGCGATTTTAGTTGCCGAGCCAAAGCCTTGCCAGGGGCCTCTGCCGCCCTGTGCGCGCCGCCTAGCCCGTCTTGATGAACGTCCCGTCCTGGAGCTCTCGCAGCGCTTGCTTCAGTTCAGCCTGGCTATTCATGACGATCGGACCGTACCAGGCGACGGGCTCCTGCAGCGGCTTGCCGGAAACGAGCAGGAAACGAATGCCCGCCTCCCCGGCTTCAACGCTGACCTCATCACCGCTGTCGAACTCGACAAGCGAGCGGTTCCCGGTGCTCTCACGGATCACGAGCTCCGCTCCGTCGATTTCCTTCTCGGTCAGCACGCCAAAGGGTTGAGAGGCGCCGCGAAACGAACCCGATCCCTCGAACACATAGGCGAAGGCATGCCGTTCGGTCTCGACGGGCAAAGTCTTGCGGCGTCGCGGCGGAACCCAAACGTCGAGGTAAGAGGGATCGGCGGCGACCCCCTCGATCGGCCCACGCCGGCCCCAAAACTCTCCGCATACGACGCGCACGCGCGCGCCGTCGTCGTCGACGATCTCGGGAATCTCCGCTGCCTTGATGTCCTGGTAGCGCGGGGCCATCATCTTCAGGGAGGAGGGGAGATTGGCCCAAAGCTGAAAGCCGTGCATACGTCCGCGCGCGTCGCCCTCCGGCATTTCCTGGTGCAGTATGCCGCTGCCCGCCGTCATCCATTGGATGTCGCCGGCAGCCAGCGTGCCCTTGTTGCCCAGGCTGTCTCGGTGTTCCACCGTGCCCGCCAGAACATAGGTGATCGTTTCGATGCCGCGGTGCGGGTGCCAGGGAAAGCCGGCCCGGTAATCGTCGGGCCGATCGTTCCTGAAATCGTCGAGCAGCAGAAAGGGATCGAAGGACGTGGTGTCGCCGAAGCCAAAGGCTCGCCGCAGCTTCACCCCGGCGCCTTCAACGGTCGGTCTCGATTGCGAGATCTGCTTCACCGGACGTATGGACATGGGACGCCTCCAGAAGGTTCAAGCCGCGAGGGCGCGCTTATTCGCGTGCATGCGATGGGCAAAATCTGCGAAGCGAGCGGCGAATGACTGTAGAAAAGCATGCGTGCCCGCGTCGGTGACCGCGTTCCCAGCATCGAGGAGACCGGGCCTGAAGCTGACATAGGCCTCCCCACCCAACACGAGCGCACCAAGGTCGCCGAGCACTTGCCTGAGGTGCTGCTGGGCCACGGCCGTCCCGAGTGCTCCCGGTGAGGCCCCAATGATGGCCGCCGGCTTGTCCGCCCATGAATTTTGGCCGTAGGGCCGCGCTCCCCAATCGATCGCGTTCTTGAGGACGGCAGGGATCGATCGGTTATGCTCGGGCGTGAAGATGAGCAGGGCGTCGGCCGCTTCCAATTGCCTTTTGAAGCGGGCAACGCTCTGCGGCAATGGGTTTTCCAGATCCTCATTGAACATGGGCAAATCGTCGATCTGAACGAACGTGCTTGCGAGCTTGTCGGCGGCAAGGTGCGTCAGCGCCTGGGCAAGCCTGCGATTGACCGAATCGCGGCGGTTGCTGCCGACGACGACGGCAATATTGACCTTTGGCATGATTGGCCCCATCTCAAGTTACACTCTGATACTGGGGCTAAATAGATGCCTGGCAAGCGAACACAAGAACGCACAGCAATGTTACCCGGTAACCTGCATGTGCCCGGCGACTGCCGCGCCGTCAGCGAGGTCCTTGACCGCGTCGGCGACAAGTGGAGCGTGCTCGTCGTCGTCATGCTGGGGAACGGGTCGAAGCGATTCAATGAGCTCCGCCGCGCGATCGCGACCATCTCCCAGCGCATGCTGACGCTGACGTTGCGCGGCTTGGAGCGCGACGGGTTGGTCACCCGCACGGTATTTCCAACCATCCCTCCACGCGTGGATTATGAGCTCACCGACCTTGGCCGCTCGCTCCTGAAACCCGTTGACGCCCTGGATCGTTGGGCGCGGGAGCACCATGCCACCATTGTACGTGCACGCGAGCGGTTCGACCGGGCGGCGATGGCCCACGGCCGGCAGCCGATTGATGGACGGCGTGCCTGACGGGGAGTGGCGATGCCGCCATCCCCTCACCCCGTCCAATCTCCACCTTACCGGTCCGCGCCGGCTCGATTGAGCGGTGCAGGGATGGCCGGACCTGGCCACAGGACGCGGCCCTCATCGATCTCCTTCAAGAACCAATGCTGAAAGCCACGCGCCAAGAGCCACTCGATACGGTCACCTCGCCAGAAGATGCGCTTCTTTTCCAGATCGAGCTGGTCCATCCGCGCCAGGTAGGATCGCGCCCGTTCAGTATCGGCTGCGCAAATCGGCAGCGCCCGCATGCGCTTGAACCAGCGTGCCAGATGGGGATGCAATTGTCGGGAGAACTCAACCTCCATGGCTTTCGCGCTGGCCACGTGCGGAAAGAGCGCGATGTCGGAAATCGACAATGGTCCGCTCACATAATCGCGCTCAGCGAGCTCCCGGTCGAGTGCGTCGTAGACGCGCCGCAGGTCGGCGCGCGCGGCCGCGAGCAAGCCCTCCGGCATGTGGTCGGGGCGGTCGGCCCATTTCCAATAGGAGATGTCGACCAGGATCGGATCGATGAAGCTGTCGGCCGCGCGCTCCCACGCACGTGCGTGCACGCGCTGGGCGGAAGATTGAGGGTAGACAGGCGTCGTTGGATAGCGATGCTCCAAGTAGGCGACGATATCTGCCGAGTTCACGACCATGACATCATCGTCGAGCAGAGCCGGCACTTCAAGCCGCCCGTTCACCTGTTTGAGGGCCGCGTGATTGGCCTTCAAGAGGCCGTCCACGACCTCGAAGCTGAGGCCCTTGAATTCGAGGACCATGCGCACCTTGCGAGCAAACGGGCTGAACGCGCTGTCGTAGAGCTTGATCATGAACGCTCATCCTGCGGTACTGCTTGGACCACGACAGCATGGCGACGAACCCTTGGCAAGCACACACCACGTGTGCAGGAAGCCCTGCTGTCTTTGCCATAGCGCGCTCGGCCGGAGAGATCTGAAGCGAGCCACCAATCACGGTCTTGAGCCATGCGACCGGTCATCTTGAGCCGAGTCACGCGGGGGCAGAGAAAAAGGGGGCGCAGAGCAGACGACACTGTCAGATAAATCTTGCCTCGAAGGCCGTCTTTACTTCCCTTTTTAGGCCCATGCCCGCATAGAAGCGCAGCGTTTCCTCCCTGCGAGATCCCGTCATCAGGTTCACCCGGTAGCATCCCCGTTCGCGCGCGCGCTCGATTGCGTGTCGAACAACGGCCCGACCGTAACCGCACCGGCGGTGGTCGCGAAGGGTCACGACATTTTCGATCAGCGCAAAAGGACGCCCGCCCCTGGAGAAATTGGGGCAGATGACGAGCATGCAGGTGCTGACACAGACACCTTCGACTTCGGCAAGCAAAATCGTGGTTCCGGCATGTCGCAGCACGTCGCGCAACTGTTCGGTGGCGGCCGCCTCTGAAGGAAAGGGGGGGTCGCCCGGATGGAGCTCGCGATAAAGCTCGCGTAGTGCCGCCTGGTCGCTCACTTGGGCAGCTCGGATTGTGAGTAACATTGCTCGGTTCGCCTTGCACTTGCGCGCCCTGCTTCGGAGCGCGGTAACATCCATGCGACGAGGGGTCTGCCCGGCTCCGCCGCGGCAGGGCGACACCCAAACACCGCGCGCCGGTGGCTCGGCACCGACCCCGTCTTAGCGAACGTCCTTGCGACGCACGCTGATTTGTCCGTTATTTTCAAGAATGGCAAAATGCACGTCGGTCACCGCAGCACACCCGGCGGCCCTCAGAGCCGCCTCGAGTTCATGTTGGGTCAACCGCTCCCGGTTCATCACGTCGCGATAGACGTGGCCGTCATGGATAATGATCTGGGGTTTGCCTTCCACAAATATCTCAAAGCGCTTGCTCCTGAATGTTGCATAGCCAATAGCCCAGTTCAGGGTCACCAACGTCGAGGCTGAGATCAGACCGCCGATCACCGAGTTATCGCCGCCATTCATCGAATTCTGAACAGCGTTGCTCAATACCAGAAGCAACACCAGATCGAACGGTGCCAGCTGGCCCACCTGACGCTTCCCACTCAAGCGCAACAAAACAATCAAAAACAAATAGACGATGGCTCCACGCACCAGAAACTCCCACCAGGGCAGCGCCATGTTCCACATCGGTTGCTCTCCTTCACTCTTGCATCCGGGTCATGACCATTGCTCGTCCGCGTACCCGCTCGACGGCCAGGCGCACGGTCGAGAGACCGCGAATGCGTTTTGCTCCGCCGAACGGCGCCCTTGTTGACGCAAGGCCGGTCCACGCCTGCCTTTTTCTGGTGCGACGGCGATCACCCAGCGACGAGCGCGCACCATCACGGCCGGCTTGCTTGGGCGGCTGCACGGTTCGGCACGCTTTGCGCACTGCCATACTTTAATCGTCTTTTCACGGCATAAATGGCGTTCGGGGTGTCCAGCGCGAAGGCTGGAGCATATTGCGGGTGTCTGCTCTAGCGGACGGTGCGGGCCGTCAAGCCCCACCCTGCGCGTGTGCTTGCGCGCGCTGACAGCTCAGCAACCCGACCCATTTGAACGTCGCGCGCGGCAACCACAAGTCCTATGCGCCCCGGCTAGCCTCAGCACCAGATTTCCCTGGGCGGTGATGCGCTGCAATCTCCCTGGTCCCCGAGTGGCAGCTTATCACCAATAATTTTATGGGGTCTCGGAAACCGACCCCACGACCGCCCCAGGTCAACGCACCGGCCCGCCCTGGCGACCCCCCGAACGCCGGAGGGTTAGCCCGTGGACGCGCCTCGATCTCGGCATCCGAGGCACCCCGGCGTTTGCGCCCTCCGGGCCGCACTGCGGCGACGACCGCAGCACACCTTAACCTCGACCGCGCATGGGTTCAGCGACTTGCGCGGGTAACCTGTGATCGTGGTAGCAAGCGATGAGCGCGCCTTCGGACCATGGCCTCAACGGTGTTGTAAGAGGACGGGTGCCAATGCCCGCACCCTTGCCGGGCCTGCGCGGACGCTGCCGCCAGGAGGTCGTGTCATGAACTTGATTGGTGCCTGCCGTCGGCTAGCGCGGCGAACCTTTGGCATTGAGCGGCTCCGGCGTCAGCAGGAAACGGCAATGGTCGCCGTCCTTGAGGGACGTGACGCGCTCGTGGCCCTGCCAACGGGGTTCGGCAAGTCGCTGATCTATCAAGTTCCCGCCATGATCCTCGAGCACCCGACGATTGTGGTCTCCCCGCTCATTGCCCTGATGGCCGACCAAGAGCGCGCCCTCACAAGCCGCGGTCTCCCCGTGGTCGTGCTTCACAGTCGTCTACGGCCCGCCGAGCGCCGCGCCGCACTCGCCAAGCTCGACGCCGGCGGCCACCTCGTTGTCCTCACGACGCCGGAGACGCTTGAGTCGCAGGCGTCCTATTTCGAGAAGGCTCGACCAGCGCTCCTCTGTGTGGATGAAGCGCATTGCATTTCAGAGTGGGGTCACGACTTCCGACCGTCCTATCTGCGCCTCGGTGCGGTCCGCCAGCGCCTAGGTCGTCCACCGGCCCTCGCACTCACCGCCACTGCAACCCCGCGTGTCCGTACGGACATTGCCGAACGCCTTGGCCTGCGCGATCCGCTCGTGCTGACCGCTCCGGCGCACCGCGAAAATCTTCGCCTGAGGGTCGAGCTTGTGCCCGGGTCAGAGAAGGCACGTGCCGCCGGCCGGCGCATCCGCAAACTGCAGCGCCCCGGCATCATCTACTGCGCGACGACCACCACGGTCGATCAACTCGCGGGCGCCCTCGGTCGCGCCGGCATCCCGGTCGTGCGTTATCACGGCAAATTGCGCGCCGCCGAACGGACCGCTGCCCAGCGTCTCTTCATGCAGCGCTCGCGCCGGTTGATCATGGTCGCGACCAATGCCTTTGGCATGGGCATCGACAAGCCCAACATTCGCTACATTCTGCATTACCACGCACCCGGTTCGCTGGAGCAATACGTTCAGGAGGTCGGACGCGCTGGGCGCGACGGCCGTCCGGCGCACTGCATCCTCTTGTTCGACGCGGCCGACCTCGAAATCCAGGAGCGACTGCAGGCCTTGAGCCGGCCTAGCATCCGGCACCTCGACCGGCTGGAAAGCGCGCTTACGGCTTGGGCCACCGAGGAGCGCACCCCTACGGCCGCTGCCCTCGCCTACTCCGCGGGCGTGCCACTCCGGATTTGTGAGGTGTTGCTGGCCGATCTGGAAGAGGCCGCCCTGATCGAGCGGGACCAAGAAGGTCGCATTAGGCTCGTTGTCCCGCCGGCAAGCTTTGAAGCTGGCGCCCGCGACCTCGTGAGAAAGCTCAAAACCTTCCGCTTTGAGGGTGAGCGCCGGCTTCGCACCGTCGCCGATTACGCCAGAGCCGAAGAGTGTCGAAGCGTGGTTCTGCGCCGATATTTCGGGGAGGCGCACCCCTCGCGCTGCGGAACCTGCGACCGCTGCCGCGCTCAACCCGCTGCCCCCAGACCTTCCCGCCCCGCACGCGAAAGCCCTGCGGGACAGGTGAGCCGCAGGGACGGCCGACACCGCAAATCCGCACATTCCACTTGATGAGGGGAACGATAGGGCCGGCCTTCTCTAAGACCGAGGAGGGATGGTAATGCCCTCGGAACGGCGATCCTCGCCATTCCTTTCACACATCGACGATCCCTCGACCTGATGCGCGCAGAAACCGATTGCGTTGCTCCTGGGCGCGAGCGTCGATCCGCTTGTGCGAGCTGGGATTTGGCTGCGGGCCTAAAGCTTGAATATCGGCGCCGAGCGTGCGACGCATTTGCCAGAAAGCCTGAGTGCTCCGCGAACCGCAATGGACCCACTCCGCGTTTTGAGGCTCTAAGTCGATGTTGTCCCCTTCGGATTGGATCGCGGGTCCGTCCTTTGGCGGGTTCGCGCCCAGCCCTGGAACCCTGCGCATGATGCAAGGCGAAGAGCCATAAAATGCCAAATGAGTCAGCTTTCCCACATCCTGTCGATGCGGTGCCCGAAGACGCGCCCGGCAGCCGCGAAATCGGCTTCGCCGTGCCGCACCATTATAATGCCAGCAGCATTTTGTTCGATAATCTGGGCCGGGCCGGGAGCCGCTGCGCGGTCACCGGACCGGCGGGCTCGCGCACCTATGCCGAACTCGCCGCCGATGCCTGCGCTTTTGGGGCGGGGCTTCTGTCACTGGGGCTGCAGCGGGGCGAGCGTGTGCTGCTCTTTCTTGACGACACGCCCGCCTACCCCGCCGCGTTTTTCGGCGCCATACGTGCCGGTTTCGTGCCGCTCCTCATAAATACGCTGACTCCGCCCGATCTGCTGCAGTTCTATCTCGCCGATTCTGGTGCCAAGGTCGCGATCTGCGATGCTGTTTACCTGGAACGCTTCAATCATGAGGCCTGCCGAGACACCAAGCTGCAAGAGTTGGTGGTCACCAATGCTGGGGCCGGTGCATCCGCTCCCGTGCGGTCCTTAACCGCGGCGGAGTGGCTGGGCAAGCCGTCGAGGTCCCTCACAGCGGTTGATACGCGCCGTAACGACATGGCGTTCTGGATGTACTCGTCGGGTTCCACGGGCAGACCCAAGGGGATCGTGCACCTGCAGCACGACATGCTCTATACCCACCTCTCCTATGCACGCCATCTCTTAAAACTGAGAGCGGAAGATATCTGTTTTTCGGTTCCCAAAATCTTTTTCGCCTACGGCTTGGGCAATTCCATTACGTTTCCATTCGCGGTCGGCGCCGCAAGCGTGCTGCTTCCCGGGCAACCTAGACCTGCTGCGATCTTCGAGACCATCGCGCGCTACCGTCCCACCGTGTTCTATGGTCTGCCGACGCTATATACAGCATTGAGCAAGGCTCCCGAGGCCAATTGCGCTGACCTGTCCAGCCTTCGCCTTTGCGTCTCCGCAGCCGAAATACTCGCAGCCGAAGTCTTCCAGGCATGGAAAAAGATTTCTGGGCTCGAAGTCATGGAAGGTTTAGGGTCCAGCGAGGTTCTGCACATTTATCTGTCAAACAGTGCCGAGGCGAAGAGGCTTGGCTCCGCCGGCAAGCGCGTGCCCGGCTATGAAATCGCGCTACGCGACAGCGATGGTCGCGACGTGAGCGATGACCAAGAAGGCATCCTGTGGGTGCGCGGAGATTCCAATGCGCCGTGCTACTGGAACCGCCCGGACAAGACGGCGGAGACCATGCGTGAGGGAGGCTGGATCTACACGGGCGATCGATTTGTGCGTGATGCGGAAGGCTTCCACGTCTTCCGTGGTCGCGCCGATGACCTCGTCAAAATTAGCGGCCAGTGGGTCTACCCGCTCGAGGTGGAGCTCTGTCTAGCAAACCATCCAATGGTGCGCGAATGCGCGGTGTTGGCCGCCGAGGGTGCCGATCGGCTCACAATCCTCAAAGCTTTCGTCGTCCTTAGCGACGGCGTAAGTGGGTCGGAGGACACCACACAGAACTTGCAGGACTATGTCAAAGGTCGGCTGCTTCCCTACAAGTACCCAAGGGTCGTGACCTATCTGGAAGACCTACCAAAGACCGGCAGCGGCAAAATCGACCGCCAAGCCTTGCTCAAGCACTCCCGCACGCGGGTCTGAGCTCGGAGGTGGTGCCCTCTGCCGAGCCCGCCGCGAGAACTCATGCCTTTTGCGTTTGATCGCATGTCGGATCGGGATCGCCATAGGCCCTCGCCCGCGCTAAGGTTGACCGTCTTCCCTTCCCGCCCAAAGCCCATCCCACCTCCCCTTGCTTCCATTCGCCGACACCCGCTTCCTCTTCGCTAAAGCCAACTATCGCCGCCTCTGGGCGATCGGCGGCCTGACCGGCGTGGCGCGTTGGCTCGAGTTTGTGGCGGTCGCCATTTTTGCCTATGAGATTACGCGATCTCCAGAGTTGGTCGCTTTGCTCGCCGTGTTGCGCATGGTGCCCTATATGCTGCTCGGGTTCCTGGTGGGAGCCGTGGCAGATGCAATCGATCGCAAGCGGCTGCTGGTGGCAAGCTTCGCAGTCATGGTCCTCGCATCCGCAACGATGCTCGTCGTCACCGCCACAGGGGCTGCCACGTACGCCGCCGCAGCTGCAATCGTCATGGTCTCCGGAGCCTTCTGGACCACCGATATGCCGGTGCGGCGCCGCCTTCTGGTTGATGCTGTCAGCGCCGAGAGCGGTCCGGCCGCGCTAGGCTTCGACAACGCCACCATGTATGCGACGCGGGCGCTTGGGCCGCTGATTGGCGGTGCCACCTACCAAGCTGTGGGGATAAGCGGCATTTATGCCCTGATCGCGGTGAGCTACCTCGTTTGTCTCGTTCTGGCTCATCGGGTGGGTGTCCATTCACCGACACCGGCCATCGCCTCATTGACACGCAGCCGGTTAGGCTTCCTCATGCCGCCGCACGGGCTGCTTCTCGACCGGCGCTTCCAGATCCTCATGGGTGTGACGCTCGTTTACAACCTTTGGTGTTGGCCGTTCATCGGCATGGTTCCGGTCATTGGGCAGAAAGATTTCGCTCTCACCCCGGCTTTCGTCGGCGCGTTGTCGGCCTGCGACGGGTTTGGTGGCACAATTGGTGCCATGGCCGTTGGGCTGCTAGCCGCGCCGCGCACACTCTTTCGTTTCTACTATCTGGGCACGCTGGCGTGCCTGCTACTGATGCTCATCTTGGCGCTCAACTTTAGCGTTGCCACTGCCGTTACCATGCTTCTGCTAACCGGCCTCGCCGCGGCTGCATTTTCATCGACGCAATATGCACTCGTGCACAACATTGCGCCGCCAGAGATGCGAGGCCGCGCGACCGGCGTGCTCTCGATCTTCATTGGCTCTTCCATGCTTGGCCACTGGCATGCCGGCTTGCTGTTTGAAAGGCTCGGCTCCGTAGCTGCTATCGGAGTAATGGCTTGCGAAGGATTGGCCGCCATGCTCGTGCTGGCGGCCCTGTGGTGGCGTACGCCCATGAACGGCGGTGTGCATCGGCCCGCGCCTGATACGTCTCGCAGCCTCAGGGCCGATTGATTTTGGACGCGGCGAGCCGAGAGCAAACGCCGTCGTCTCAGCCACTCCGCGCTTTGCCCACCATGGCGGCGCAGACTACGCGAACGCCCTGTGGCGCCGCTGATCCTCAACTCGTGCAAGCCTCAAGCCTTGGGCATTCGGCGGCGACGGCCCACGGGGCAAGTGTGGGCAGCACGCCTCCCCCAAGCGATTGTCAGCCCCGTCTCACGACCAGGTAAATGAGCATGACCCCGATAATGAGCGGACCCAGCGTCGCGACGAGCGACCATTCTAAACCGTACATAGGACCTGCTGGCCTCCGTACAACGCCATCCCTTTTTACTCTGGTCCAGTGACCACCATCCCAATCTACGTCAAAAAGGTGGAGCGACTGAGGACATTTGGTTAACGACGGCGCTAGCGCAAAGGCACCTGACCCCGCTACCCGCCACGCGTGTGCAGTTCCTGCCTGTGCATAATCACAGCTCCGCCAAATTTATCCCGCCTTACCTTCCTAACGTGATCGGAGTTTGGCGCCGTAGTGAGTAGCGTTCAAGGTAAGTGCGTGGCGTTCAACTCATCTGCCAAATGAGCTCAGGCGGCCTGGGTAGCGAGCAGCACTCAGGCCGCCAGCGTTTCAGCTCGCCTGTCATGACCCTTTGCGCCATGCGACCGAGCGCCATCTCGTGATGCCGCTTGGTGCGGGCCCTCCAAGCCGACAGCAGGGAGCCTCGTGCGTCAGCACCGCGCCTCCTGCTTGCTTTCGCCGCTTGCGCGGCCAAAATCGGCACACGTGTTGGCAGCACTCTTGGTAATTCAGCAATGGTCGCCCTCTCGAGCTTCATTCAGTTCCATGCCCGGCGCACGCCAGATCGGGTGGCGCTCGCCTACGGGGAAAACCGCATCACCTATGCGCAGCTCATGCGCCGAATCGAGACGACGGCTGGCTGGCTTGCGGCGCGTGGAATTAAGGCTGGCGACGTGGTCGCTCTGCTGATGAAGAATAGCCCGGCCTTTCTCGAGCTGACCTTTGCGACCAGCCACCTCGGTGCCGTATCGTTACCAATCAATTATCGGCTGGCCGCCGAGGAGGTTGACTACATTCTCGACAATGCCGGGGCCCGTCTGTTGCTATGCGACCACGAGTTCGCTGCCGGCCCTGCTGATCTGCCATCCGTGCTATGCGTGGATGCGGCCGCGCAAAGCGACAGCACGCGATTGGCGCGCGCCGAGCAGCCGCCCGCCGCGATGTGGCGCGCGCGCCCGGAAGACCTTTTCCGCCTGATGTACACCTCGGGCACGACTGACCGGCCCAAGGGCGTAATGCACAGCTATGCCAATTTTTACTGGAAATGTGCCGACCACGTCGTTGCCCTGGGCCTGAGCGCCAACGATCGGCTGTTGATCGCTGGGCCACTCTATCATGTGGGTGCCTTCGATCTACCCGGCGCGGCCGTCTTGTGGGTTGGTGGCACGCTCGCCATTCTGCGCGATTTCTCCCCGGAGCACGCGCTCGCCGCGATGGCCGACGGGCGCCTGACCGGTGCTTGGCTTGCGCCGGTCATGCTGGGCAGCATGCTCGCCCATGCGGATCGCGCCGCCTACGACCTGGCGAGCGTGCGATGGGTGGTCGGCGGCGGCGAGCGCACGCCGGAAGCACGCATCCGTGCCTTCGGCGGGCTTTTCACCCGGGGACGCTATGTTGACGCCTACGGCCTGACTGAAACCTGCAGCGGCGACACCATGATGGAAGCCGGCCGCGAGATTGAGAAGATTGGCTCGGTCGGTCGGCCGCTGGCGCATGTCGAGGTCGAGATCCGCGGCCCGGCGGGGCAGCGGCTCGCAGCTGGCGAGGCCGGTGAGATCTGCCTGCGCGGCCCCAAAGTCACGCAAGGGTATTGGAAAGATCCCGACAAGACGAAGGCGTCGTTTTTTGGCGATTGGTTTCGCACGGGTGATGTTGGCCATCTCGACGCCGAGGGCTTCCTCTATTTGACCGACCGGAAAAAGGACATGATCGTGTCGGGCGGTGAGAATATCGCCTCATCCGAGGTGGAACGTGTCGTCTACGAGCTGCCCCAGATCCAGGATGCGGCGGTCATCGGTGTTCCCGACCCCAAATGGGGCGAGCGCCCGGTCGCCGTGGTTGTTCTGAAGCCGGGTCAGACGCTTACGCTTGAAGCGCTGCAGGACTACTGCCGGCGCAAGCTCGCAGGGTTCAAGGTGCCGAAGCAGCTGATTGTGCGCCCCGATCTGCCACGCAATCCATCGGGCAAAATCCTGAAGCGCTTGTTGCGCCAGGATATACCGGGCAACAGTTGAGGAGCCGTCCAGCCAGTATAGCATGACGAGCTTCTCAAGCTGGTCCGCATCCGACGCTACAGCTCCCGGCCGCATACAGGTGCGCAGGCGACCGCGCAAGGATAAAGGCCACACCAGCGCCACGCTTTCGCGGCAAACCACGGGCAAGCCTCGGTGTGCCCGCTGCAAGCGGTATACTGAACGTTGAGGTGCGTGCCAGCTCTTGCGTCGCTTGAGTCCACCGCCACTGATTTGACCGGCTCGTTGCCGCTTGGAGGCCTTTTAGGATGAACCGCCGACGGCGCTTTAGGATTTGCGTGCCACTGGCCTTAAGCCTCGCCACTGTTCTGTTTGCTCACAGCTCGCCTGCACAAAATTCTGACCCAATCCTCTCACTTGCCGGTCGTTGGGCCGGGAGCGCAGTCCTCGTTCCCGCAGCCGGGCCAAACGAGCCCTATACCTGCGTGGCAACCTACTTCCCGACGGGTGATGGTTCACGCGTAACGCAAAACCTACGCTGCAAGAGCGCGAATTATCAGTTCGATGGAACGACACAGCTCCAGATCGCCGCCGGAAAGATCACGGGACGCTGGCAAGACAAGATCAACAATCTCGATGGGATAGTGAACGGCACGGTCAAGCCCGACGGCTTTGACATCATGCTGACTGGAAATTTTTTCGACGCAAAGATGACCGTCGCTACCACTCCGTGCCAACAGTCTATTTCGATCATCCTCGAGGAGGGATTGCCAGTAAAGAAAATCTCCGGCGTTCTGAAAAAGTGCTGAGTTTCTCCGCTTGTTGCATGTATGCCCTGGCCCTCCAGCTGCTTTGCCGCAGGTAACATGCAGCGGCTCACCTGGTTCACCAGCTAGTTTCGATCCGCTACCCCGGGCAGTCGGCCCGGGCAGTCGGCCCGGGCAGTCGGTTTGTGACGAGAACGCTCGGCAGCCCCTGGCGAATGGTCTTCCGGGCAACGATCATCGCCCTTATTGATGGCGATCCCGGCTACCTTTCCGGGGGGCAGACGTCGCCGCGAAATGAGCGATCGGGCTGTCATTTTTCCTTCTCAACACGATAAACCGCCTGATCGGTAGCACCGGGTTGCTTGCATTGTACGGTCGCGAACTCGCCTCAAGAGGCACCGAGCCGTTTCAGGGGTGACCGCAGGTCCTCGGTGTTCTCCATCGTCAGCCTCCGCAACAATCCCTATGTCGGCGGCGCTCAATTCAGGTCTAGCTCAAGGCTGGCGACCGAGCGCCTGCTGACGCAAGCGCCAAGTCCGGGGGTTTTGCAAATAGGCCATAGCATTCTGATGGTGAGGACGTCGTGTCGCGTGAACACGTGCGCCGCCGACTAGAAGCAATCATGTTTGCCGATGTCGTCGGATACAGCCGTCTTACGGGTCAGGATGAGGTGGGCACGTGGCGACGCCTCAGACTTCTCATACGCGACGTGGTCCGCCCTGAGGTCACCACCCGCGCTGGGCGAATTGTTCGGCTCAAAGGTGACGGCATTCTGGTGGAGTTTCCGAGCGCCGTGGAGGCGGTGGCGAGCGCGGTAGCGTTACAGCAGGCGATGGCACTGTGGAACCTAAATTCCGCGCACGTGCAACGCATCGAACTGCGTATTGGCATCAATCTAGGTGACGTAATCACCAATGACGAGGATATTCACGGCGACGGCGTCAATATAGCCTGCCGCCTCGAACCGCTGGCGGAGCCCGGAGGTATTTGCATCTCCGCCACGGTCTACGAGCACGTGCGTGCAAAGCTGCCGTTTCCATTCGAGCATCGCGGGGAACGGACGCTTAAAAACATCGCTGCCCCAGTGCAGATTTATTCGCTCGGGCCTGAGATCATCGCGGGTTTGCCGAGAGATGATGCGCGCTCGGACGCCTCCAATAAGTCATGGCTTCGGCTCATCGCGGCGTTTGCCGTGGCATGCTTGTGTACGGCGGCGCTATGGATGTTGTGGCAGCATCTTACCACTCCAAGCGAGAAGGTTGTCACTAAAACCGCTCCGCATGATTTCGCGGTTGCGGCCCCTGAACCGAACGCGTTGACCAACGTGCCAGCGCAGTCCATCGTTGTGCTACCCTTCACGGCCGCCTCTCCGGACCAGGAATACCTGGCGGAAGGCATCACTGAAGATTTGACCACCGACTTGTCGCGAATCCCCGGCGCATTCGTAATCGCACCAAGCACCGCATTCACCTACAAGGGGAAGCCGATGGATGTTAGGCAAATCGGCCGTGAGTTGTCCGTGCGTTATGCGGTGCAGGGCACGGTGCGCACGCTCGCGGATTCCGTGCGTATCAACGCCCAGCTTGTCGATACCGCAAATGCCGGGCAGCTGTGGGCAGATCGTTTCAACGGTGAGCTGGCTATGCTGGCGAAAGTGCAAGATCAGATCACGCAACGCATTGCGGATGCGCTCCACGTCTACCTCATCGGCGCGGAAAGCCAACGAATCTTGCGCGAACGCCCGATCAATCCGGAAACCATCAATCTGACCATGCGTGGCTCTGCGCTACTCAACAAACAGGCGAGTCGAGAGAGTACGGCGCGGGCTCGCCAGCTGTTTGAGGCAGCCCTCCGGCTTACACCAGAGCATCTTCCGGCCTTGAATGGGCTCGCCCAAACAATGTTGGTTCAATGGCAATCAACCTGGTATCCGCGCTCAAGCGAGGAGCACCTCGAGGAACTCGATCGCGTCATGAGCACGGCGCTTGCCGTCAAACCAGATGACGCGATTGCAATATATCATCGTGGCTACGTGCTGAAGCGGCTGCATAAGGATCTACCGCAGGCACTGGCAGCGTTCGAGCGCGCGATTGCAATCGATTCAAATCTGGCGGTTGCCCATAACTACGTTGGACAGATCAAGGTATTTCTAGGCCGCGCGAACGAAGCCGCCGAGCATACGCTAAAGGCGATTCGACTCAGCCCGCGCGATCCACAGCTGGCCCTGTGGTATTATCAGCTGGCGCTCACGTACATACATCAGCAGCGTTCCGACGAGGCCGTGCAATGGGCGCGCCGCAGCGTTGCGGTCAATCCGGACCTGCGCTACCCCTATCGAATTCTCGCCGCTTCCCTTGCGCTTTCGGGGCAGATCGAAGATGCCAAATTGGCCGCCGCCGAGATGCTGCGCCGTTATCCCAAAGAGACGATCAGCGCGTTTTTGCTGCGTGAACCTTGGCCTAACCCGATCTACCGCGAGGGGCAGAACCGGGAGGTCCAAGGCATGCGGCAAGCAGGCATTCCTGAATGAGCACGCAAAGCTTAATCCGATTAAGCGATCTCTCTTCACTTGGCGGGCTTCGCCGCGGACCGGATACGCGGCATGACCTCCTGGGCGAAGAGCTCCAATGAGGCCTTTGCCCGCTCCGTCCCGTACCAAGGCGGGTAGTGCAGCATCAGCGAGGTGCACCTGGTCATCTCCTTGAGCTCGGCAATGCGCGCGGCGACCGAGGTCGGCGAGCCGTGCATGATGGTGGAACGCGCCAACATGTCGTAGTCGAGCCCGCTTGTCACGGAGCCCTCACCCTGAGTGACCTGGCCGAGGTAGCCCGCCTGGTGCCCACCGAAAAAGTGCTTGAGATGGCGCAGCAGCCCTGCCTCGCTCTCGCGTTTGGCCTTGGCGTCGGTCTCCGCCACATAGACCCAGCGCGCAATGTCGATTTGCCCGAACGCAGGGTTGGTGCGCGCCTCCTTGCTGGCGGTCTCCAGGTTGGCGCGATAATGCGCAACCTGCTTAGCAAGTGTCGCGAAGGGCGTGAGGGTCGATAGCATGAGCCCGAAGCCGAGGCGACCGGCTGTAGCGATCGACCGGTCGGTCGCACCAGCCAGGAAGAGGGGCGGATAGGGCCGTTGCAGGGGCTGAGGCAATAGTTGGTAATCGCCGGAGATATCGACGGTGAAGTGCTTGCCATTGTGTGCACTACGGCCCGTGCGCAGAAGGTCGAGAACAATCTCCAGTGCCTCCTCTTGCATGTCGCGACGCGCCTCGAAGTTAAGTCCGAAGCCGTCGAACTCGTATTTCCGATAACCAGAGCCGACGCCCAGTACCACGCGACCACCGCTCAAGATGTCGACGAAACCGGCATTCTCTACGGTGCGGACCGGATTTGCGAGCGGAAGCGTTACGACCGCCATACCGAGCTTGATGCGCTTGGTGAGAGCTGCAAGATATCCAGCGTACACCCACACATCCGGCATGATGCCGTACTCGGTCGAGAAGTGATGCTCCGCCAGCCATGCGCAATCAAAGCCGAGGCGATCGGCGGTCATGATCTCTTCGGTGACGCGCTGGTGCACGTCGCGGTGCGGATAGGGTTCGCGGTCCTTATGAGGCTGGGAGGTGAAGAGGATGCCGAATTCCATTGTGCGCGCTCCTGGGCTCGGTCAAGCACCGACGATAGCCGGTTGCTGGCGCGAGTAAACCTGCATCCGGCCCGTGCCCCTCGCGCCGGAGTGCAGGGAAGCCGGCGCAGATTGTCGAGCGCAATGATTGCCGCGAGATCGCCTATGCCCTCGCGAACGCTAGCATGGCGATCCGAAGCGATCGCTGATGCATGCCTCGAACCAAGCCGGGGGCGATCTCTCGCCGCACTCGAGATGAACACGCCGAAACGCTCGCCGCAGCACGTAGCATTGGACGCGTCGCGCGCGTGAAGCGGCCGGACGTTGATAAGGGGGCTAGAATGATCCGCCGGTGGAAAAGTCGCGGTCGTTGGGCGCCCGTGGCGACGGGCTGGGGGCCCATCCGCCGCGATTGGACGGGTCGCGCCAGGCACCGCCGGAAGCATCGTTTGCGCCGCCGCCGGGTAGCGGAAACGGTAAGGGAAAGTGTGGCAGACCAAACTCGGTACTGCCGCGGGTGGGCCGCGATCGGTGCCCCTGATGCAGGATCTCCCATAGGGCGCCGCTGCGAATGGCTCCCTCTACGACACCCTTCAGAACATCGGCGATGCCATCGGTATTATTGAATGTGCTGTGGGGATGATCGTAACCAGTTCGACGGAACTGCTCGCGCACTTGCTCCATTTCGGAGCGCCGCCGCGACATGTCGAGCGCCTCGCGGCGCAATGCGACGATCTCGGCCTCTGTCTTGGCGATGCCGTCCTCGATCTGCTCGATGCGAGCGACCACGCTTTCGTCCGCAGTGGTCGGCGTCCGACGTGCTTCGGCATAAAGGTTGGCGAGACTATCCGAGGCATCCGCGGCCGCAATTGTGTTCAACGCCTCATTATAGGCGGGATCGGAAGTGCCCGTAACCAGCGCCGCGCGTGTTTCGTCGAGCTTGCGCAGCATGTCCCGCTTCTTCTCCACTGTATCGTCGATGACCGCCATCTTGTGACGTGCTTCGGCCAAGATCTTTTCCTTTGCATCAACACCCGCCTCGATCATGGCGCCTCGTTCAATCTCCGCGAGTACCGCCTGTGGCTGCTGCACACCCTGGCGCTGTGCGGCGGCATGTTCTTTGAGGCGCTGCGGAATTTCGATCAATGCGGCATAATTCGGGCGCGCACTGTCATAGCCAATGAATTCCGCCACCATACGATCCATCGCGCGCGCAATGCGACCACCCACGTAATGACTTGTTCCGAACCGCCGTTGCCATAAATAGGCGAACAGGGGATCTTCGTCGTAGGGCTTCTTCTTGGCACCGAGCTCGGCGTATGAGTCAGCCGCTTTCTTTTCTGCCTCCACGGCGATCGTCTCGGCTTTGTCACGTCCCGCCTTGGCGTTTTGCCAAGCTTCCGTCGCCTGTACGCTCTTTTCGGCCTGGGCCCTACTATCGTCAACTGCGTCGAGTGCCGTCTCGACCTGCGCCGAAGCGGCATGCCGGGCAGCCTCGGCCTGACTCACTTCCTTTTGCAGCGCGTCGCATTGCTCGGCAGCCGCGGCAATGCGCAATCGGTAGTCATCGAGGATCTGTCGTGCCCGCCGCTCACCCGCGTCGAGGTCGCCGACCAGACGACCGGCCGCCATCTCGTCGAGCTTGATGCGAGCTAGCTCCCGCAGGCTCTGACCGCGCTCCGCTCTGAGGCGCTCGGTTTCACCCACGGCGGAACGCAGCGCCTCTTCGAGCTGACCTTGTTCGCGGTGCAGCTTGCTGATTGCATCCTCAATCGACGCTAAAGTTTGCCGTCCCGTCCACATGCCGTAGCATTACCACTTTGTGATGAAGCCGCCCTCGAATGGCATCTCGTAATCTACGTCCAGCATGCCGCGCCGCTTCACGCCGAAGCGGCTCTTCTGCACTATCCCGTCGTCACGCTTGTCACGAGCCACGGTCTCAAAAGTGTCCTGCGGAACGCGCACGCCGAACTTAGACACAGTTTCAACGGTCCCAGTCTCCTCGTTCCGGATTGGCAAGCTCAGCTTTTCTCCTCCGGGTGCGATTGCCTCCACAATCAGGTAATAGTTGCGTGCCTGACTGCCATGCGGTGGTCGACGCCACACGCCAGTGCTCTCGCCGACCCGCGACACGATGGTAAGTGTGTACTGGCGCATAACTTCGTCACGCAGCGCCGAAAGATCGTGATTGGCCTTAACCATGGCGGCGCGGTCGCCAGCGCGAATGGCTCGCTCCGCGTCGACCTTGAGTGCGCTTGCCCGTTGCTTGGCGGTGTCCTCGCTGAGCATGGTGACCAGGTCGGCGTACGTCTGCCGCAGCTGATTGGGCAGGGTCTCGCTGATCTCGATTCGTGCCCGCTGCTCGGCGAGTTTGGCTGGCCGTGAGACAAATAGGTAATAGCCGCCAAGTACGCTAATGAGCGCGGCCGCTATTATCGCCAGGCGGTTGCCATGCCGCTGTCGCCGCGCCCACAGGGTCAGCAATGTACGCTTCCAGCTCGCCGGCGGTGCCGTATAAACAAAGCGACTGTCCTTGAGGGCCCTGACGCCCTCGGCCAACACCGTATCCGGCACCTCGATACCCTGTTCGCGATAAATCTGCCGTAGCCGCGCGATCAATTCGCTTTCGCGACCCGTCTCGTTCAGTTCCCGGCGAACGAGATCTTCCCGATGCCGCAGGGTGTCCACCACATCCATCGCGATCATGAAATCGTCGAGCGTCTGTGGCGCACCCTGCACCATTCTCGTCACGTTCATTACCTTCTAAGCCGCGTGTGCCGCCGCGGCAGGTAATGCGTCGGCGGCGGCGATCAGCCGTGCCATGCGCTTCTTGCTGTCTTCCACGGCGTCGCGAATTTCGCTCGAGTTTTGCGTGGCCAGCTTGCGCATCTCGGAAATGATATCAGTGGAGCGCTCCTGAAAGTTGATGACGCTATCAAGGAGCTTCTTCACGGCATCAGCCCGAACCGTCGGGCCGTAACCACTGCGTACCGCCGCTTCGGTGACCTTGTCGCCGATCTCCGAGAGGCTTTCGAGGCTTTTCGACATGCCCTCCTTCATGGCATCAAGCGTCTTAGTGGATTCATGCAGACCGAACATGCCGGTAAATGACGCTTTGAGAGCCGTTAGCACGCTATCGTTGGTCGAGAAAAAAGTGACCGCCTGTGCATACACCCGCTCCTTAGCCGAAGTCGTCTGCATGAGACGTGCCATAATCACCTCGGACGTATTATAGGCGATGGTGAGATTGTCCGAGAGGTCCTTGGCGATTTGGTAGCGCTTGTCCTCTTCCTGAGTCCGCCGCAGCTGCTCGTCGCGCACAAGCTCCAGTTTTGCTCGCTCTGACGGCTCACTGCCTTTGAACGTGGCCACCTGCTCCGTAGCAGCGCCCAGATCGGCCTTGACCGCATCAAGCTTTTCGCCGGCCTTTTTGAGTACTTCAAGGGCCATCACCTCGGCGTGCTTGAGAGCTCCGCGATAGTCTCGATAGGCGTCGAGGATCTTGGCTTCGCGTTCGATTTGATTTTTGGTCTCCTTGGTGACCGAGAGATAAGTTTTTCGAATTTTGTCAAAACGATCGGCGATGTCGCCGCGCGCAATCTTCATCCACATGTTGGTGCCACGTTCCAAAACGTCGATCTTGCCGTCGGAGACTTGGTCCACCAACCGCTTGGAGTCATCGCGTATTGAATTGAAGCCGTTCGTGATCGTCTGATAACGATCGCCGATCTCCATCTTAGAGGTCTGCTCGCGTACGACCTCGTTAAAAACTTCGCTCTGCCCGAGGGTGCGAGCGATCACAGCGATCTTGTCTTGGTCGAGCTCGGAAATCTTTTCCAACAGGGCGTTGACCGGGGCACCCGCCTCAGCCTTGTCCGGCATCAATCCCAAATCGCGCAATGCATTCGATGCTTTGTCCAGATATTGCAGAGGCGACCTGGTGGCGACTTCACGCCTGGTTGCGACTTCAGCCATGTGAACCATCCCATTTGACGGGCCTAAACTGACCGACAAGCCTTGCTACGCGCTGCAGATTGCATACGAAAACACGCCCTACAACTCAGACCACGCGCACCAACCACCCAACACAATGTGTGGGCGCCCTCGAGTTTGCAGGCGATAGGCCACGTCTTTTGCTCAACGAAATACCATAGCCGGAGCTCGCCCGTCGTTCGGTGTAAGCCCTGAGAAGCAAGCGTGGTATCTATGGGAGCATGCTGAACCTTGCTGGTGTCCACGCGGCGTGCGCAGTGGACCCGGCGCTTGCCGTGCGTCTCGCCACCACAACTCGCCAACCAAGCAATCCCCGAGCCATCCCCCTGGCGCCGGCAGCTTGCGCCCGCTCTGCGTCAGCAATGCTGCTCGCGCTGGACTATTGCCGTTGCGCTGCTTGTTGTGATTTCGGGCGGCACGTCTCGCACCTGCCTTTTGCGGACAGCGAGGACGCCGCCGCGGCGGCGTTCGAACCGAGCGTGCGCCTTCGCAGCGATGCCCCCATAATTGCACGCCCGAGCCTCGGGCGTGGGGAGCGTCTGCCTGTTTGCTGCGACGAACCAACGGCGTTCTTGCGCCGGCTCGTGCCAGGTCCAGTTTTCGGCGCCGTTCCCTGCTCTGCCGCTGCCGGCTGGCGCCGACCCGTCTCAGGCGGTTGGCGCCGTAGGCTGCAGCGTCCAAGTTCGGCCCCGCAAGCGAGCTTCGATTGGCAGGACTGGAAACGTGTGCGTCACTGGAGGCTCGCGGATTTGCGCCGAGCCGGGGATTAACCCTGAATCGAGCGTAGTGGAAACCCTGGTTGTTGGAGACGTGGGTTTGGGGCATCGTTCAATTCCCCCTGGGGATAGGGGACTACTACCTACCCGCACTGCGCCGCTGACAGAGAAAACCGCCGCACTCAATGAGCAGATCGGCTGACGGGCACGGCATGAAGGCAATAACTGCAGTGAGTCAGACGCAAACCCGCGAACTACAAATCATACGTCGCGCGGATGAGCTGCTACGCTTGGCGATGGAAGTCGGCGGCATTGGCGTCTTCGAGACTGACCTCAAGCAAAAACGAACCCACTTCTCGCCAGAGCTTTGCGCCATCATTGGACTTCCGCCAGGGACGGTGATGCCGACTGAAGACGCCTGGAAATTCATCCATGAAGCTGATCGTGAGGCGATGCGAGCGAGCGTCGAAGCGGCAGCCAAGTCGGCGCAAAAAGGCAAGTGGAGCGGCGTGCATCGGGTACGGCGCGCCGATGGCAAGATTTTGTGGGTCTCCGCAAATGGTCGACGGATCTATCGCAAAACACGCAAAGGCCTTGACCCCGTTCTCTCCATGGGCGTCATCATAGATATCACCCATCTCAAAGAGACCGAAGACGCCCTGCACGAAAATGAGTTGCGCCTCCGATTCGCGTTGGAAGCCGCACAGATGGGAACGTTCGCAACGGACACCTCTGGTGACGAAATCTCCATCGATGCGCTCGAGGCGCGCCTTCTTGGTTTACCCGAAGGGACGCGCTTCGTTTCCGTAGACCAGGTACGGAAGCGGATCTCATCGGCGGATCTGATCGTAAGCGATACTAAGAAGCAGCGGTTGCTCCAGCACAATGAACCTTATCATCACGAATTACGCCTGCGCATGCAGGACGGCTCCGAACGCTGGCTTAGCACCCATGCCGAGGTTAGATCGAACCGTATTTTCGGCATAAACTTCGATATCACGCAGCGCAAACGAGCCGAAGCCCAGCTGCGCGCGAGCGAAGAACGCCTGCGCATTGCGACCAGTGGCGCTGCTCTTGGTGTTTTCGAATGGGACACCGAGACAGATTATGCAAGCTGGGAAAATGATCGCATGTACGAGATCTTTGGACGGGCGCGAGCCGAAGGTCCGCTCTGCAGACAAGAATTTGTGCATACTTGTTTGCTTCCTGATGATGCGGATCTCTTCGAGTCGGCCCTCACGGCCGCGCGCCAATCTGGCAACAAATTTCACACCACCGTCCGGATCAGGCGCGCGGATACGGGGGAACGATGGTTGCAGATGGATGGAGCCCTTCATGAGTCGGCGAGCGGCAAACGATCGCGTCTTATTGGGGTGATGGCAGACGTGACTGAGCGCAAAGCGCTGGAACAGCGAGCCAA
>Ga0081455_10001444_pt1 | contig 27129 bp, 29 predicted proteins | sample TabmetS3T2R1_FD_70207 | JGI IMG/M metagenome (GOLD analysis project Ga0081455, IMG submission 70207) | Tabebuia heterophylla rhizosphere microbial communities from the University of Puerto Rico - S3T2R1 | ecosystem: Host-associated > Plants > Roots > Rhizosphere ...
CCGCCCACGGCGACTCGGCGTCGAGTGCGAGATAATGATTCCACGCCTCACGTGCATCCGTCCGCAGATACAACTTCTCTAACAGCAGCGCACGCGTGAATCGCGCCTCGACGAGCGACGTGTCCAATCGTACCGCGCTGTCGACCGCCACGAAGGCATCGATCAACGCCGACGAGTTGTCATGTTGTTGCGCGAACCTCGTCAGCGCGACCGCCAGATCGTTCAGCACGCGCGCATCGAGCGGCTTGCGCTTGGCTGCCGCGCGAAGATCCGCGCGACGTCTTCGTCAGTCCGAAGGCCGCGACGCTGGCCGCCCTGCCTGCGGGCGCTGCGGTCGGCACCTCCTCGCCACGCCGCCGCGCGCTGGTGGCGCGGCTGCGCCCCGATCTGCGGCTCGTCAATTTGCGCGGCAATGTCGAGACGCGGCTGCGCAAGATCGAGGACGGACAGGCGGACGCCACCATCCTCGCTCTCGCCGGTTTGAAACGGTTGGGACTCGCCGACAAGGCGACCGCGACCTTTTCGTGCGACGAGTTTCTTCCCGCGGCAGGACAAGGCGCAATCACCATTGAGGCGAGACGCGACGATACCAAGACCAACAGCCTCTTGGCTGCGATCGACGACAAGGACACCGAAGTCGCGCTGTCGGCCGAGCGTGGCTTCCTCGCGTTGCTCGACGGATCCTGCCGCACGCCGATCGCGGGCTACTGCCGGGTCGAGGGTGACCGCATTCACTTTCGCGGCATGATCATTTCACCCGATGGCCGCGAGGCGTTCGAAACCGAGCGCCGGGGTGCGCGCAGCGAGGCTGCCGCGCTCGGCGCGGATGCGGCGCAGGAGCTGCGCCGGCGCGCGGGCGAAAAGTTCTTCACCGAATTCGGCGGAGCGTGATCGCGGTGGCGGTGCTGCTCACCCGCCCCGAGCCGGACAATGCGACGAGTGCGGACGCGCTGCGCGCGCGGGGATTCGCGGTGCTGCGCGCGCCGATGCTGCATGTGCAGGCGTTGGCGTTCCGCGTTCCGGATGAGATGTCCCATGACGGCGTGATCGTCACCAGCGCGAACGCCTTGCGCGTGATCTCGGCGCATCCGTTGCGCGAGCGGCTGGCTGGACTGCCGCTGTTTGCCGTCGGCCAGCGTACGGCGGACGCGGCGAAAGCGGCCGGCTTCGACAAGGTGCTGAGCGCGGGCGGCGATGTGGCGTCATTGCGCAAGCTGATCGTGGGAACCGCGAACAGAACCGCGTCATTGCTTTATCTCGCCGGTGCCGAACTCAGTGCTGACCTGGCCGCCGATCTTGCGGCCGATGAGATCGCGGTGACCACGGTGACGATCTACCGCGTGGTCACCACCGACGAGATCCCGGCAGATGTCGCCGCCGCCTTCGCCGATCATGCGATCGAGGCGGTGCTGCATTACTCGCGCCGCAGTGCGGCGGCCTTCGTCGCCACGCTGCGGCGGGCGGGGCTCGAGATCGCGGGCCTCGGCGTGTTGCAGCTCTGCATCTCCGAAGCCGTCGCCCGCGTCCTGCGCGAGGCCGGCGCTGCGTCCATCGCGGTGGCCGATCGGCCCGAGGAAGCCGCGATGTTCGACGCGCTGGAACGCGCGTTGCAATCACGGCGCTTATGATTCGCCAAGCGAAAATCACATGCTGCCGGAGCAGGCTAGTGTCCCGATTCCGAAGTTCGCAATACTTTGCAGCACCCTCTGATGCGAACTTGGAATCAAAGGGACACTAGCAAATTTATGATTCTCGTGTGGTTTTGGTTCAGAAGTTCTCTTGGAGGACTCACGGAAACAGTGGAGAGAACTTCTGAACCACCACACTAGCGTGCTAAAGCGTTATCGCGTGGAGGGATCGCCGGATGAGGATGATGCATGGCCGATGACAAGATGCCCGATGACGGCTCTGCCGGCGACCGGCCGAAGCGGCCGCCGCCGACCATCGATCTGGAGCCATCCGAGATCTCCGGCGAAACCCAAAGCACGATCGGCCGCGGCTCCGGCAAGCGGCGGTGGCGGGGATGGGGCCTGCATCTGCGGGGAGATCCCTGGAAGGAACGCCTGCGCTGGATTCTGCCGGCGGCGTCCGGCGCGCTCGCGGCGCTGGTGGTGCTGGCCATCATCATCGTCAGCGGCCTGCTGCCCTGGCTGGGCGCGTCGTCTGTGGATTCGTCGGGCCGGCTGAACGATCTCGCCGAGCGTTTGGCGCGGCTCGAGGCTGCGGCGCCACCATCAGCGCCGGCGCCGGATTCTGATGCGCGCGGGCGGATCGCGCAGGTCGAGGCCGGCATCGCCGGTCTGCGCAGCGATCTCGCCGGCTTGCGCAAGCAGGTCGACGGCGCCGACGCCGGGCTCGCTGAGCTCAAATCGTCGCCGCGCACGCAGGCCGTTACGACACCTGATTTGTCCGCCCTCACGGAGAGACTCGCGCGACTCGAGCAGAGCGTGGCGACCATCCAGTCGCAGCCGAGCGCCAAAGCGGTGGAGAGCAACGACATGCCATGGCGGCGCCTGGCGGTTGCGACGGTGCTCGAAGATCGGGTGCGGCGCGGAGCGCCGTTCGCGGATGTGCTGCCAGCGGCGAAGACGCTGTCGGACAATGCCGCGCAATTTGCGCCGCTGGAGCCGTTCGCGGCGACCGGCGTGCCGAGCGACGCGACGCTGTCGAAAGACCTGCTGGCGCTGGTGCCGCAACTGGCGCCGGCCCCTTCCGCGGGGTCCGAAAAAGCTCAGCCTGCGTCGTCTGCTCAATCCGGCGTGGTGGCGCGGCTGCTGGCGAGCGGCGCAAGTCTGGTCAAGGTCGAGCGCGCCGACCCGCCCGGCGCGATGCCGGCCGCGTCGCCCTCGCTCGCGGCGCTCGAAGCCGCCGCGCGCCGCAACGATGTCGCCACGGCGCGCAGCGAACTGGCGCGACTGCCCGAGGATATCAAGCAGCGCGCGGTGCGCTGGCGCGAGGCCGCCGATGCGCGCGACGCGGCGGTGAAGGCGGCAGCCGCGTTCGCAGGCGGCGCGCTTGCCGCGATCAATTCCACTCCGTAGAGTTCATCAGAATGTTTCGCACCGTTCTGTTTCTCATCCTGATCGGGGTCGCCTCGCTCGGCGCGGCCTGGATCGCCGACCAGCATGGCGACGTGTCGCTGGTCTGGAACGGCTGGCGTGTCACGACGTCGGTCGCTGTCGCCGTGCTCGGCTTTGGCCTTGCGGTCATCGCGCTCATGCTCGCTGTCGCGGGATTGCGCGGGCTCTGGCGGCTGCCGCGGCATCTCCGCCATCGCCATCACGAGCGGCGCCACGCGCGCGGCCGTCACGCCATCACGCAAGGGCTGCTTGCGATCGGCACCGGCAATGTCATGGCCGCTACGCGCCACGCCGAGGCCGCGAGGCGTCATGCCGGCGACGATCCGCTGACACTGTTGTTGCATGCGCAGGCGGCGCAACTCGGCGGCGACCGCCAGACGGCGCAGCGCGCCTTTCTTGCCATGACCGAACGCGCCGAGACGCGGCTCTTGGGCCTGCGCGGCCTGTTCATCGAGGCGCAGCGCAATGACGATCCGGTGGCGGCGGTCGCGATCGCGGAGGAGGCGCTGAAGCTGACGCGCGATGCCGCCTGGGCCTCGCATGCCGTGCTCGGCTTCCGCTGCGCAAGCGGCGACTGGACCGGCGCGCTGCAGATCCTCGAGCGCGACAATGCCGCCGGCGCGATCGACAAGGCACTGTATCAGCGTCATCGCGCCGTGTTGTTGACGGCGCGGGCGTTGGAGACCGAGGCGTCGGATCGCGAGTCCGCGCGCAATGACGCGATGGAAGCGGTGCGGCTTGCGCCGACGCTGGTGCCGGCGGCCGTGCTCGCGGCGAAATTCCTGAGCGAGCAGCAGCAGATCCGCAAAGCGATGCGGATTCTGGAAGCGGCCTGGCGCACCAATCCGCATCCCGACCTCGCCGACGCCTATGCCCATGTGCGGCTCGGCGATTCCGCGCAACAGCGGCTTGCGCGCGTCACCGCGCTCGCCGCGCGCACGCCCGACAATGTCGAAGGTGCGCTTGCGGTGGCTCGCGCCGCGATCGACGCCCGCGAGTTCGGCAAAGCGCGCGAAGCCTTGCAGCCGCTGCTGGCGAGCCCGACCCAGCGCGTCGCGATGCTGATGGCTGAGCTGGCCCGCGCGGCCGAGGGCGACGAGGCGACAGCGCGCGAGTGGACCTTGCGCGCGGTGCGGGCGCGGCATGATCCGGCCTGGACCGCCGACGGTTACATCTCGGAGCGCTGGCGGCCGCTGTCGCCGGTGTCCGGGCGGCTCGATGCCTTCCAGTGGATGACGCCGGTCGCGGCGCTCGCGCCCGACCGCGCGGGTGCGATCGAGCCTTCGCGCGAAACGCTGCTGCCGGGCGACCGGACCGGACCTGTGCTCGGCCCGCCGGCCGCGCCGGCTGAACCGAAAGCCGATGTCGTCCCGATCAGGCCCGCTGCCGGCCCTGCCGCCGCCGCAACGTCGTCTCCGGCCGCGAGCGAGGCGCAGGTTCCACCGGTGTTTCGCCGCCGCGACGGCCTTGATCGGGCCGCGAGCCCTGCGCCGGTGATTCCGATCGTGCGTCCGCCTGATGATCCCGGCGTCGATGATGGCGAGCCGATCGCCGACGAAGCCCGGCCGCAATCGGCGCAGCCCGATGGCTGGCGTGGCCTGCTGTCGCGCTGGGTCGGTTGAGTTCGGCTGGCTCGCGGTCAAATCGGCTGGCGCGAAGGCGGTATCGGGCGCTGCGTGGTGTCCGCGCGGCGCCGGACCTGCCGGCGAAACGGCCGCCCAAGCCGGTTGCCAATCGCGGGGGCTTTCGGATATCAGGGGGGCGGTTCGCCGCAATAGCTCAGCTGGTAGAGCACGTCATTCGTAATGACGGGGTCGGGGGTTCGAATCCCTCTTGCGGCACCATCCCCCGCCCAGCCCTTCTGACATCGTGTCTTACGCGAAAGACGGCCGAATTCTTGAGCGGCTGGTCACAAATCTGGTACACGCCGGAGTGTTGATCGGTGGCGAAACCGATGGGCTTTGGTGGGCGGAAGGAGATCAAAGAAAGCCTACGAACGAGCGATCTCTCGTCGGCTAGGGTGCAACTACACGAAGTCGCCGCACGTTGGGAAAAGAGAATTCAACCAAGAGCGGCTGAAACTTTCTCTTTTGAATTTGGGCACCATCCGCTCCGACGTGGCGAAGTTTGTCGCTAAGATAACGCGAGCAGATGCTAAGGGTATTCACCGGTTCGACGCCGATCCAAGCATCGATCCAATGACCTCGCGACAAGCAGCGGCCGACGCCATAGGTGAAACGCGCTTCAACATTCGAACTTACCAAAATCCGGATCACGAGCTTACGATCGCGTCAATGCTCAGAGATATCTATTCGGGAAGGATGCCGCCGCAGCATAATTTCGCAATGAGAACTGTTTATATAAGCGCAGAGCCGCGACGAAACCGACGCAATATAATGCACCCCTCCCCTCCTACGGTTACACGTCGCAAGCGAGCGTTCGTTTGCTAGTCATCAAAGGTTGCTACGCAGAGGCGCGGGTTAAAGCATGAGTACGATCAGGGTTGTCGCCGTCGGAGTAGCAATGATCGTTGCTATCGTTGGTCAACCGCCTCACGCTTTCAGCCAGCTTAAAGATGACAAGTTGGAGCACTTGGCAGCTACCGTGTACGTAAGATGCTTAGATAACGAGGGCGGCGCGTACCTTGAGAGCCGACCAGTACGTAAACCGCATGAATACGAACGATCCGCGAAACAAGCATGTCAGAAGCAAGAGAACAATTTACGTGAGGCGTTGATTTTGCGTTTTTTGGAAGCTCAGATCAAAAGCAAGAATATCCTTAATGAAGCGGGTCAAAAAGTTATTCAGGAAACGGTCGAACGATCCATAACAGATATGCGCCGCGGATTGGTTATGGAGTACGCGAAAGCGTTTGATAAGAAGTTTCCTGGGCTAAGAGGTTGCACGGTCGTCGATGGCATGAAGCCCGATGGACCGGACTATCTTTGTGCAATTCGGGATTGAGGTTGTGACGTTGGAAGGTCCAGTTTCTCAGCGCAGAGGACTCTATTTCTCGCGGCATTTTTGCCGCAACTCATAGCTTCGGTCTCATGAATGAAGGCCCAAATAACGCCGCATCGCGACAGCAGACGGAACATGCGCGAATTACAAAGCGAGCGGAAATTGGCCAGTGTCGCTTGCGAATTGCCGTTGCTCGAAATAGTCGACTGCCTCGCCTCATTTTACTCAAGTCGACTGTAATGCGCCGTCTGCACGTCTGTAAGATAATGGACGGCACGTGGCGAAACTTCGCACGCCACGTCGCTTTCGGGTAAACCGTTCTTAAGGGTAAGGACTGTTGGGCGGGTTCGCCTGCGCCGGAACGGCGGCATTTGCGCCTGATTCCATGTCGTAATTTGATGGTCGCCCACCAGCGAAGAACGGCAGTTTCCACAATGCACTTTGAGGTTGCAGCATTTCTCGTCGAAGGGAACAATGCGGTCGCTGAACAAGGGGCGAGAAATGAGAACTGAACCTGAGAAGAAGTCGATCAAAGATCTTATCGATCTGTATCGCAACAAGATGCTGACGGCCAATCCCGAGTATCAACGCGGAGTTGTATGGAGCGCGCAACAACAGAAGAAATTAATCGACTCAGTGATGCGCGGCTATCCTCTGCCATTGATTTATCTTCATCATATCAAAAAGACAGTTGCGGGAATGCAACGAGAAGACCTGGAGGTGATCGACGGTCAACAGCGCATCACAGCACTTTATCAATTCGCCGAAGGCGCATTTAAGCTTTTTGATCCGATAAAAGATGACAAGGAAGCGAAATTTCCTGCCTTTTTAAAGACGCAGCCTTGTCCATGGGGCGGTAAAGATTTTGGTTCTTTATCGGACGAACTTCGAACTCGATTTCTTGATACGGTTCTTATGGTCACGAAGATCGAGACCGACGAGCCGAACGAAGTTCGAGATTTGTTCGTCCGGCTCCAAAGTGGCCTTCCTTTGAATGCCCAAGAAGCGAGAGATGCATGGCCAGGCCAATTCACAGAATTCGTCTTGTGGCTCGGAGGCAAGCCGGAATTGCCGCGCTACCAAGGGCAGCCGTTCTTCACGAAACTTATGGGATTAAATCCTAGAACAGACAGGGGTAAGACGAGGCAGTTTGCTGCGCAAATCGCGATGGTCTTCCTTCAACGGAGGGAAAGAGGCAACGACTTCTTCTCTGACATCAATGCCGCCGCTATTAATGAATTTTATTATAGCCACATTGATTTCGACAGGTCGTCAGCCACCGCCGATCGCCTCGTGGCAATTTTGGACAAAATCACCGATCTTTGCGCCAACGGCGATCGTCCGAAACTCAAAGGACATGACGCAATCCATCTTGTGATGCTGGTCGACAGCCTTTGGGATGACTACACGAGATCATGGGAAAGCAATCTTTCGACGGCATTAGATAAATTTCAAGCTCTCCTAGCAAACGCAAAGAACACCAAGGATCTTGATCGACCTAGTGAAGCTTGGTTGCGCTATGGGCAATGGACCAGGGTCAATTCAGACCGCGGAGAGCGGATAGCCCATCGCCACATCTTTTACATGGAAAAGATGATGGAGTTCCTTGGTTCATTGCAATTGAAGGATCCAAGGCGAATATTTGGAGACGTGGAAAAAGAGATAATCTATTTCGAAGCCAATAAAAAATGTTCGGTTTGCGATGCGGTTGTCCCGTGGGAGGAAGTCGAGATACATCATCTGCAAGAGCATTCCCAAGGTGGACAAACCGAGCTGCAGAATGGGGCGCTTGTTCACAAGTCTTGCCATCCTAAGAGCGCCCTTGCCGTTACTGCTTTGCGAAAAAAGCTAGAGACGAAAAAGCAGGCCGCGATTGACGGAATAAACCAATTGCGTTGACCCCGCTGGGAGGGCGATATCTGGAAGCGCCCAAAAATTCTGGCGAAAAATTTCGAAAGAGCGAGACTCGCACGCAGTTCGGCCGTGTATGACAGCGTCTGATCGAGCCTTGACACTCGCTTGTTGCCCTCGAACCCGAGGCCGCGATAGTGTGACGCGCCGTTTCGAGTGTCACCTAGCGGGATCATCCGGGATTTGCGGGCAGCCGTGGTCTGTTCAACTTCCGGCGTGGCGAGTCTATTTAAAGGGATTTTGAATAGCCGGCTTTTTCGGATCGCACTCAGATTCGTTGGTGAAGGAAAATTGGAGTTGCACTCCTTTGCGGCCCCCAGCCTCAAACCGATAGAGGGCCACATCTTTTAGAGGGCTATGTGCTTGTCCAGGCTCCCACTTCGGAAGCCAAAGCCAGATCCCCGTATTTTCAGGTTGACGGATGCGCCCCGGCAGAAACATCGGCTCACCGAGCACATCGGAAACATGCTGCTTGAGCGTCTCAATTATCTCATCGGCATGGTCGCGATCCGCCATCAGCGGCGCAAATCCACTAACCGAACAAACGCCATTCAAAGCCGTCGCTACGATCGCGTATTTGGACAGCATCGGATGTGGTTTCGGCACCGCGAGTTCAAAAGAATTTCCCGAAGGCCTGCCAACTTTTAGGCCAGAGAGCGCCTGCCCCCTTTCGATTCCAAAGGGCCGATCGATCTCGGCGGCCTGTGCTCCTCCGACAAGCACCAAGCTCAGCGCCGCGACCAGCGCACCCTTCATAAACTTTTCCTGGCCCATTTGACACGTCCGAAACCCGCGTTTGCGTTTCCTTCGGTGCGTCCTTTTCAGAAACATATCTCGATTGTCGGAGATCATCCGCAGCCGGGTCTCCCATCCGCCGAATCCGTTTGACGAAGGCCTCGTCAACGATAGCCCGACTGGTGCTGAATTGCGGTAACTCCGTGCGGGGATAAGTTTGTCTCAGTGCTTAAATCGAAAGGAATCGAAGAATGCATCGACCTCTGACGTTTCGAGTTCGCCATTCGGGCCAACGTAGATTATGTGATACAGCCGATTGTTCTTAAAATACATTCGCGATCGAATCTGCAGCGCTTTAACAGCAAACAGCGCTTCGCGGCCTGTAGTGCCCTGAAGCGCAACTGATTTTTTCTTAAGCAAGGTTGCTTTGGCGTTCTCGCCCACACCGACGAGACCCGCGTCATAGTCGAAAGTAGTCGGACTTTTATAATTGGAGACAGATAGGGCTTGATAGTGGTTCGCATTGCTTAGCGACCAGCTATATGAATCATATAAGCCGGACTCGCCCTGCTTTTGTGTCTCCATTTTGAATTCAGGTTCCCCGTCAAAAACTATCGTGAAGCTATCGTCGGGTCCAACAATCGTTTTTTTGGCGGCGGGCCGCTATCGGACAATACTCCTGTGGCAATGTGATCAGACACAAGCTCCGCAATGCTTGGATACCACATCTTAGTAGGCGGAGCAGATGTAGCTTCCTTGGCGAAGGAAGGACTCACGCCCAGGCCGACTAATCGCTTCTGTTCGTTCGCTATCATCTCGCGTCGTTCTTGATCGGATAGCCCCGGAAAATCTGGCTGATGAAAGCCCAGGCGGCTCTTTGAATTTACAATTCGCTCCCGTCCACCCAGAAATATAGTAGTACACGCGGAAACGCAGAAGTTTGGCACGTACGTGCTCAATCCGTGCTCTTTGATATAAGCGGCAATTCTTTCGGCTTCAGCGATCCGGCCTCCTTGCGATGTCAGATGCACAACCCGAAGAGACGGGAGCGCGTCGGCAAACTGCTGGAATGCTTTCGCGGCACCGAAGGTAATACCTCCAGAGAATTCGAGCTCCGTGCCTCCTGCAAGGACGCTGAACTTGTAGCTCCCAACCTCGTGATCGCCACCATAAATCTTTGCGAATTCGACAATCTGGGGGATGCCGGATGATAATACTTCGCCTGCCAATCGTAGCATTGCAATGCAGATCATAAATTTGGCGATGCCTCCCCACGTGCCGTTTGCTCTCTTTGCTGAATAGATTGTAGCCGAACGCCAGACGCCGACGGCCTGCCAGATCGCTACCAAGACAATTGTGAGCCAAATTGATGTGGCCAGAACTAGTGCGATTTCGGGCTTGAACTCATCGGTGGTATCGAAACCCCGTCGAAGCAAGGCCACAACTACAGCCGCCGCGATGTTTCCTATGAAGCCATTTACCCAATACGAAACCGGCAGGGACAGTTCGCCGCGCCAATGCCGAGAAAAATAATTCGATCCGCGCCCCTTTTTCTTATCACTCGCGGCGACTACGGGACGATCTTCTGGGTCTGCTAACGTGTCTGAGGGACTGCGACTTATCGCTGGCGGCTCGAAGAGATTGGCGACAGTCCCCGCCTTTTGCCAATTGTAGCTGTCCGAGCGCCTTAGCTTATGGTCGGGCTGCAATAATCCTTGCTGCTTTAGCTGACACAATTTGTCGAAGTCTAACGGCCCGTAATCGGCGCCTCTTACAGACAAAAACCATTCGTCCTTAGGAAAAGCTTGGCCCATTGGCGCCCCCGCACCTAATCAAGCCCGGGAATAATGAGAGATATATTTCCGTATCACAACTAGAAATTTAACCTGCGGCCAAGAACAGGCCGTACCGAAGACATAGGTGACGCTTAACCTTAGCGAGACATCAGGGAAAGCCGGCTATATCGCGCTGCGCAGCGGCATGCCGGTCTGCGCGCCGGGTTTCAGGCATTTCAGCGCCGCCGCCTTGCAGCCGGCTGCCAGCGCCTCCGGCAATGATGCGCGCTCGCTGATCAGGCAGGCGAACGCGCCGACAAAGGTGTCGCCGGCGCCAGTGGTGTCGACCGGATCGATCTTCAGCGTCGGCGCATGAACGCGCGTACCGTCGGATGCGAAGGCGAAGGCGCCTTCCGTGCCCGCCGTGACCACGCACATCAATCCGCCTGCTTTGGCGAGCGCCGCCGCCGCTGCCGCAAACTCGCTGGTCGTGTGTCCGATCGCGCGCGCCGCATCGAGCGCTTCGTGTTCGTTGACGATGAGAAAATCGGTCGCCTCGAGCATGCTGCGAACCGTCTCATGGTCCATCGCATTGGGCACCGGCGCGAGATTCCAGATCACGGTGCCGCCGGCCGATTGCGTCGCGCGCGCCGCCGCCAAGGATTGCGCGAACGGCACCTCCATCTGCAGCACGAGCACAGTGCCGGCCGCAAAGACGGCCGGCGGCAAATCGGCGGCGCGGACCGCCAGATTGGCGCCGCTCGCGACCGTAATCGCGTTCTCACCATGGGAATCGACGGTGATGAAGGCGCAGCCGGTCGGCTCGCTGCCGCGCACGACAAAGCCGGTGTCGACGCCGTTGCTGGCGAGATTCCGGACCGCGGTCTCGCCGAATGCATCCGCGCCGACGCAGCCCGCCATGCGCACGCGTCCGGCGCCAGCCATGCGCGCCGCCGCCACCGCCTGGTTGGCGCCCTTGCCGCCGCAATGGGTGGCGTAGGACGGCGCGAGCACGGTGCGACCGGGGCCGGGAATCACCGGCACCCTGGCGACCAGATCGATGTTGAGCGATCCGAAGATCAGGATCATCGCGCGGCCCCTGCGGGCGTCAGCCCTGTTCGTCCATGACGCGAAGCTTCTCGACCCGGCGCCGGAAATCCTCGTCGGTGGAGAATTCGGCCGACAGATACGAGGCGACGAGATCGTTGGCGAGCCAGGGTCCGACGATCTGGGCGCCGATACACATCACATTGACGTCGTCATGCTCGACGCTCTGATGCGCCGAATGGATGTCGTGACAGACCGCGGCGCGGATGCCCTTCATCTTGTTGGCGGCGATCGAGGCGCCGACACCGGTGCCGCACACCATGATGCCGCGGGCGACCTCGCCCGAGGTCACCTTCTTGGCGACAGCGCGCGCGATATCCGGGAAGTCGACCGGCTTGTCGTCATAGGAGCCGACATCGATCACCTCATGGCCGAGGCTGCGGACGTGATCGACGACGGCCTGCTTCAGCGGCCAGCCGGCGTGGTCGGAACCTATGACGATGCGCATTGCGAGATCCTTCTCATTTTCTTGGTGCCGTGACAGCCGCAAGGCGGCCGTCACGGCTGTTTTCCGGCTCAGCTCCGCATGTCGGCGGGCAGTTCGACGCCGTGGAATTTCTTGTAGATGGCGTTGAGCTTGCCGTTCTTGACGTTCTCGGTGATCCAGGCGTTGAGCTTGTCCATCAGACGCTGCTCGCCCTTCCTCAACCCGATGGCGAGATCGAATGTGGCGAGCGGGATCTTGGATTCGAAGATGCGCGCGGGATTCTTCACCCCGATCTGGTTGATGATCGTGGCCGAGGTGCCGACGCAGTCGACCTGGCCGGAGACGGCCGCGGTGACCTCGGTCGCGTCGTCGTCATAGCGCGCGATCTTCAACTCCCTGTCCTTCATGTTCGACAATGTCGTGTCCTGCGTCGTGCCGCGCGAGACGCCGATCGTCTTGTCCTTCAGGTCCGGCCAATCCTTCACGTTCAATGTCTTCAGGCAGCCGATGTCGGATTGAAGCGTCGCGTAGCGTTTGGTGAAGTCGATCACCTTGGCGCGGTCCGGCGTCACCGACAAGGTCGAGATGATGATGTCGGCCTTGCCCGTCAGCACGTTGGGAATCCGCGTTGCGCCCGTGGTCTGGATGAATTCCAGCTCGAGCCCCCAATCCTTGGCGAGGAGCTGGGCGACCTCGACGTCGGACCCGGTCGGCTTCATGCTGCTGTCCATCATGCCGGACGGCGGAATGGCAAGGTCGGTCGAGATGCGAATCTTCTTGGCCTGCATGATGTCGTCGAGCAGGTCGGCCGATGCAGGCTTTGCCGCCGTCAGCACCAGACAGCTCATTGCAATGACGATGCCCAGCGTTTGTCCCTTGGTCATCCTTGGTTCTCCTCGTTTGCTCTCGTTATGATTTCAGATTTCCGGTGCCGACGAACTGAGCGAGTTCGGCCGTCGCCGGCGTGGTCAGAATCGATGCCGGGCCGGTCTCGTGAACCTTGCCGTGGCGCATGAAGACGATTCGGTCGGCGATGCCTTTGGCAAATCCCATTTCATGGGTGACCATCACCATGGTCATGCCGTCAGCCGCGAGCTGCTCGATCACCTTCAGAACTTCCGCCGTCAGTTCGGGATCGAGCGCCGAGGTGACCTCGTCGAACAGCATCACCTTGGGCTGCATGGCGAGCGACCGGGCGATCGCCGCGCGCTGCTGCTGGCCGCCGGAGAGCTGTTCCGGATAGGCGTGGAGCTTTTCCTCGACGCCAACCTGCGCGAGCACCCTGCGCGCGAGATCCTTCGCCTCGGCTGTCGCCATTTTCTTCACGGCGCAGGGCGCGAGCGTGATGTTCTGCTCGATCGTCAGATGCGGAAACAGGTTGTAGCTTTGGAAGACGATGCCGACGTCCTGGCGCAGCGCGCGAAGATCGACGTCGGGACGGTCGACGCGATGTCCGCAAACCATGATCTCGCCGCTATCGACCGTCTCGAAACGATCGATGCAGCGCAGCGCGGTGCTCTTGCCGGAGCCCGATCGGCCGATGATGGCGAGGACCTCGCCCCGCTCAACGCCGAAGCTGACGCCATCGAGCACCGTGAGCGAGCCGAAGCTCTTCCGCACGTCTTGGAGCGATACGATCGGTTTGTTGGACAGGGCGTTCTGCATGTCAGGCCGGCGCGAGGTTGGTCCTGCCCCGTCCCATCCGCTGCTCCAGCCGCTGACTGAGCAGGGACAGCGGATAGCACATGGCGAAGTAGACGATGGCGATGATCGCGTAGATCGCGAACGGTTCGAACAGCGAGTTGTTGACGATCTGGCCCGAGCGCATCAGCTCGACAAAGCCGACGACGGAGGCGAGTGACGTGTTCTTGATGATTTGCACCATGAAGCCGACGGTCGGCGGCGTCGCGATACGGATGGCCTGCGGCAGGATGACCATCGTCATCCGCTGCGTCCGGCTGAGCGCCAGTCCTGCGGCCGCCTCCCATTGCGGCTTCGGCACCGACTGGATGCAGCCGCGCCAGATTTCACCGAGATACGCCGCGACATAAAGCGTGAGCGACGCGCCGGCCGCGGCGAGCGGCGAGACCTGCAGCCCGATCGCCGCGAGCCCGAAATAGCCGAGGAACAGGATGACGAGCAGGGGTGTGCCCTGCACCAGCTGCACATAGGTGCCGCTGGCAAGGCGGACCGACCGCGACGGCGAAATGCGGGCCAGCGCGACCACGAAGCCGGCGATCCCGCCACCGACCAGCGCGATCAGCGAGAGTCCGGCCGTCCACAGCGCGCCATGGCCGAGGAAGAGCAGGTGATTGATGTTGAGATGCCCGCCCATGCCTCGCCTCAGAGCGGAATGCCAAGCCGTCGCCGGCGCGGAAACAGCAGCAGGCCAAGTCCCCAAAATCCCGCGCGCATCACCAGCGACAGGATGACGTAGAGGACAGCGACAATGATGTAGGTCTCGAACGCGCGATAGGTGTCGGACTGGATGAAGTTGGCGACGGCGGTCAGTTCTTCCGCCGAGATTTGCGAGCAGACCGAGGATGCCAGCATGAGCAGCACGAACTGGCTGGTGAGCGCCGGATACACCCGCTCGACCGCCGGCAGCAGGATGATGTGCCAGTAGATCTGGAAACGCGACAGTGCGAGCCCTTCGGCCGCCTCGATCTGGCCGCGCGGAATGGCCTCGAAGCCGGCGCGCATGATCTCGGCGGTGTAGGCGCCGACATTGATCGTCAGTGCGGCCACCGCAACGGTAAATGCCGTCAGCTTCAGTCCGAGGCTGGCAAGTCCGAAATAAACCAGGAAAATCTGCACGAGCAGCGGCGTGTTGCGGATCGCTTCGACATAGAGCTTGCAGAGGCGCGTGATCAGCGCACTATGCGTGCCGCGGCCGACCGCGACCAGCGTACCGAGCAAGGCGCCCAGCACGGTGGCGAAGCACGCGAGCTCCAGCGTCAGAATTGCGCCTCCGAGGAAGTTCGGCCATCGCGCCAGCACTGCGTGGAAGTCGAGCTGGATGGTCATCGGTCGGATCAGCCGGAGACCTGGTTGGACATGCGGTCATAGACACGAAACAGCGCCTGGTTGCCGTTCAAGCCTTCGCCATGGGCCTTCGCGTCGACATACTGGCTGGTCACGAGCGCAGCGCCGGGGAGCGGCACGTTCAGCGCTTGCGCATGCTCCTGCACCAGCCGCAGATCCTTCAGCATCAGGTCGATGCGGAAGCCGGCGCCGACGTCGCCGGCAATCATCGACGGTCCAAGCTTGTCGAGCATCCAGGACGCCGCCGAGCCGCCCAGCAGCACGCGGCGCAACAGAGTGAGATCGACCCCCGACGCGCGTCCGAGCGCCAGCGCCTCGCAGATCGCCTGGATGTTGATGCCGCAGATCAGCTGATTGCAGAGCTTCACGGTCTGGCCGGCACCGCTCGTCCCGACATGGGTGATGGTGGTGCCCATCGCGCGGAAGAACGGCTCGGCCTTGGCGAAGGCCTCGGCGTCGCCGCCGGCCATGATCGAGAGCGCGGCGTTCTTCGCGCCGAGCGGGCCGCCCGAGACCGGCGCATCGATGAAGCTCATGCCAGCATGCTTCAGATCGGCATGGATGCGACGGGCGGCGACCGGCGAGATCGTGCTCATGTCGACGATCAACCTGCCGGGCGGCGGCGACGTCAGAAGGCCATCCTCGCCGTAGATCACCGCTTCGACATGGGGCGTGTCCGGCAGCATGGTGATGACGAGATCGGCGCCGCGCGCGGCATCCGCCGGGTCTCCGGTGCGCACCGCGCCTTCGGTGGCGACCTCGTCGAGCGCAGCATCACTGAGATCGAAAGCACGGACGGCGTGCCCGGCCTTCAGCAGGTTTCGCACCATCTCGCGGCCCATCGTGCCAATGCCGATGAAGCCGACCGTCCCCTTGTTGTCCCGTCCCATGTGTTCGCTCTTTTTATTTTTTCGTCTTGTCGGATGCTGTCAGCCTGACGCCTTGCGGCCATCGATCTCGCCGACGAGGGCGCGCCGGCGGTATTCGTCGCCGATCGCGAAATGCTTGCGCAGCGCCGCGTCCGCCCGCTCGGGATCGCGAACCATCACCGCTTCGAAGATGCGCCTGTGATCCTCGATCAGGTAGGTTTTGACCGAGGGAAACGACTCCACGAGTTCGCGGCGGCTGCGGTGCGAGTGCGTCAGCAAGGTCGCCATCGAGTTGTACAGGACAATCAGCGTCTCGGATCGCGAGGCCAGCACGATGACGCGGTGGAATTCGAAATCGGCCATGCCGCCGGCATCGGCGTCGTCGATGGTCTCTTCGATTTTCATAAGCGCGCGTTGCATGCGCTCGAAATCGGCGATGCTGGACCGCTCGCAGGCGAGGCGGATCGCCTGGCATTCGATCGCGACGCGCGCCTGCATGACGTCGTCGAGCATGTCGGCCTGTTGCGCCAGCGCGAACGTGAAGAAGTCGTTGAGCACCGACACATCCGGCCGCGTCACCACGGTGCCGATGCGATCGCGGATCTCGACGATGCCGAGGACGGTGAGGGCGCGGAGCGCCTCGCGGACCACGGGCCGGCTGACGCCGAGCAGACTTGCGAGCTCGCGTTCGGAGATCAGCCGGTCGCCCGGCTTGAGCGAGCCGGCCAGCAGCCGCTCGCGCAGGAAGGCAAAAACCTTCTCGAACCCTTTTCCGCCGTCGCCGCCCCGCGTGAGTTCCATGATACCTGTTTGCCCTGACCTTGGTAAGACCAGTAGGATTACCAGATGCGTCATGTCAAGCCGCCGCCGCAGAGGTGATTGGCTCGGACGATGAGGGGTCGGTGTCGCGCCTCGTGGACGAGACGCCGTCGGGAGTAGGCCGCGGCTGCACCGACGGGGGATTGGTCAGTGCCGCCCGGCGCTGGACGCTCTTGCGCAATCAGCCGCGTTTAGTTTTGCGAGCGGCCCTGTCGGCCGTCGAGCGGGTCCGGCGAAGGCTTCACGACGCCGGCGCTGTTCAGACCAGGACGGATTTGAAGAAGGCGATGTCAACTTCGAAGGCGAGAAACGCAAAGCATAGCGTCACCAAGCCCTGAACGGCCGCCGGCGAGCGACCGAGCAGCACGACGAGGGGCAGCAGATTGGCCTCGGCACGCGTCAAGGAGACGTGCGTGCCCATGATGAGCGGGAAAAGCCAAAGCAGACCGACGTGGGTTGCGGCCAGCCACTCGATGCGCGTCACGGGCTGGTCTCCGCGGAGCAGGGAGGCGAGTGCGGTCAGCACTGTGCAGACAACCAAAATGGTTTGGATGTCGCGAGACCAGGCCATCGGGTTGCCGCGATCTTTCCAGTTCAATGCGTTGAGGATCGTTCCGACCGGATTGTGAATGCCATGACCGTATTTCGCCTGGACGAGGAAGAAGGCGTTCCACTGTCCGACGACGAGCTGATGGAGCACCAACACGGCTAGCAGACCGCAAAATGCAACCAGGCCGAACTGAACAGCTTTGATGAGCCGGGTGCCGGCCGGCCCGAGACTGCGGTCGCAAAGCGCGGCGACGCCCACGACGCCGCTCAGCAGGAAGCCGGTTGAATAGACGAACGCCCCGGCGGCTGCGAGCAGCGAAGCGAACCAATAGTGCCGTGTGGCCAGCAGCAAAATTGTCCCGAGTGCCAGAAACATGAAAAACGAGATCGGGAATATGCTGAAAAAATAGATTCCGCCGGGAAAGACCGATGCCGCAAGAAAACACGCGGCGTTATCATGGGCGGGCCTCGCCTTCTGCAGGAGCAGCCTCAGGATCACAAGGCTGCCGAAGAAGAAGACGCACGAACATGCCGATCCGGCGACCTCGTCGCCGATATCAAGCGTTGTTATCAATCTGATCAGCAGCGGATAGCCGGGCATCCAACCGGTGTTGCCGCACCACTGCGTCGGATCGTAATCCGGCAACCGCGCACAGGAGAAAAATTCGTAGCCCCAATTCGCGATCCTCAGATAGTGCCCGCTATCTGCCCTGGCATAGGACGAAGCGTTGAAGGGGTCGACGCCTGCTGCGTAGGCCGCCACCACGACCAGCCCTGCCGCGATACACCACGCGATAAAGGCTTCCAGAATGATTTTGCCGAACGGCATGCCATGGCTCTGCACCATGGGCCCCCTTTTGATCGCTGACAGGAAAGCAGCTTGATATACGCGGGCCGGGACTTGAGCGCACTCACCGCGACGGTGCAAGAAAATTTCACGTCCTGACCTTGTTAAGCCGCCACCAGCGCCTCAGCCCGGTCCACCGATGCGGCGCCAGAGTTTCGCAAGCGGGCCGCGCGTGCCATAGACCGGATCCTGCGCAGGCCTGCCGACACGGGCGATGCGCTTGATGGCATCAGGCCGGTCACGGCTGTCGGTGCATTCGTCGTAGGTGCCGTCTTTCGGATAGGCGCCCACCACCTGAAAATTCCGGCTGGAGTCGATCAGCCGATGCCCGGTGCCGGCCGGCAGCACGATGACGTCGCCGGCGTTCACCGTGAGTACCCGGCCTTTGACGCCGCCGCATTCGATTCTGGCGGTGCCGCGCGCCACGCCCATGACCTCGTGGATTTGAGAATGATAGTGGACGAAGTCGTAGACCGTGTCGCGCCAGGACCGGCCCCAGCCATGGCTCTCGAACAGCGTGTCGATGATCGTGGCCGGATCGAACTGCCGTGTGCCGAGCGCGACCGCGCCGCGATAAACCAGCAGCGGGAATTTTGGATTGTTCGGCACGATGCCGTCGTCGTTAAAGACGATCGCCATCGGCTTTCGTTGCCGGACGAAGGCGTCCAGCTCGGACCGCGCGGGACGCCTCTCGACCAGCTTCTTGCCGTAGTTCTTGATCTGATCCTTCAGCGGCACCGGTGCCATCTTTCCTGTGAAGCAGGCGAGCAACCCGGCCGGCGACGCTCGGTTCCAGCGCGGCAAAGCCGGCGGGCGACGCTCCGTCCAATTCTGCACCGTCACGACTTCATCGCGGGCCATCGCGCTTTAAACGGGAACGCTGATACGCCTTGCGCCGTTGCCGATCAGACCCTGACCACAGAAAGGATTTTGGATCATGGCGATAGCAACTTCAGAGCGTGAAACCGTCAGTCTGATCGGTAGCGACAAGGTCGAAGGCACGTCGGTCTACGGATCGGACGGCAAGAAGATCGGCTCGATTGCCCGGGTGATGATCGACAAGCGCAGCGGGCAGGTGTCCTATGCGGTGCTGAGCTTCGGTGGATTTCTCGGCATTGGCGACGATTACTATCCGCTGCCGTGGCAGTCGCTCACCTACAATCCCGATCTTGAGGGCTATCAGGTCGCGGTCACCAACGAGCAACTGACCAAGGCGCCGCATTACGGTCGCAACGACGACTGGGGCTGGCAGGATCGGCAAAGGCTGCGATCGGTCAACGACTATTACGGCATTCCGCTCGCGCCGCTTTGAGAGCGGGCCGATTCAGAACGGGCCACGCTACACAGCGTGACCCGTTCGTTGCGGATCGAGAAGGTGCACCCGCCGGAAACGGGTTAGTTGTTAACGCGTACCGATGCGTTGATGTCGCGGGCAGAAACCGGCAAAATTGCGCCGCGTCCAACGTCCCCATTATGGCCGGTTGTCATCCGGCGAGTGCGCTTGTTCAACGCCGGCGGCAAGGGCTTGTTTCACTGGCAAGAGTTTGTTTCACGGATGTGACGCGGTCACACCGTGTGATAGCCGCCATCGACCATCAGCAAGGCTCCGGTCACATAGGCCGACTGGCTCGACGCCAGGAAAATCGCAGGCCCGACCATGTCTTCCGGCTGGCCAACGCGACCGAGCGGCGTGTGGTCGAGCAGCACCTGCACGCGCTCCGGATGATTGTTTCGCAAGGGTGCGTTGAGCGGCGTCGCGGTGAAGCCGGGTCCGATCGCGTTGACGCGCACGCCGTCCTTGCCGAGTTCGGCGGCGAGCGCGCGGGTGAAGCCGACCACCGCATGCTTCGACGTGGTGTAGCCCGGCGCCAGCGGATTGCGCACATGGACCAGCGACTGGATCGATCCCAGATTGATGATGCGCCCCTTGGTCGCACGCAACGGTTCGAGGAACGCATGGGTGACGTTGAACATGCCGTTCAGATTGGTGCCGATGATGTCGCGCCAGTCCTTGATCACCTCCTCGGACGGACCGGTGATGCCGCTGCGGCGAACGATTGCGGCGTTGTTGACCAGAATCGAGGCTCGTCCGATGCGGCTGGCGATCTCGGCGGCGATCGCGTCGCAGGCTGCGCGATCCGTCACGTCGAGCACGAAATGATCGGCCTTGCCGCCAGCCGCCACGATTTCCCTGGCGGTCTCGGCCGCGCCTTCGGCATTGATGTCCAGCACGGCGACGCGTGCGCCTTCACCGGCAAAGCCCTTCGCGATCGCGCGGCCGATTCCGGAGCCGCCACCCGTGACGACGGCAATGTCATGGTCGAGCAAATGCATGGATGGTATTCCTCAAACTGGTGCTTTGATGCCGAAATGCCCATCAAGGGCTGCATGATATTGCGACCTCCGGCATCGGACCACAAGCTGAAGCGCTGAAATGCGTCAAAGGGCGCGGTTCTTGACGAAATCGAGAACCGGATCCGCCGATGCGGCGCCTCATCGCGACAAATTCGCCGAAATTCCGGCGTCACAGACTTGACGATGAATTGCCAAGATCGTTTTAAGCATTATATCGCTGTCCATAACGGTCCTGCGGAATCGCGCCGTTCCGGTTCGCTGAGCCGTTTTGGCCGGACCAATTCAGTTGTCGCGGAGCCACTGACCCTGGCATGGGTCTCGGTGGCAGTTCGTCATGCCTGGGAGCTACGACTTTTTCCATGAATCAACGTCACGACGCCAACCTCAAAGACCGACTCGACGCCGCCGCGGAGGCGAAGCGCGCCATGCTGGCGAAATTCAAGACCACCCTCGGTCCAGAAACCCCCGAAATGCTCGAGAAGCGGCGCCAGCGTGAAGCCATCGCGGCCGCCCGTGCCGAACGCGTCGCCAAGCGGGAGGCCGAACGCCAGGAGCAGGAGCGCGAGCGCGCGAGACAGGCTGAAATCGCAGCGCAGGCGGCCGCCGAAGCCGCGCGGCTCGCGGCCGAGCAGGCCGCTCGCGAAGCGGCCGAGGAAGCCGAGCGTGACGCCGCGCTGAAGGCCCAGCAGAAAGCCGAGCGCGACGCGCGTTATGCCGCGCGCAAGGCGGCCAAGAAGCAGCGCCGCAAGGGCTGATGACAGTCGGGGCGGTTTCGTCCCGAGCATCGGCCGACGCGCTCGCTGATATCGCTTCGCCGGTTATTGCGTGCAGGGCTTGAGAGTCGGGATCGCCTTCTCCGCTTCTGCGCGGGTGCCAAACACCGCATCTGTCGCAACGGTGATGTGCGCTGAATCGGTTTGCGGCTCCTTGTCGACCACCTTGCAGGTCTTGGACGTCGTATCGAGCACCACATAATACGCCGGACCCGCCGGCGGCGACTGGCCCTTGGTCTGCCCGGATACCTGCGCGTAAACGCCGTCACCTGTCAGTAGCACAGCAACCGCGAGGCTGAAGGCAGCTACGAGACGTTCCAGGGCAGTGCGGGTCATGCGCGCTCCTTCATGTCAGCGTTCGCGCGGGGTGATGAGGTCGGCGGTGTGCTGTCAAATCGGCGACAAAAAGACGAGAGCCGTCAGCATCGCGATGGTGCCGGCAACGACAGTCATGAACACGGCCTGTCTGGCTTCTTGATCGGCAGCGTCTCGCATGGGCCTTCCTCCGAGACCCCTCCTCCTCATCCGCATCAATGCGGGACAAGGCAGAACGGTTCCGGTTCCCGTGAGAGACCAAGAGCGCCGCGGACGGCGGCCGGGCCACTTCGATCAGACCCGGATCCGACCCTGACCGTCGCAGCTCACGCATGTCATGCGGCCCGAGCCCAGGCACTTGCCGCAGCTGACGCCCTGGCGGTCGACCTGCCGGCCCTGACAGGTCGCGCAGGAGATCTTCCGCGCGCCGTAACAGGACGGACACATTCGTAGGGTGACGAGGTCGTCGGCCGCCTCATTGTCATAGCGCATCGTGAATACCCCCTGCAGAGTCATCACGCCTGCCAATATGACGGCGGGCGCGTAAACGGTTCCGCCGCAAAGCGAGAGGCGTTTTCGACGGTTTCGCTTCAACTTGTCGGCTTGTTGATGGCGGCCTTCGGCGCCGGAGCGGCATCGCTGGCGATATTCCCCGCAAATTCCCGCCAATCCGCCCCTGAAATCCGGGCGGGTCCCGATTGATTCACGGACAGAAAGCGATATCGTGGTTTCGGCGCCGCACAATGGCGCTCGGACGCGCGGAATGAATTGGGTTCGCAACCACGTCAGATCGGGATCATGGCTCGCGCTCGCCGCGCTGGCCGTCAATCTGGCGTTGTCGTTCGGCCATGTTCATGCGCTGGCGGGCCGAGCCACTCATGCCGGGCCGCTGGCGTTGAGCTCGGTTCAAGCCGGCGATCATGGCCGCTCCGGTCCTGATCGCGATCGCGGCCACCCCGACGATCTCTGCCCGATCTGCATGGCCGCGGCGGCAATGGGCACCGCGCTGGCGGCGACGGCACCGGTATTGACGGTCCAATTCGCCGCGGCAACACTCGATCACACGGCCGCGCAGCACGTCGCCCCTGTCGAGCCGCGCCGCTCGGCCTTCTACTCCCGCGGTCCTCCGCTGTCCTGACAAGCCAACGTCACGAACTGGCGCCGCGTTCGCTCGAATGCGGCCTTGAGCGACGTCTTTGTCAGGAGTTTTTCCATGGTGTCGGCATACCTGCGTCCGAGGCGCAGGCAACTGCTTATCCGGCCATCGCTGGCCGCACTCGCTTTTTGCAGCCTCGCAGTCGTGCATGCGCAAGACGGCAATGCGCCGCCTTCCGCGCCGCCCTCGGAGGCGACGGTGCCGGAGGGCGGTTTGGCCGCGCCGAAAGCAGAGCAACCTGCCGCGCCGTCTGACGCGACGACGTCCGCGCCACCGCAAGCGGCCACGGCTCCAAACGGGCCGGCTGATGTCAACATGCTGCCGGAAACCCGGGTCGTCGCGCGCGCGCCGCGGCCGCGTCCACCGGTGCACCAGCAGACCCTTATTCCGCAGCAGCAACCGCCGTCTCAGGCGCAGGTGGTGTCGCAACAGAACGAATCGTTCGATGCGGCGCGCAGGTCCATCCTGGCGCCGGTCGGCGCTGCGTCCTACGAAATGACGCAGGAGAAAATCCAGGCGCTGCCGCAAGGCGCCGATGCGCCGCTCGACAAGGTGTTGCTGCAGGCGCCGGGCGTGACGCAGGATTCAGCGTCTTCGGGTGAGTTGCATGTCCGCAATGAGCACGCCAACGTGCAGTATCGCATCAACGGCATCATGTTGCCCGATGGTGTCGGCTCGTTCGGTCAGATCCTCGACACCGGCATCGTCGGCAGCCTGAACCTGATCACCGGCGCGTTGCCGGCGCAATTCGGCCTGCGCACCGCTGGAGTCGTCGACATCCAGACCAGCCAGGCCGCGTTCGACAATTCCGGGCAGATCAGCCTTTATGGCGGCAGTCGCGGCACCATCACGCCGAACGTCGAATATGGCGGCACAGCCGGCAAGACCCAGTACTTCCTGTCGGGGCGCTATTTCGGCAGCGATATCGGGCTGGAAAATCCGACGGCCGCGAATTCGGCGATCCACGACCATACCGACCAGGGTAAGGGATTTGCCTATCTGTCGACCATCATCGATCCGTCGACGCGGCTGGTGTTCATGAGCGGCGTGTCCGTGAACCGCTACCAGATCCCGAACAATCCCGGCCAGCCGTCGCAATTCACCGCCTTTGGGGTCTCGAATTTCAATTCCGCCGCGCTGAATGAACGGCAGAACGAGTTCAACCAGTTCAACGTGCTCGCGCTGCAATATTCAAGTCAGGGGCTCGATATCCAGACCGCCTATTTCAATCGCAAGAGCGCCGTGCATTTCATGCCCGATACGATCGGCGATCTCGTGTTCAATGGCGTCGCGTCCGATGTCGATCGCCGCAGCCTGGTCAACGGCCTGCAGACCGACGCGGCCTACAAATGGAGCGACGCGCATACGCTGCGCGCCGGCTTCACCGTCAGCACAGAGCGCAGTCTGGTGAGCAATTCGTCCGTGTTGTTGCCGCTCGATGGCGGCGGCAACCCGATCGATGCACCTTTCGGTGTAAGCGATTCGAGCGCCAAGACCGGCTGGCTGTTCGGCGCCTATCTGCAGGATGAGTGGAGGATCACGAACCAGCTGACGCTGAATGCCGGCCTGCGCTTCGACCAGATGTGGCAATATATCGATGCCAACCAGCTCAGCCCGCGGCTCAGCCTGACCTACAAGCCGTTCGACGGCACCACATTTCATGTCGGCTATGCGCGCTACTTTACGCCGCCGCCTCAAGTGCTGGCGGCACCGACCAATCTCGCGCTGGTGAGCAATCCGCCCACCACACAGCAGCCGGAAGTCAATGTCGCCGATCCGGTGCGGCCGGAACGGGCGCACTATTTCGATGCTGGCGTCACGCAGCGATTGATGCCGGGCTTCGATGTCGGTCTCGATTTTTACTACAAGAGGGCGCGCGATCTGCTGGATGACGGCCAGTTTGGCGCGGCCTATGTGCTCACCGCGTTCAACTACGACAAGGCCGAAAATATCGGCGTCGAGTTGAAGGCCAATTATGTCAACGGCAATTTCCGTGCCTATGGCAATCTTGCGATTGCGCGCCAGCTCGGCACAAAAATTGTGTCAAACCAGTTCCTGTTCGGCGCCGACGAACTCGCCTACATCGCCAACAATTACGTCTATACCGATCATTCGCAATTGATCTCGGGCTCGGCGGGTGCGTCCTATCTCTGGAATGGAACGCGCGTCTCCGCCGACATGATCTTCGGCAGCGGCCTGCGAAGCGGCTTCGCCAATACCGAATCCCTGCCGTTCTACAAGCAGGTCAACGTCGGCATCAGCCGTGAGTTCAAATGGCCCGATACCACGATGAAGCCGACAACATTGCGCTTCGACATCGTCAATCTGTTCGACGACATCTACCAGATCAGGGACGGCACCGGCATCGGGGTGTTCGCGCCGCAATACGGCCCACGCCGCGGGTTTTTCGCCGGTATCTCGCAGAAGTTTTGAGTCGGGCATCGACGTGATAATGGAAGATGATCAGCAGAGGCTGAATGAGATGAAAGATCAGGCAACTCAAACTTTGCGGCACAGCGCGGGATTGTTCCGGTCACGACTCTGGATGGCTGGACTTGTAGCCGCCGCGATAATGTCGTGGTCGCAAGCTGCGCTGGCACAGGTGCCGGGCGCGCTGCTGCCGCGCAATCTGTCGCCCTGGGGCATGTTCCTCAACGCCGACATTGTCGTGAAGGCCGTCATGATTGGATTGGCCTTCGCCTCGCTGGTGACGTGGACGGTCTGGCTCGCCAAGACGCTTGAGCTGCAGCGCGAGGTATCGCGTGCGCGCCGGCGCCTGAAGCTGCTGCAGGCCGATGGCAGCCTGGTCGAAGCGGTGCGATCTTGCGGCGCCGATGCCGACGCCGCAGCGCAGCTCGTTCTATCGACGGCACGCGAGGCTGAGCTCTCACCCGGCCTGTTCGATGCCGATTTCAAGGAGCGGGTGGCGTTGCGGCTTGATCGGGTCGAGGCGGCGGCGACGCGGAAAATATCTGTCGGCATCGGCGTGCTCGCCACCATCGGCGCGACGGCGCCGTTCGTTGGGTTGTTCGGCACTGTGTGGGGCATCATGAATTCATTCATCGGCATCTCCGAATCCCACACCACCAACCTCGCTGTCGTCGCGCCCGGCATCGCCGAAGCGCTGCTCGCTACCGCGATGGGGCTGGTGGCCGCGATCCCGGCCGTCGTGATCTACAATCACCTGGCGCGCCAGATCGCCGGCTATCGCGCCTTGCTTGGCGATGCGTCGGCACAACTCCTGCTCATGATCAGCCGCGAGCGCGGCCGGCAGACATCGGCCATGTCGACCTCCGCCATGTCGCGCGCGGCGGAGTAGGGCGATGGCGGTCAGGCTCGGCTCGCGTGCGGGTCAGAACGATGGCGATCTCGAGATTCAGCACGAGATCAACGTCACGCCGTTCATCGATGTCATTCTGGTGCTGCTGATCATCTTCATGGTCGCGGCGCCGCTCGCGACCGTCGACATCGGCGTCAACCTGCCCTCCAGCACCGCGCCCGAGCAGCCGCGGCCGGACAAGCCGGTGTTCGTCACCATCAAGCCCGACCTCACCATCGCAGTGGGCGAAGCCGTCACGCCGCGCGATCAACTCGCCAGCGCGCTCGATGCAGCCACCAATGGCCACAAGGACGAAGCGATCTTCCTGCGTGCCGACAAGACGCTGAATTATGGCGACCTGATCGAGATCATGAACACGCTGCGCAATGCCGGCTATTTGAAGCTCGCGCTGGTCGGGCTGGAAGCGACGGCCCCCCAACCATGAGCGCGCTCGCGCTGCATTCGTTCTCGCGAACGTCAGGCCTGATCCGCTGGTGCGCGGCAGCGCTGGTGATCCTGCTGCTGCACGGCGCGGTCGGGCTTGCGTTGCTGCGCTGGTTCACGCGCGCGCCCACGGAGCCCAATGGCATCATTTCGGCGATTGCGGTCTCGCTTGCGCCCGCGACGGGTGGCGTGTCGACTCCGCAGGACGACCTCCCGGTCGGCCCGCCGATGGAGCAGGCCGAGCAGGCGCCGCCTGAGCCGGACAAGACCGAGCAGCAGCCGATCGAGCAGCCACCACCGCCACAGCAGGCTGAGGTGACGCTGCCAAAGCCTGAGCCAAAAGTGCAGGAGCGCAAGAAGACGATCGAGAGGCGCCCCCCGGCGCCGGAGACTCGTGCCCCGGCGAAGAGTGAGCACGCCCAGCAAAACGTCACGAGTTCGCCGCTCTACGGCTCACTGGTCTACGGTCACCTGCAGCGGTTCAAGCGCGGGCTGTCGAATGCCGCATCCGGCAGGACGGTGGTGCAGTTCACGCTCGATCGCCGCGGCCAAGTCCTAAGCAGCAGCGTCACGCAATCATCCGGCAACGCCGCGCTCGACCGCGAGGCGCTCGATATCGTCCGCCGCGCCAATCCATTCCCG
>Ga0081455_10001647_pt1 | contig 27117 bp, 28 predicted proteins | sample TabmetS3T2R1_FD_70207 | JGI IMG/M metagenome (GOLD analysis project Ga0081455, IMG submission 70207) | Tabebuia heterophylla rhizosphere microbial communities from the University of Puerto Rico - S3T2R1 | ecosystem: Host-associated > Plants > Roots > Rhizosphere ...
ACGGTAGACCATCTCCGCCGTGACCGGCAGCTCTGTAATGCTGACGCCGGTGGCATCCAGCACCGCATTGACAATGGCCGGCGCCACCGCCCCGATGGGTTGTTCGCCGATGGATTTGCCCCCATACGGGGTCGGGCCACCACTTTCACTGGGGACCAGTACAGTGCGCAGCTCGGGAATATCACCCATCGTAGGAATCTTGTACTCCCCGAAGGACAGCGTCGAGACGCGTCCCTCGTCGTACTGGAGTTCCTCCATCAGGGCATAGCCAATGCCCTGCATCACGGCGCCTTCAATCTGCCCCTGATGCGAGATGGGATTGAGAATTGTGCCTACATCATGGGCCGTAGTAAAAGTTTTGAGTGTGACCTCTCCCGTGTCCTCTGCGACTTCGACTTCGGCTATCTGGGCGCAAAAGGCCGTGATGTGCTCATCGCGCTCAGCGGTGTAGGTATACTCGGCCTCGACAGGACCACCAGACTGCGCCACCAGATCGGCCAGGCGCACGGGTGCTTGGCCAGGCACCAGCATCTGCTCTTCCTTGAAGATGATCTCCTCAGCGTTCCAGCCATAGCGTGCTGCCGCTAGCTCGCGCAATTTCTGACACACGCCCTGCACTGCACCATAGGTTGCCTGACCTCCCACGTGCGTGACACGGCTACCACCCGCACCCGTATCGAACACCGTGTCATCCGTCGTCCAGGTCTCTAGACGCACTGTGTTGTATGGCACGCCCAGTTCCTGGCCAATGATCTGGCGCAGCACGGTATAGAAGCCAGAGCCGGTATCGCGCAGGGCCGTATGGAGTGTCACCGTCCCATCCGGCGCGACCACCACTTTAGATACCGAGGTGCCAGCCCCTATATGCCGTTCGTAGAGGGCAACGCCGCGCCCGACCTTTTTGCCTGGGATGACGGGCTTGGGCTGATGATACCCTGCTGCCTGCGCTGCTGCCTCCATAGTGCGTGGACTCATGACGTTGTGCCAGTGGTGCCCGAGGGGAGAGACATCACCGTCGCGCACCAGGTTACGCATGCGAAAATCATACGGGTCGATGCCGAGTTCGCGTGCGATGAGGTCCAACTGGGCTTCCGAGGCAAAGATCGACTGCGGGTCACCCGGCGAGCGCATGCTGCCACAGGGCACATGATTGGTGTAGACCATGTACGCATCGATCTGGACATGGCCTATCTTGTACGGTCCGGCACAGTGCGAGCCATAGTTCACGCCACGTGCTGGCTTAAAACCCGCATAACCACCACTGTCGTAGACCAGACGCGCCTGGCGTGCGGTGATAGTGCCATCAGCCCTGACCCCGGTTTTGAACGTCATTACCGCTGGATGCCGGGGGTTGGCGGCCATCAGTTCCTCCACATAAGTCATGACCATACGGATCGGCTGCCCGGTGGTACGCGCCAGCCAGTAGGCCACGTGCGTATCCATGAAGGAGCCTTTACCACCGAAGTCACCGCCAATGAACGTGGGATAGACGCACACCATGTCCTGGGAGACATCAATACCCTCAGCAAGTTGTTGGCGCACCTGGAACGGCATTTTGCTGTTGATCCAGACCTGCACACGCCCGCTGCTGTCCAGGGAGAGCACCGACGCATGCGGCTCGATGTACGCCTGGTGCTGGTGCTGCGTGCGGAAGGTATGCTCGAAGACATGCGCCGCCTCACGAAAGCCCTGTTCGACATCGCCGTTTTTCCAGGTATTGTGCGCCACCACGTTGTGATGTTCCTGTGGCCCGGACACGCGGCCTGTATAGCTCATAAAATCGGGGTGCAGCACTGGCGCGTCAGGGCGCATGGCCTCGAGCGGATCGAGCACCGGGGTAAGCTCCTCGTACTCCACCTCGATGCGCTGTACCGCCTCCTCGGCGGCGTCGATATCCTCGGCAGCCACCGCTGCAACCTTCTGCCCTGCGAAGCGCACGACATCACGCGCTAGCACGGGCATATCGCGCAGGAACCGCCCCACCAGCATCTCCGGGATATCGAAGCCAGTCAAGACGGCGTGGACGCCTGGCACCCGACGTGCTGCTGAGGCGTCAATCGAGAGGATGCGGGCATAGGCATAGGGGCTGCGCAGGCACTTGCCCACTAACGTCCCTGGCAAATTGATATCAGCGGGGTACACTGCCGCTCCAGTGACTTTCTCTGGTCCTTCGGCGCGTCCAACGGGCTGGCCGATGGTAGCATATGGCGTGGCCATGCGTTTCCCTCCTGCAGGTGCTCGTATATAGGGCCCTCACCCTGTCCAGAGGGAGAGGGAACAAAAGACGCTCTGCTGCATATGACAGAGCGTTTAGCGCAAAAAAGATACGCTGTCAACTACCTTCGCATTGCTAAATGCAGAGCATCCAAACGTCCCAGAGCGTATAATGCTGTCGTTAGGCGCTTCTTTGCTCAACCAGACCCTGTGCGGTATAACCTGCCGTGTAGAAAGCGCTCATGTATCCACGTGTGATTCTAGGCCGAGGGCGCGAACGGCGCCAGCACCAGGGGCATCCCTGGGTCTACGATGGTGAAATTGCCAGCCTTACGGGGCAGCCGAGCGACGGCGCCGTGGTGGATTGCTATAGTCACGATGGCGCATTTCTCGGGCGCGGCTATTTTAACAGCCGCTCGAAGATTCGCGTGCGTATCCTGACACGCCAGGTGGACGAGGACGTGGACGAGGCGCTGTTACGTCGGCGTCTGGCCTGGGCCCTGGAGCGCCGCCAGCGCCTCTACCCCACGGCGACGAGCCTGCGCCTGGTGCATGCCGAGGGGGACGGCCTTCCCGGCCTTACGGTGGACCGCTACGAGGACACGCTGGTGCTGCAATGTGCCGCGCTGGGCATGGACCTGCGACTCGACATGCTTGCCAGGCTGCTGCGTGAATTGACTGGCCTTGAGCAGATCTATCTCCGTAACGATTTGAGCGTGCGCCGTAACGATGGCCTGGAGTTGAGCCACGGCTTCCTCGATGCGCCCTTTCCCACTGTCGTGCCGATACAGGAGCATGGCTTAACCTTTGAGGTGGATCTCGCAGGTGGCCACAAAACGGGCTTTTACCTCGATCAAACGGACAACCATCTGGCGCTGTATACCCTGGTACCAGCGGGTGGCACTGTCCTGGATGCGTTTTGTTACACTGGCGCTTTCAGTGTACATGCCGCTGCCGCTGGTGCTGGAGAAGTATGGGGGATGGACAGCTCGACGGCGGTATTGGAGGTGGCGCAGCAGAATGCCGCGCGCAATGGTTTTGGTGAGCGCTGTCGGTTTGAAGCCGGCAATGTCTTTGATCGCCTCCGCCAGTTACAGGGGAGCAGTCAGCTGTTTGATCTGATCATTCTTGATCCGCCTTCTTTCACCCACAGTCGCGATGCCCTCGCCAAGGCCCTGAGTGGTTACAAAGAAATCAACCTGCGCGCCCTCAAGCTGCTGCGTCCTGGTGGCGTGCTGGTGACGTTTACCTGTTCCTATTACGTCGAGCGCACGCGCTTCGAGAGCATGGTGCAAGAGGCGGCCAGCGATGCCAGACGCCAGCTCACGGTGCGCCAGCGCCTGAGCCAGGCCCTGCATCATCCAGAGGTCATGGCCATTCCGGAGACCGCCTATTTGAAAGGTCTGGCGGTGGAAGTGTGGTGAAGCAGCGGCATCGAAATTCATGTGGGGCGAAAGGTCTTTTGCCACACCCCCTCTAGCACGGGCGGATTCCATCCCCACATGTTTGCTCTCTTTCCCCAATTAACCCCTCCGAGGTTAACACAAATGCACTGATCAGAGCTTGTCGGCTTCAGAGGTTATGCAATAGGCTTTTTCTGACGGCTCCTTCTATCTTCTTTACCCGTGATAAAACACCTGGTCATGTTTCAGATGTGCACTTTGGTCTTGCCACCCTTCATGACCTGGGCGGTGTGACAGCGGGGGCAAAGCACAGGCATGAGATCATGTCGCTCTCCTTCTGAAGAGGGTATCAGCATGACATGGAGAATGATAAAGTGCACATCTGAAACACGACCCACAGACCGAGCGTTATGACGTGGGAGTGTGCGCCGTGGGGATGTCGGGCGTAAAAAGTCGCCACTCCCCCGGTATGCCCCTGAGGATGTGCGTCCCCCGATCCGTGAACGTGATGCCGGACCCGGCCATCAAGTCCCTGACGGTGCTCGACACCAACACCTCGCCGGGATTAGCCAGGTTTGTTACCCTCGAACCGATGTGGACGGTGATACCGATGGGGCTCTCTTCTTCGTGCTCGACCTCGCCCGTGTGCACCCCAATCCGCACCTCGATTCCCACGGCCTTCACGGCCTCGCGAATGGCACAGGCGCAGCGGACCGCGCTGGCAGGACTATCGAAGGTCGCGAAGAAGGCGTCGCCGATGGTCTCCACCTCGTGCCCTCCGTAGTGGGCGAGCTCCCGGCGGACGAGCACCCTATGCTCGACCAAGACCTCGCGCCAGTGGCGGTCACCCAGCGCCACCACGCGTTCGGTAGCCCCGACCATGTCGGTGAACAGGACGGTGGTCAGCACCCGTTCCCCCTGGGAGCCCAACCGCCGACCTGTGCGGGCATCGAGGGTCTGCAAGGGCGGGAAGTCGGCTGGTAGCCCCGGGATGAGGAGCTGGAAGATGCGTTCAGGACGCGGCAGGCTCTTCAGACGGTGTTCGCCCAGGTCTCGCAGGTCTAACTCATCGAGCAGGGCATCCTGGACGATCGCGGTCGTCGACGCGGAGAGCAACACCTGCCCCCCGTGGCCAGTCTCTTTGATCCGCGCGCCGCGGATGACGTCCAGCCCCGTATATCCTTCCGTCGTCCGAATGGGTTCCCCGGTGTGGATACCAATGCGCACCCGCACGGCCCCACCCTGCGGCCACGATGCGGCCGCGAGGGCACGCTGGATCTGCACCGCGGCGGCCACCGCCTGGGTGGCACGGCGGAACACCACAAAGAACGAGTCGCCTTGGGTATCGACTTCCCAGCCCTCGTACGCGGTGAAGGCGGCCCGCAGCAGGGTCCGGTGAGTCTCGAGCACCGCCGGGTACTGCTCCCGCAGGTATCGTGCGAGGGCGGTGCTGTTCTCAATGTCGGTGTGGAGCACCGTGAGGGTGCCGCCGGGCAGTTCGGACATAGATGTGCTCCTCTTTAGCCCCTTCGCGCTATGGCCGCTTAAGCACCGTCTTTGAGCCACTCTGCCATCAAAATTCGCTGGGGCCTAGCCATTGATGCACATGCCACTTTACCCTGATGAGGCCATAATGGCGGAGTTTTCAGACAGTGTTGCCCCATGCCCATTCTCAGCGCTCGCAAAACGCCATGATGACGGAAACGTTATATGCCTGAGGTGACGCGCAGTCAACACTTCAAACCTCGTAATGAAGGCCGAACGTAGAGTGTAAGTCCATTGCCTACCAAGGAATAAATCGCAAACCTCCACACAACAGCTGTATAGAGGTCCAGTAGCGCGTGCACACCACTGGGCGGGCCAGTCAGGCTATCCTGGCGCAGGCATGTGAGTGTGCGCCAGCAGGCTGCGCAGGACACGTTAGGCTTTCTTCACCATCTTCTGGTAGACCATTTCGACATTCTGCCCAACGCGGTCGCGATACTGTCCGAGCGGGTATTTGGACATGCCATGCTCGTACCTGGCTGCCAGTTGGTCGCCTATGACCTTGGCATGGCTTAACCTTTGAGGTGGATCTTGGAGGTGGCGTGCTGGTGACGTTTACCTGTTCCCACTACGTCGAGCGCGCGCGCTTCGAGAGCATGGTGCACGAGGCGGCCAGCGATGCCAGACGCCAGCTCACGGTGCGACAGCATCTGAGCCAGGCCCTGCACCATCCGGAGTTCCTGGCCATTCCGGAGACCGCCTATTGAAAAGGCTTGGCGGTGGAAGTGTGGTAAGGTAGGGTCAGGCGCCGGAAGGCACACCAGGCACGGCTGACCGCAGAGTGCTCCAACGGTTTAAACGGTTCATGCCACAGGGTGTGGGACTGCCAACGGCCCGTGAGGGTAATATTGCGGAAGTCTTCCGGGCTGCGGCAGTCGAGCGGCATATAGTAGACCTTGGTCCATCCATGCTCCACAGTGGCGTCCAGGATATAGATCGTGTCCACCCGCTCCTGGAGGACCGTGTCTTCGATCAGCTGTTGCAGAGACGGCCGGTAGCAGTGATGCGCCGAGTAGCTGAACACGAGGACATTTGCCGCCTCGTGCGACAGATAACGCTCGTATTCCTCCAGAAACTCCTCCAAGCCGCCGGTGACGATCTCCCAGGCGTCGAGTGGTGCCTGGCCCGTTCTGTGCAGGAAGTTGTGCTGGTAGACCGCTTGCATGGCCTCGCTGGGCTCCAGGCCTCGGTAGGCTACGCGCGCGCCATTTTTCTCCTGGTGCTTGAGCGCCAGGAAGAGCTCGACTGCGAAGGCACCCGACCCCGCACCGATTTCGATGAGGTTGATGGGGCGTACCCCATCCCACGCCCCGACGATGTCGTGCGCTGCACGCGCCCGGGCATAGGGAAACTGGGGGAGCATCTTGTCCAGGTGCTCGTCGTATGCCGCCGAGAAAAAGTTGTCCGCAGAGCGGCTATAGTATGCTTGGTTCAGGGCGTTCCAGGTGGCCACGTCGATGCCGTCGCCCCAGCCCGTGGTGAGCTGGTAGCAGAGTTCTTTCTCGACGTCGGTGGCCGTGATGACCTTGCTGTTGGACAGTTCGAGGTACGAGGTGTAGAAGTCGTAGTTGGGCGTCAGGTGTACCTGCCCTGTGGCAGGATCGCGCCAGACGATCTCCTCATCGCCCACAAAGATTTTGTCAAACAGCGTCTGGATCAGAAAATAGGTGGCGTAAAAGCGCGCGTCGCTGGTCTGTATGGGCACCTGGTGCGCCTGGTAGGTGTCCTGAAGGTAGCGCATCAGGTGGGTCATCGTGTCCTGATTCTCCGGGTGGGACGCCCCGTCTATCCCTTCCTTGACGCAATTGTCCACAAAGAGCATTTGGGCCAGCAGGGCGGCACAACAGTTGAGCATCGTATAGGATTCAAAGACGTCCATGTCCCGGCGGAAGTCCGTCTTGAAGGCCAGAAAGGCGTCCAGGAGGGCGCGGAAGGCCTCGGGGTCCAGGTGGCCTTCCCAGGCCTGCTGTCGATACGGACGCAACCGGCTCTCAACCCTGTCGCGGACAATGCCATTGAGAAAAAGGGGCCACCGGTGGATCAGATCCGTGTAGACAGCACGTTGCCGCACTCGGGCAGCCGTGGATGCTGCCGGGACGATGTCCTCGAAGGCCACGTGGATGGGCGGCAACTGCAGGCGCTGAAAAAAAGGCGTGGACATGATAACTCCTCATGCGGCTAGCCGTCGAAGACGAGGTCGCGCGAGAGCGCTCCCGGCCGGTGCCACAGCGCCAATCTTCCTGGCGCTGTGGGGCGTCACCAAGGAGCATGTGAGCGCGCCCTGGCACGAAACGCAGCGTGTGCCAGTACGGCGGACGTACCAGGGCACGGAGGCGTGCGACAGCACGTGGGTGTACTCAATCAGGCTACATAGAACACGTCAGGCTTTCTTCACCACCTTCTGGTAGATCATTTCGACGTTCTGCCCCACGCGGTCGCGATACCGTCCGAGCGGGTATTTGGACATGCCCTGCTCGTACTTGGCTGCCAGTTGATCGCCTAGGGTCTTCTTCATCTCGTCCAGGCTGGCCCCAGCAGCCGCAGCTTGTTTCACTGCCGCAATGAGGTCCGTTAAATAGCCCCGGAAGAACACCAGGTGCTCTTTGGGCACGACCTCCCCATGGCCGGGAATGATATGCGTAAAGTCGTACTTTTCGAGCGCCGTTAAGGTCTGCACCCACTCTTCCGGATAGCCATCGTTCAAGAAGGGCATCCAGTCAATGAGCGCATCCCCGGTGGCAACCACTTTTTCCCTGGGCATATAGATAAAGACATCCCCACTGGTATGGGCGCGGCCTAACAGCAACACCTGGATCTCGCGCCCTTGTTCATTGAGGGTCACGGAACTGGTCAATGTCCGTGTGGGCAAGGCCGGCTTGAGATGTTTCAGCTCCTCGAGATAGGCCTCGGCTTGCTGCAGGTTCGCCTCAAGACGCGCCTTCTGCTCAGGGCTACTGGCCTGCTGAATGTCGTTCTTGAGCTGCTCGATTTCCTTGGGGACGTTCACCAATTGCTTCTCGATGTACGACAGGCCACCCACGCCAGCATCCGGCTTGGTCATGTTTTCCTTGGTACTCTCGGAGGTGATAATTTCCAGATTAGGAGCCTGGGCCGTATAGGCCTGATTGCCCTGCCAATGGTCCCAGTGAAAATGGGTGTTGATTACCTTACGGATGGGCTGCTTGGTAATTCCCTGGATTTCCCTGTAGAGCGCCTGGGCCGCCGATGGCTTGGAGTGGGAGTCTACCACGACCACCCCATCATTGGTCAGAATCACCGCGGCGTTGGAATTCACCTTGTAGCGCGGTGCGGCGACCGCCGCATAGACGCCATCGGCCACCTTTTTGAGCTCGAAGAGATCTTTATCAGCCGTCTGGGCGTCAGCCGCGAAAACACAACAGGCGTCGAGATGGTCGAACGTCTGGATAGCCGCCGCTGCCGCTCCAACACGCGTTAAAAATTGTCGACGCGTCCAGTGTGTGCTCATGAGCCACCCTCCTCCACAGCCCTCGAAGCTGTGCATACAGAGTCTGACGTATACCCACGTCTATGATACCTCTGTCGGTGGTGCGAATACAGAGCGAACTGTCACGGCCAATGAGTGTGGAGAGCGGATGAGCTTTTCACGCATGTGACATCAAGCGTACCGGCATGCCTCGCCAGGCCAGGTGCCGCTCTATGATCAGAGGCTTGCATAAGCAGGGTGCCCTGGCGTACGCTGTGCATGGATCGTGGTGCCGTATCCCCGGGGGCAGCAATGCTCTCCGCTCTCCAGATGTTTTTCTGGTCGGCTCCCTGATCCAAGGACCACTCGATGAGAGGAGATGGCGATGGGAGATAACACCGTCCTGCAGGGCATCCGGGTGCTCTCCTTGGAGCAAGTGCATGTGCTCCCCTGGGGCACGGCGTTTCTGGCCGATTTCGGTGCTGAGGTCATCCGGGTGGAAAGCGCTACGCATATGAACGACCGCCGCTCCGGGCCATTCCCTGACAATGTGCCTGGGGAGGAGTGGTGGAATGAAGGCGGCACGTTTGCCTACTGGGCCCGCAATAAAAAAAGCCTCTGTCTGGATGTCACCCAGCCCCAGGGCAAGGAGGTGTTTCTCAAGCTGGTAGCGCGCAGCGACATAGTCACGGATAACTTCCGTCCGGGCACGATGCAGCGCCTGGGACTGGATCACGACAGTCTGGCCCGGGTGAAGCCGGATATCATCACGCTGAGCTGCACGGCCTATGGCCACACAGGTCCCTGGCGCGCCTATGGAGCCCGCGCCCGCACGGTGGACGCTGTGTGTGGCCTCTCGGCGCTCACGGGCTATGAAGGTGGCCCGGCCTTGCGAGCTAGCAGTAACTATATGGACCACTCCGGTGGCCTGAACGTGGCCTATGCCTTGCTTCTGGCCCTCTACCAGCGCCGCAAGACCGGCACCGGCATGCGCCTGGACCTGAGCATGTATGAGACCGGTGTGTCATGTATTGCCCCGGCCCTGCTCGAAACGCAGCGCGGCATCGCCCGTCCGCGTCTCGGTACGGCCCACCTGTGGCAGGCGCCGCACAATGTCTATCCCTGCCAGGGGGCTGATCGCTGGATTGCTATCACGGTGGCATCGGACGACCAGTGGCGCGCCCTGTGCAGCGTGATGGGCGAGCCGGCCTGGGCCACGGAGACGCGCTTTGCCACCATCCAGGGCCGCTGGCAGCACCGCCACGACCTCGATGCCCACCTGGGCCAGTGGACGGCGACCCACGATGCGCAGACGTTGATGCATCTGTTGCAGGAGCACGGGGTGCCAGCGGGAACCGTGCACACCGCGCGTGACCTGGTGGCAGACACCCACCTGCGGGAACGGGGCTATCTGGAAGTCTTTACTAATGCCAACGCACCGTCAGTTGGCCCGCGTGTGTATGCCGGGCGGCCTTTCCGCATGTTGCCCAATGCGCCGATCGCCTTGCACCTGGTGTCGGCGTTGGGGCAGCACAACGTGCAGCTCCTACGTGACGTGGCAGCGCTGTCCGAGTCCGAGATCCAGGGCTTAGTTGAGGCCGGGGTACTGGCGGCGCAGCCGCAAGACACCACCCAGCCCGCACCTGGAGCCACAGCCTACCAGGCCGGCGACGTGCGTGGCGATCCACACTACCGGGCAGCGGTCCAGGTGCTGGTTGACACCACCCACCAGTCGTCCGGCAAGCGCCAGCCTGCAGGGCAAGGGAGGTAGCCATGCTGGGATTGTTAGATGACGTGCAGGTTCTGGAACTGACTAATAGTCTTGCCGGCGCCTTCTGTGCCAAGTTGTTGGCCGATCAGGGCGCGCCGACGCTCAAACTTGAACCCCCCGGGCGCGGCGATGCGGCGCGCCATGAACCGCCGTTTCTCGGCGGTGTCCCACACCCAGACCGCAGTTCACTTTTTCTCGCTTTTAACACGAACAAGCGCGGCATCACTCTCGATGTCACCACCCCCACAGGGCGCGACCTGCTGCTGCGTGTGCTTACTAACCGGGACGTGCTCATCGAAAGTTTTGCGCCGGGCTATCTGGACAGTCTGGGGTTGGGCTATGCCACGCTGCAGGAGGTCAACCCCGGTTTGATTGTTGTCTCTATAACGCCCTTTGGGCAGACCGGGCCGTATCGGCACTATCAGAGTAGTGACCTCATTGCCCAGGCTATGGGTGGCTTCTTGTATACCACGGGCCGTACCGAGGCGCCCCCCATGGGCACAGTGCTGGAGCAGATGGCCATTGTAACGGCTCGCAATGCCGCCATTGCCATCATGGCCGCCCTGCTGCGACAGCGGCTGTCCGGCACGGGCCAGCACATTGACGTCTCGATCATAGAAGCAGTGGTCAGCACTCCGCCCAACTTCATCCACGCCTATAGCTTTACGGGTGCCATTGCCGGCCGGGGCTTTGGCGATCAGACCGTCATGGACGGCATGCATCTGGCCACGAGCGATCTGGAGGTCACGCTCACGACCGCTGGCACGGGCGGGAATCCCATGGAAACCTGGGCGGCCTTCCTGCATGAACCCCAATTGCTCGACCCCAAGTTCAGCACCAGATCGAGCCGCGCCCGGCACTGGGAGGAACTTTTAACGATCCTGCAGGCCAAGCTGGCGCAGTGGAAGGCGCATGACTTCATGAAAGCCGCCATGGACCAGCGGCTGGTTGTGGGCGTCGTGCAAAGTCCCGAGGCTGTGATGCACTGTCCCCACCTCGCCGAGCGTGGTACTTTTGTCGCCCTGGATCATCCCGAGGCAGGACTGCTCCAGTACCCTGGCCCAGGGTTTTTAGCGAATGGCAGCAATCCCGCTGCCGGCGGTCGGGCTGCGCCGCACCTGGGAGAACACAACGTCGAGGTCTATGCGGGTGAGCTGGGCCTGTCCACCGCCGAACTTGCCATGCTCCGCGCGGCCGGGGTAATCTAGCGGGGGCAATGCCAGAAAAGTGGACTGAATGAAGAAATATAGTTGACATGACTCTGAGAGATGTTATGCTCAAGTTACGCAAGAAAGGAGGTGATCCAATGTCAAATCATTGTATCCGCGAGGTGGCTGAGGCTTGAGGCGCAAGCTCAGCAGCATCATCGCCAGCGGGGCTCTAAGCCTCGGCTAGTCCCAATCAGTCACCGGCCCCGGAAGCCTACCAGCTTCCGGGGCTTCTTTTTGAGCGGGAGAGGCGCGCGTGAGGATGCTCGATGCACCCTGGATTCGTCTCGCTCAGGTTTCCAAGGTTTTTCAGCAGGGCGCCCAGACCATCCGGGCAGTCGATCAGGTGAGCCTGGAAGTGGCTCCAGGCGAGTTCCTGGCGATCACGGGGGCGAGTGGGTCAGGCAAGAGTACGCTGCTGCACCTGATTGCCGGGCTGGAAGCACCGACCAGTGGCACCGTGAGCATCGGCGGGGTAGCCCTGGAAGCTATGGACGATACGCAACTGTCGACCTTACGCCTGCGCACCATTGGGTTTGTGTTTCAATTTTTTAATTTGCTCCCGGCGCTGACGGCACAGGAAAATGCGGCGCTGCCTCTGCTTCTGGCAGGACAGCCAGTCCCGCAGGCCGCAGAGCGGGCCGCGCAGCTACTCACCTGGGTACAGCTAGAGCAGCGCCTATTGTCACGCCCCAGTGAGCTCTCAGGCGGTGAAATGCAGCGCGTGGCCTTAGCTCGCGCGTTGGCGAATGACCCGTCCATTGTTCTCGCCGATGAGCCCACGGGTAATCTCGATTCGCACAGTGGCACTTTGGTGTTAGACTTGCTCTACCGCAGTTGCAAGGAGATCGGGAAAACCCTCATCCTGGCTACACACGACCACGCTGTCGTGCAGCGTGCCGATCGCATTGTGGAACTGCGCGACGGAGCCATTGCCAGTATTGCGCCGCTGGCAGGCTAAGAGACGAGCAGCGCTACCAGGTTAGGCTCGCATCCGGTCACACGCTTCCGGGCCCCTGACCCCATCTGCGGATAGGCAAAACCAACAGCTTTTTGTCCAGTACCTCACGCAAAAAGGCCGTTTGTTTTTCCTATCCGCCATGTATAATTTTTCCGCCATATCAGCTCTACTCTGGTCTCCCTCACTCTTGAGAACGCTTCATGAGATTACTCAAAGATGATGAATTGGTTCCTTTAGTCACAGGGGCAAATCCTATTGTCACCCAATTGCCCCTCCCTCCTACTTTGCCCCCTGCGGCGGGAGGAGGCGGGGTTGTAGATCCCTGGTATGGCAAGGATTCATCGGTACAACCGGCCTCCCTGGATCTCCACGTTGGTCATATTCTGCTCCCCGGCACAGAAGATGGAAAGCCAGGAAGTGTAACAAGTCCAAAGACAGACCACGTTTTGAGATTCGGCCACACGGCTGTGGTAACAACGCTTGAAGAGCTCCGTTTGCGCGGAGACCTAGCAGCCTTTGGCTTTCCGCCAGCCAGTATATCCTCGCGAGGACTCCTTATGACCAATCCTGGCCACGTAGATCCAGGCTACGCTGGTCGGTTACGATTTACGGTCATTAATGTAGGGAAAGAGGATATTCCGCTGCGACGCGGTGACGTTATTGTGACTCTCTTAAACGCTTGGTGTGAAATCCCATGAGGTTACCAGGCCACCAAGTCCGCAAAAGCAAGGCGTGGCCTGCCGAGTTGCTCATTGAGCCAGATACAAAAATTATGCAGCGCGATCTTTGCCGCCAAGCGCGCCTGAAAGCCACTGAGGTCATGGGGCCGTTCGCGATTGAGGCGGAAGGTATGCCAGAGCTTCTCATACACTGTCTCCACGATCTGGCGTATGCCTGCCTGCCAGCGTCGGAGCCGCTTGGACCAAGGCACGCGGCTATTGCGCTTCGGTGGACAGATGACTTGGGCGCCATAGGCCCTCCACCAAGTCTGGTGGAGGGCTTGCCCCTCGAAGCCCTTATCGACGACATACGGCCCACAGGCCGGGAAGCCCACGCTCGCCAGGCCAGGGTAGGGATAGCGACGGAGGGCAAAGAACGTCTCCGCCGGGGGTTGATCTTTGCTACTGGCTGGCCCAAAGCCGAAGCCGGTGATCATCCCCCAGGGATTGACCGCCAGGAGCAGATGGAAGCCTTCATACCAGCCCAGCCGGTTGCTCCAGCCAATATCGGCTAGTCCTGGCAGCCATCCGGCTCCTCGGCGCTTGGCATCCCGGGTTGGGACCCCGGAGCTATCGAGGGCTTCATAGGCACAGCGCTGGGCGCCCAAGAGCCGAACGAGATGCAGAAAAAACGCCACGAGGGCCGCGTGCTGCTGGCGGACTTGCCGATTGAACTGCTCCCGGGTGGGCAGAGACGGAAAGGCGGGCCGCAGATGACGCTGGGCATAGCGGTAAAAGCCGCGCTCACTGCCAAAGCTCTGCCACTGTCCGAACATGGCCAAGGTCCCCACCTCACTCCGGCTCAGGGCGGTCTGGGGTCCTGGGTGAGCCTCGGGGGGCAAAGAGGTCTTGCAAAAGTCGTCGGCCATAACGTAAAGAGTAGTCAGGAAGGTGTCCACATCGACCATAGCATGTGCTCCTTATCTTGGGGAAGATAGAGCAATGCTACAGGCCAGAGGCACCTTCCGTTCAGCCATCTGCTGTCAACTCACACCAAGCGTTTGAGTGGCGTCGCTGCCGCCGCCCAGGCGCTCTATGCGCGCACGGGTGCTGTGGCCTATGGCCGCGTCGCACGCTATGTTGGCGTGCCGGCCGCCCTGGCTGGTGGCGCGGTGACAACGTACACGGGTACGCTCCTGGCAGCCACCAGTACACCACTGTGGGCGGCTGGGAGCCGCCTGCTGCCAGCGCTGTTTAGCGTTTCAGCCGCCACGACAGCCACTGCCGCCCTGTCCCTGGTCACACAGCGCAGGGCCACCTCCGAGAGTGCCACACGCTTAGATAACCTGGCACTCATGGCCGGCGGGGCTGAACTGGCCCTGGCAACGACGCTCGATCGCCAGTGCCAGCAGCAGGGAGTCGCCACACCATTGCAGCAGCAGCCCACGGCCACCGCCTATCGGATTGGCTTTTATGGCCCGGGCGTGCTCACTCCCCTGCTCCTGCACAGCATACATCGACTCATGCCACGGCGTTCACGCACGGTGTCGACCCTGGCGTCTATCGCGACCTTAGTTGGTGGCTATATGCTGCGTTCGGTGCTCATCTCTACCGGCAATGCTTCAGCCCAACGGCCAGACGATTACTTCCAGTTCATCCAACCTCGCACTGCTACTCAGCCCCAGCCACAGCAGAGTCCCCCTGCACTCGCCGCCCAGTGTCAGCAAGCTGTAGACAGGCTCAAGCAGGCCTTACATGAATCGCCATCATGTCTAGGGAAAGACGTCGACGCAGTGGAGCAGATAGTGACCCGGCTGCGCGATAGACTTATTCAGCGCCTGCGCCAGACGAGTCCGTCTCCAGAAGCAACACGTTGGCAGACGGCGCTTGGACGCATCAATGCTGCCCTCAGTCTGATTGTGGGAGTGGAATACCCTATCGCTGGGATACAACGCTCGGCCATTGAGCAAGCGTCTGCGACGCTCGCTCAAGTGCTGACCGACGGGCTCCTGGTCTAACCTCACCTGTGGGCTGGGTCCCACCGCATTGCGGCTCAACGTGAGCGTCAAGGTTACCCCATGCCCTTTGATACTGGCCACGCTGACTTGCTCCTCGTGAGCTCTACAAGAGCGTAGGGTATGGCAGTGGGACACCAGGTGTGGTAAAAGGAGATATTCTCTCAGAACGGTAAGAGAGGAGCTATACGATGTCCGCCCCATTCCATAGTTCTCCGAAGTCCTACACCGCTGAGGACGTAAACGAATGGTTGCTGGCTACCCAACAAAAGCATGCGGAACTGCACAGCAAAGCCGCAGGTCTGTGGCAGAGCGACCAACATCTTGCAACATTTGCGGAGATGTCTGCCTTGCTCCAGGAGGCCTTTGAGGAAGTCCGCGTGATTAGCGGGCAGTTGCGGACGGAGAGTCAGGCCGTCCGTGCCAAAGCTACGGACCTGCAGACACACTCGGCCCGGCTCATCCCACAAGGCCGACAAGTGGCAGAGTAGATGTCATGGTTTGCACCACCCCCGGCTGAGGAAGTGCAAAAAGCCGAATCCCAGATGCTCGAAATATTCAAGCATGGGCTCCGACACGGGAGCCGTAGCAAGGGTATGGAAGGCAAAGACTAGCAGGGAAGAGAGCGGAGGCAGTACGCCGCCCCCTCGGGGTGGCCTATGGCCAACACGCTGGCTGAGGTTGCGATTGACTACGGAGCAGGTTCGTCAGGCCCACAACCGGCATCAGGAGTCGAGGTGCAGGAAAATGCAGTGATGGGCAAGGCGTGCCCTACTCGGTATCAACACCCCAGGCCTGCTTTCACGGTACATTCGTACGTCTCGTTACGCCTGGTGCAGAGCACGGCGTCCGGCTGCGTCCACGTGGCGACACGCGCTTCCTCACTGCGTGGAGGGGATGAGGTCCCCCTGCTTGCCTGCTCCATGGCAGGGGCAGTCCCTTCTGCTGCAACGGCACGCACGATAAACGCCATGTTCGCGTGGATGGCTTCCCTGATGGCCTCCTGGACCTGCTCGACGGTCTCCCTGGGCAAGCCCTCCAGCGCCTTCTTTTGTAGAGGTGTCAGGGTAAACTGCTCCCGTAGTAGGTCACGCCAGTCGCGGGTTGCTTGCGTCTTGAGCGCTTCCGAGTCTGGCGGGAGGCCTTTTCTGATCACGGCTATAAACTGGTTGAGGTTCTCCTCGGTGAGCGGGGGTTTGGGTGACTCAGCACCGAGAGCGGTGCGTACGTTCCTCCCTGGACGTACTAGACAACTTGCGCCGACGATGAGCACCAGCAGCGAGTGCTTCAGGAACTCGCCGCGGGGCATTAGGTGAGCGGCTTCTGGTCTCGCATCCCCAGTCATACGTTCTCTTCCTTATCTAGGCACCTTGGCATTCACGGCACCTGTATTCTGTGCCAGGGCGATGTGTTCTGACGAGAAGACAGACGCCCCGATGAAGGCGCCGGCGGATTGCAGGATCGTGCGCCGGTCAAGGAGCCAGGCAGGCTGGTCACCCTCAAGGCGTGATCTCAAAGCATATGGCATGATCTTTCTCCTATGTTGGCGATGACCTCACGCCAAGGGGATATCATTGTGAACCTTCCTACATACTGTTCCCACGGAGGCGTCTCAGTTCCCGTAGCTCGTGAGGCAAAGGCCTCTGAAAGACACTCTGCCCTGTCGTCATAAGCAAATCGCATGCCACCGCTCTAGCTGCTTTCAGCACGGTACCGTTGTCTGCTCTGAAGGGTTCTGCCATGGGGCATTGTGTTGTCCCTTAACAGTCTTTGTCTCTTTATCATGGAAGGGTATGTTCAATACTCTGTTGCTTTGTAGGGCTTTTCTTACAAAACAGCAAGGCTGTCTCTTACAAAAACCGCTTTTTTCTACCCCCTTATGCTTGCCTGTGCATAAAAGAGGGCAGAACCTCTCAAAACGATATGTCTACACTCACAATTTGAGACAAGAAGATGATGTAAGTAATTTCTCCGGAAGAGAATCTATAGAACACTATCAAATAACTATAGAAGGATCTCTTGGAAGAAGCTGAGTACAAAATATACGTCCCTTCTCCAACCATCTCATTGGCCAGCGTCGTACTCTAGAATGTGGACTTTCCAGCAGGAAGAGCCTGGCATAAAACTTGCTTTTTTGGCACTGCAGACGCAGGAGAAAGCCTGCTGCATACGTCGATGAACTATCCGTAATACAATATGAGGAAAGTAGAAGATGCAAATTCACAGCTGTATAGGCGTAGGGTTTGGTGTGTTTATAGCCAGCGTCATATTGATGGTCTCATCGAGTCACGGCCAAGGCACGCAGGCACCAAGAGTGAACCCTCCCCCCGATGCTATCCAGGCTGCCCAGACCCCAAGCAATGTTCCTCCGACGCGCCCCGAACAACAGCAAAGCGGCCATGACCGCCTCGATCTGTTCGATGCAAGCAAGGCTCTGCCTTCCTCTACAGCGTTCGAGCAGCAACCCGACAAGGGGCAAATTCTCGGTTTTGATTTCTACCGCGATCCCCTGAATGCCAAGCAGCCCATGCAAACGTTTGAAGAGATTATGCAGGCAGATACAGCCCAAAAAGGGCAGGTGATGGCGACGCAGAGGCAACTGCTGGAGCGCCGCTACACTCTGACACCCCGGGTGGATGCCCAAGTGACCATGTCTCGCGGCAAGCCTGTACCACTAGGACCCACTGCCAAGCTGCCACAGGGCATGAGTTGGGAGCAGTTGGCCAGCATGACACCCGCCGACATCCGCCAGCGTGGGATATTTCCCTATCCACCCCTGCCTCATCCGAAACAGACTCCCGGTGGGCAAGTGTTCCCGCAGATGCAAACCGCCATGTTCCCGCGCCTCGACCGCTTCGATGTGGAGTTCGATCTCCCTGAGGCCTTTCTGCCCGAGTTTCCACCGGCGATTTTTCTCCAAAACCGGCCTGAACTCGGTTATGTATCGCGGGGGGAAGTGGTCTCCATCAACAATTACTACCGCCTGTTCAAAGACCTCCTGACCCCCGGTCCAACTCGATGGCCTGCGCATGCTTTTGACCCCATTTCCGCAAGAAGAGTTCAACCCGACTGACGATCGTAAAAGCACTCAGCCTAGCCTCGGCGTCGCGTGTCTCGATTGCCACGTCAATGGCCATACGACAGGCCAGTTCCACCTCAATCCGGATGACCGACCGCAGCAGCGACGCTTCCGTCTCGACACGGTGAGCCTCCGTGGTCTGTTCAACCAGCAGATACATGGCTCGAAGCGCAGCCTCCGTTCCGTGGAGGATTTTACCGAGTTTGAGTTTCGTACCGCGTATTTTAACGGTGACCCGATCCATGCCATGAAGAAAGGGTTCACGATCATTCCACGCGTGCAGGTGGCCCATATGGCACAGATGCAAAATATGTTTGATTTCCCACCCGCGCCCAAACTCAACCCGATTGGTCGCCTGGATCCTGCCAGAGCGACCCCGAGCGAGATGCGCGGAGAGCAGATCTTCTTCGGGAAGGGACAATGTGCCGCTTGCCATCCAGCCCCTTTCTACCTGGATCATCAGATGCACGATCTCAAAGTCGAACGGTTTACCACCGAGCCTGGCGATGGACCGATCAAGACCTTCACACTCCGTGGTATTAAAGATAGCCCGCCGTATCTGCACGACGGCCGTTGCCTGACCCTCGAGGACACCGTTGAGTTCTTTAATGTGGTCCTGGAACTAAAGCTGACGAAGGAAGAGAAGACCGATTTGGTTGCGTTCTTGCGGCAGCTCTAGAGATAGAACGGCAAACGTACCTCCGCGTGCCCGATCTCCGGCGGGCGGCATACTTTTTGCTCTCCCATTCGATAACGCTTCCGGTGAACTCCGGATTGTAGAGATGGATAGAGAGCATCGTGCGCAAGCACCATGACAAGGAGAATCCCATGAAACGAGCTCTAGTATTTGCTGTGCTCGCAGTGAGCATTGGATGGTGGCTCACGGGAGCGGCCGTAGGGCAGGCCATGAAGGCGAACGGCAAAGATCAGCAGTTTTTGCGGCATGCGGCCAGTGATGGCCTCGCAGAAGTCCACCTGGGACAAATGGCTGCACAAAGGGCGACTAACCCCGAAATCCAACGCTTTGGCCAGCGGATGGTCACCGATCACACCAAAGCCAATCAGGAGTTGATGGCGTTAGCCCAGTCCAAGAACATCTCCATACCCACAGAGACAGACAAACAGCATCAAAAGACTGCAGAGGCGCTCGCCAAGAAGCAAGGGGCGAGTTTTGACCGTGAGTATATGCGTCATATGGTCACGGATCATGAGAAAGCCGTACAGCTCTTCTCAGCCGTAGCCAAAGAGGGGCATGATGCTGATATCAAAGCCTTTGCGAGCCAGACCCTGCCGACCCTCCAGGAGCATCTCCAAATGGCGCGTCAGCTGACACAACAGCTGGGGAGTATGAGTCAAGCCCGGTAAGAGGGAGCATGTGGAAGGCGTGCCTCTCACCCTCAGCAGTCTGGACGTGAAACTACCGCATGAGCCTCTGGACGTGCGCGAGGTAACGCCTCGCCACGTGGCAGAGGCAGGAGTCCGTGCTGGAAGAGAGCGTCCAGATTCCCGTCCAGCTCCAGCACACCATGCTCATTATGAGACATAGAGAGATCGTTTTGAGAGGTGAGAAGTCGCGGTAGCGCAAATGGCTCGCCCGATGATCCTCAAGGGGTCCCTTTGCTTCCCAAAGCACCATGTGAGCTCCATATCGCCGTGGCATGGTATTTGCTTCCTTGTCTTGTCGTTCTCGCAGAGATTAGTAAGGACGCAGCAAGGCAAGGAGGAGGCCGTATGGAGCAGCACCAGCCATCGCAACAACAACCGCCGCAGCATCAAGACCGGCAGCCAGGGATTGAGTCTGCCATGACGCCCAGACCCAGAGCCGAGGACCAGGCGTACCGGGGCAGCGGGAAGCTGCAAGGCCAAGTGGCCTTAATCACGGGGGGCGACAGTGGGATCGGGCGCGCTGTGGCAATTCTGTTTGCTAAAGAAGGCGCGGATGTGGCAATTGTGTACCTCAACGAACACGATGATGCAGCAGAAACCAAGCGCCGGGTGGAGGCTGAAGGCCGCCGCTGTATGACCTTCGCCGGGGATGTCGGTCTGGAACCGTTCTGTCGTGACGCGGTGCAGCAGACCGTCGCCGCGTTGGGCCAGTTGGACATCCTGGTGAACAATGCCGCCGAACAGCATCCGCAGGACAGCCTTGCCAAGATCACGGCCGAGCAGCTCGAGCACACGTTCCGTACCAATATCTTTTCCTATTTCTATATGAGTAAGGCGGCCCTGCCGCATTTGCACGACGGTAGTGCCATTATCAACACCACCTCGGTCACGGCTTACAGAGGCAGTCCACACCTGCTCGACTACGCCGCTACCAAAGGGGCTATTGTCGCCTTTACGCGCTCCCTGGCGCTCGCGCTGGTTGACAAGGGCATCCGTGTCAATGGTGTGGCGCCTGGACCAATTTGGACTCCCCTCATTCCCTCAACCTTTGCCGAAGACAGGGTAGAGAGCTTTGGGGGCGATGCGCCCATGCAGCGCGCCGGGCAGCCCGAGGAGGTTGCCCCGAGTTATGTGTTTCTCGCCTCGGATGATGCCTCCTACATGGCGGGACAAATCCTGCACCCCAATGGGGGTGAAGTGGTCAATGGGTAAAGACCGGCGGAGGTTGCATCACGAGTAAGAGGGCACAAGGAGATAGATATGTCTACCGCATCGTATTGGTCAGCCACCCACACTTTTCCGGAGTTTCCCGCGATCAATCGCGACATCGAGGTGGATGTCGTGGTAGTCGGGGCTGGGCTCACCGGCATCACCACGGCCTATCTCCTCAAACAAGAAGGCGCCCGGGTCGCGCTGATCGAACGGGACCGGATCGCCGCCGGAGACACCAGCCGCACCACCGCGCATCTGACGTACGTCACTGATACGCGCCTCCACCAGTTAGCCGACACCTTCGGCCACGACGCTGCCAAGGCGTTTTGGGAGGCAGGCGCTGCCGCGATCGATGAGATTGCGGCGATTGCTCGCCAGACCCAAGCGGACTGTGGTTTTCGCTGGACTCCTGGCTATCTGCACGCACCGATGCGGGACAAGGATGCTAAAGAGCGCCAATTGCTAGAGAAAGACGTAGAGTTGGCCCGTGCGTTCGGCTTCGATGCCATGTTCGTAGAGCAGGTACCTGTCGCGGACCGCCCCGGCGTGCGGTTTGCGTATCAGGCCACGTTTCATCCGTTGAAATATCTGGAACCTCTGGTCCGCACAATTCCTGGCGACGGGAGTTTCGTTTTTGAACACACGGCCATGGAGGACGTCGACGACAAGCCAATGGTCGTGCAGGCTGGTGGGCACAAGATACGCTGCGATTATCTGGTGATCGCGACGCACAATCCGTTGATGGGCAAAAAAGGGGCGGTGACCGCAGCACTCTTCCAGACCAAACTCGCCCTCTATACCAGCTACGTTCTGGGCTCGCGCGTGCCGAAAGGGACCGTGCCGGACGGGCTGTGGTGGGATACTAGCGACCCGTATGACTATCTGCGGGTGGATCCCCACGAGGATCATGACTATGTAATCTTTGGTGGCGCAGACGTGAAGACTGGGCAGGAGGATAACGCCAAGCAAGTCTTCCAGCAGCTGACAGAGCGCCTCCACCGCCTCGTGCCCATGGCCACGATTCAACGTCGCTGGATGGGCCAAGTGGTCGAGACGGACGACGGGCTGCCATTCATTGGTGAGAATGCAAACCAGGAATTTATTGCGACAGGTTTTTGTGGAAATGGTTTTACGCTCGGCACGCTCAGCGCCATGATGGCGCGGGATCGATACTTTGATAGGAAGAATCCTTGGTTTGACCTGTTCCGCGTCGATCGGCGGCCTTTTCACGGTGGTCTCTGGCGGTATGTGCAGGAGAATCTGGATTATCCGTACTACCTGGTACGCGACCGTTTCGCGCACGCCGACACGGACACTCTCGACGACGTGCACAACGGGGAAGGGAAAATCGTGCGCCTGCATGGGCAGAAATGCGCCGTGCATCGCGATGACGAAGGTCACGTGACGGTGCTTTCCCCGGTCTGCACGCATCTGAAGTGCCTTGTCCGCTGGAATGCGGCCGATCGTACCTGGGATTGTCCCTGCCACGGCTCGCGCTTCCATGCAACCGGGGCCGTGCTGAGCGGGCCGGCGGAGGCACCGCTGGAGCAAGTTGACCTTGCGAGGCTTCAGGAATGACCGGCCTCACCTGGCAGCTGCGCACCAGATGATACTCGGGCGGGGGAGGGCACGACACTTTATGTTCTTCAGGAAAGGTTGCTATGTCCACACGTCCTCGATCTGCCCTGCGTCAACGCCTGAGGCTCCCTGGGGCGGTGCGCCGCGGTGTACAGCAGCGCCTCAGAGAGTCCCGTCTGGCGCCACCACGGCAATTCGACAGCGGGCCGATTCATGTCCAGCGCGGGCGGTTCGCCATTGTGGGTGACCTGCAGCCCATCTCCCGCCTCGAGGTCTGGCGCCAGTCGAACGCCCAAGCAGGACGCCAGCTGATCCACCAGATTGTTACTGAGTGCCCCGACTTTCTGGCAATTGTCGGCGACCTCGTCTTGTGGGGGGCCTCCGCGGCCGCTTGGGCCGCATTCGACGAGCTGGCTCTGCCGCTGTGGCAGGCGCGCGTGCCCATCCTGCCGCTCCTGGGCAACCATGATTATGGTCTGGCGCGTCATACGGGGCTCAACCACTTCTTTTCCCGTTTCCCGCAACTGGACAGGCGCCATTGGTTCTCGACGACCTACGGGCCCCTGGGGCTAATCTTTCTGGACTCTAATATGCGTCGCCTTCCCGCCGTCCACTGGGATGCCCAAGTTCGATGGTATCGGCAGGAACTCGCGCGCTTTGAGTGCATGCCCTCTATCCGGGGTGTGCTAGTGCTACTGCACCACCCGCCCTATACGAACTGCACCCTGGTCGCGGACAGCCGCGCCGTGCAACGCACGTTTGTGCCGCCATTTCTCCAGAGCCCGAAAACCCTCGCGATGGTAGCGGGACACGTGCATAGCTATGAGCGCTACACTCGCGCGGGGAAGACGTTTCTGGTAACGGGGGGAGGCGGACCATGCATGCGGCTGGCGACAGGACGGCGCCGGCGCCATGACGATGACTGCTTTGCGGGGCCGCCCCTGCGCGGCTTCCATTTTCTCCTGCTGACGCTGGTACCCAGCGGCCTCAGGATTGCGATGCAGGGATGGCAGCAGCCCCGGCAGGTGTTTGAAACTCTAGACTACTTTACCCTGCCTTGGGCACCACCCCTGGGTGGAGTCCATTATGGCTCGTAACTACCGCGTCCTCATCCCAAATGGCCTCACCTTTCTGTCCCTCCTCAGTGGCATATGTGCGATCCTGGTGGCCGCAGCCACCCCCACGGCGGCAGACGCCCCCAGACATCTCTGGGCCGCCGGGATGTTGATCCTGGCAAGTTACCTGATCGATTGGTGTGATGGTGCGCTGGCGCGGACCCTCCACGCCAGCACGGCGTTTGGGTTGCAGCTGGATTCCTTGGTCGATATGGTCAGCCTGGGCGTGGCACCAGCGGTCTTGCTCTTTATGTATGGCATCCGCGTCGCCGGGGTCAGCCCCTGGCTGTGTGGCCCTGTGGTGGTCCTCGTGCCTTTGGCGGGCGCGTTCCGCCTCGCGCGGTTTAACTTACTGCCTCCCAAGACCACGAGCCACACGGATTCCATAGGCCTGACGATTTCCACGGGTGGCGCACTCTTGGCGCTCGCGGTCTTATCCAATCTAGCCGGGGCGGTGGCGCCATCCCCGGTCCTGTATCTCTGCGTAACAGTCGGTGTCAGCCTCTTGATGGTCAGTACTATCGCTTTCCCTTCGCTAGCCTGGATCTTTGCGGGCTGGCGGTCCACTATGGTCGTGCTGGGGCTCATGGGGCTGTCGCTGGTGGGCCTGTCCTTCTTTACGGCCTGGTTGGTCTGGACGAGTGCCTATGTGGGGATGGCCTTAGTCCGGGCGGGGGCCCGCCGTGTCAGGAGATACCCCCCTGGGATGTGATGAGAGAAAGATGGCTGTGTGGTCGGCTAGTGTCAGGAAACACATGGGCATAGGCGTCGCGCTCGCTCTCTGGGCCGCAGTGATCCTGGCGTGTGGACAGGCTCGACTTCCCGTGCGACAGCAGCCACCAGGGCCCGATTTCCTGATTATCGGGCATCGGGGTGCCTCGTACCAGGCGTGCGAAAATACCCTGGAGAGCTTCGAGGCAGCTCTCCAACTGGGGGCCAATGCCTTGGAACTCGACATGAGCATGACCAGTGATCAGCATGTGGTATTATGGCATGACTGGATGCCAAGCATCAAAAGTGCGCTGCGTCCCACTGGGGTGTGTAGTCTGCGCCGTCCACTGTTACCCAAGCCCCTCCATGAAATACCTCTCCACGAGTTGCTGCAGGACTATGGCTATGAGCACGCGGGGCAACGCATCCCTCCCCTCACGTTTACCGAGTTCGTCCAACGATTGGGCCAGGATGACCGCGTTCGGTTCTTTTTTCTCGATCTCAAAATTCCTGAGGATCATCCCGACTTTGTGCCCCCGCTCTTCCGGCACGCCGTACAGGCCTTGCAGCACTATCATGCGCTGGCCAAAGCCGTATTCCTCACGCCGTACGAGACGATCTTTCACCAGTTACGTTATGAAGCGCAGCGCTTGTACCAAACCACGCATACACGCGTGGACATTGCCTTCGATACGGAGGGGCCTGAGCTCATACAGTTGAGCGCCTGGCCGTCTGCCGTCCACCGGGCTCAGAGGGTAGGTGCGCGCTTTGCCATCTGGGGGGAACCGGTCGTGACTGTCCAGTCGTGGCAAGATTTTCTCGTGGCGGAACTCCGGCGGCGCAATGCGTTCAACGCCACGCGCCCCAGGCAGGCACGCATGCGCTTTATTGTCTGGACGGTTAACGACCGCAGCGACCTCTGTGCCCTGGTCGGAGCCGGTGTTGATGGCATCATGACCGATGATCCGGGCCGCCTCCGGGTCATTGTCCAGCGCTGGGGCCAGCCCGGCCCCTGCCCGCCTCCCCACAACGCGATCACGGGGCTTCCGGGCGGGGGCTGAAGGAGCGCTGCCTCAGATCGCTGTCGATGCAAGAGGGGAGGGCGACCGTGCGGAGTTCTTCTCTTACCTTAAAATTGCCCTCCACCCCGAGTGCCCGTACCAATGCCTCCCAGAAGGTGGAGCCAGGAAATACTGTGCCTGCACATGCAACAAGAGATCCGCAACCCGCTTTTTGGGATAGCCGCCTTCCATCGCTTTATTGATGGCTTCTTGGATTGTCATCGCCACTCTCCTACACCATCCCCTCGTCTCATTTTGATATCCGCCGTCTGAGAAATGAGAGACTTTGGGGCAGTCCCCTGCATATTCTACGCAGGGGACGTGGGAGCATCCCAGTTATGAGCCTTGCAGATCCGCCTTGAGTTCCTGCAGCTCGTTTTTCATCTCAGTCAGATCTTCCGCCAGCTCCTCCTCCGCCAGGGGGAAATCTCCGATTCTTCTTCCTCGACGTGGTGTGCGACGTTTTGGATTAGCTCTTGGACCTTGGTGTTGAACGTATCAGTATCATGCGTCATGCTCCGCAGTTCCTGAATGAGATTTTTCACCGTCTCGTGTTCCGACAGACTTTCTTTGACTAGTTCTGGTCCCTCGTCCGTCTCCTCATTTACCGCAGGGTAAAAGACGTTTTCTTCCAACTGTGCGTGGGTCTCAAGTTCAACAAAGACTTGTTCTGCCAGCATCCGTTTGGTTGCGGGGTTGCTGGTTGCCTCGTATTGCGTGAACATGTCTTTGACCCGCCGGTGATCGGCTTTGAGCATGGCAATGGCATCTGTGCCCAAGTCTATTATCAGCGGCAAGTGCCGCGTTGGTGTCGTCCGTATAGCCTTGGAGCAAGCTCTATGCCACCCTCGGCGAAGGCATACCCTCTACCCCTGCTGGGCGTTAGGCATGTTCTTTGCAGCTTATGAAGTGTGTGAAGAAAGCCTTACCACTCTTACCGAGAGCGTTAGCTCTCTGAGAAAGTTACGTCATGAAAAAGACAAAATTCTCGACCTGGGTAGGAACAAGTCTGCTCGCGTCGAGTTTGCTGGTGCTCCCCGTTACTACGACCTTTGCCCAGACCACAACGCCCACCCCCGATACCCGTCCGCCAGAGACACGGCATGTGGAAACTCGCACTGATCACGACCGGACAGGTTTATGGGGCTTGCTCGGTTTAGCGGGCTTACTGGGGCTCGCTGGCATACGGCGGCGTGATGAGACCGTGCGCACGTACACCGATCCGCGCGAGCGGAGTCGGACGTAAGGAGCACCACCTTTTCGGGTGCCTGGATCCACGACCTTCCTCAGGGAGGGTCGTGGCGGTTGGTGCCCACCGCGCCCTTGTCGCCTTCTGTACCGAGGCGCGATAGACGTTTTTTCCTCCCATGCGCGACATGCCAACCCAGACACGAACTCTCACGGAAGCGTCATCTTTGCTCTCATCTTTGTACAGTGCGTTGTCTACTGCGCTCCCAGCGTCGCCTGAGGCGTTGCGCTTGTGTCTCAGGCATCTGCCCCAGCTTGTCTTCCAGATCTGGAGATAGCAGTGGTGCGTCCGTGAGAAAGTACCAGAGCCGCCTGAGACCATATCGTAGCTTTTGGAGAGCTTCGTGCAACATCGGACCTCCCTCATCATAGGGGCTTAGCGTGCTATGGGTGACCTCCCCTCCCGCACTCCCCTCGGTACGGAAGGCAGATTGAAGAGAGCATACGGTGATGCAGTCCAGCACGCCTTCCTCCAGCGGTGAATGATTCGTGCCGTTGTCTCAATG
>Ga0081455_10001648_pt1 | contig 27113 bp, 28 predicted proteins | sample TabmetS3T2R1_FD_70207 | JGI IMG/M metagenome (GOLD analysis project Ga0081455, IMG submission 70207) | Tabebuia heterophylla rhizosphere microbial communities from the University of Puerto Rico - S3T2R1 | ecosystem: Host-associated > Plants > Roots > Rhizosphere ...
TCAAAAAAGTATTACTCTATAGACTAATAAGACCATAATTGTTGTGGGTGTTAATAATTCGAAACAAAAAATTGATAGGTATTTACTTATTGTTTTCATCAGAGCTGTTACTAACATTTTCATTTCGGCTCGATGATGATGATGATGATGATGATATTAGAGTGGGAGTACAAGCCCTTACATTTCTTACAAAATCTTCTAATATTGATGTATAATCAATGTACAAGTCCTTGTGAAAATTACTTCCAATCGGACAGCCTGCGGATTTATTAGTTTCTGTTGTACCATGAAGAGAATTGTGACAGTGTCCATTTTCAGTTTTTTTCTTAAGATTGACTTTTAACCATGATAACACCATTGTACCTAACATCAGCATCGCAGTTTCAGTATGGAGATAGCTATATTGAGTGATTTCGTCCTCCTTATTGGTGCATTGGTTTTGAGTGGGCCCGTCAGAGTATTCTCTACTATGTAAAAGTACGTTTATGGCTAACGAAGACCAAAAAAAGCCATTGGGTACTATCTTCTTATCAGCTGCTCCATATGGAGGCCCAAAAGATGCAAATACCTCTTGGATTGATGAGTAGAAGGCATTTGTCTCAAGTTGCTTATTAAACCATTTTGGATTTACCAACGAGTCAATATTGGTTGTTCATGTATTAATGTAGAGTGGTGGTAGTTATACATGCAAAGCAAATCATTTAACGAAATGCTAATTTCACAATACTGTGAATTATATTCGTACAAGTATCTTGTAGAAATGAAATCTCCACTGACTTTGCCATTAATTAGTTCTTGCTGGAATCGCCGAAGATTTTTTAGTTCCATTGCGGGCTATTGACATGGTTTGTTCAGCGCCTATAGGCCACCAGCAGATCAACATTAGGGCATTGCTGCATACAATCTCCACCCTTGAACTGTTTATAACTAAATTTTATCGCATCAAAACTGGGGTTTCCAGAATTGCAAACAAATTCTTTAGTCTATTGTATTTTTCTTCAGTCTTACTAAGTACGTACAAGTACAAGATAGTAACTAATACTAGTATAGTCAGTATAGTCAGTATGTTATAAATTATATTTCAATAATTTTAATCCTTCGATAAAGACCAATCACGTTTGACATTACTAAAAAATATAGCTTTATCACTCAAATACTGTCGTCAATATAAATGTGTATGATAGCTGGAAGATGGCAATACTATCTTTAATAGTTCTAATCTACATCAATGATCTGAATCGATCATCAATACTTGCTATTTGTCATCTCTTTATTGCGGTCTAGATAATCGGCTATCTCTTCAAATGTCATACCAGAGTCATTTAGTTCGATCAATGATTCTTTACTAATGCCAGCCCGTCTCAAAGCAACTAATGCAGCATATAATCTTCTTTCTGCGTTAGAACAACACTTTCCATCCCAACCATAGTATGACATGATGACACCCATAGCGCATCTTCCGTTAATCCCATCAGTATACTGCTCTCTGATCTGCGTAAACTGCTTTCCATATGCGCGTAGAATTTGGGAAATAGATAATTCTTGTGCTAATAGTTGCTGTTGTCCTCTCAGCTTGTCAATATCTGAACTATCGTTAAATCGTTTCTTGTTCTGCATTAGCTTGCTTGTATACTTGGTTAGAATTTGGGAGACCGATAATTCTTGTGCTAATAGTTGCTGTCGAGTCATATATTGCTTATATTATAAGCACAAACAAGCTATTTAGATGCTACGCTACTATTATCCCACAGAAACAAATTCTTATGACAATTAAATATGCCGAGATCGCAAACAAAACAGTGGTTATTCAGGCGATCGATACTTGGCTCAAAGGAAATCCCTGTCGTAAATAGATACTTGATGGCGATCACTGTGCCTTCTGTAGATAATATTATCAAACTGTATGCACGCTGCCTGACTGTACGAAAATAAAAATGGATGAAGTATGGATGAGATATATCTCTCAGTCTTAGGTCTCTATTTCACGACCATGATGTTCGCCCTTTTCGTGGTCGTGTGTGTGAGTTGTTCCATCCTCATGTGAGTGTTCATGTTCATGCTCTATTTCACGACCATGATGTTCGCCCTTTTCGTGGTCGTGTGTGTGAGTTGTTCCATCCTCATGTGAGTGTTCATGTTCATGTGTCATGTAAACATTATAGAGATGTCATGCCTTATTATGATTTTGATAATTTCTCGTAACAATAAATTTTCATTCTGAACAATGTACTAGTTGCTTTATAATACCATCACCGTTGTCGATATCTGGAAAGCTATTGGTGGACAAATCATCGTTACATGTTTGCAAAATATGCTAATTATGCTAATTATGATAATTATCAGATTTATTACTGTTGATCTAGATAAATCGTATAACTAGGCTATAATTCATGTCAATTTTATTGTAATATAAGTACACCAATCTTTAGGTTTATTTTGAATCTTGGTTAGATGATCCCTCGCAATTAGCTGTCTGAATTATGAGGTTTTGTGTGATTTGTAATGCTTATGCTTAAACATTGCACTACATTTTAGACCTGTAAAGCTATCAAAGAAAATACTTCAGATTTGTCCATTTCAACTTTAATTTGTCAGATTCCTGAAAATTAGTAGAATAACTAAATTAGGTTAAATTCTTGTAGTTTAGTAGAACACATACTTTTTAAGTATAATTAATGAGTATGAAATGTGATATTTTTATACAAGAAATCTCTATTGTTCTAAATCATGGAATATAAACTCTCGTGCAGACTGGTTAATATTTGTCTATCAATAAGTATGGCGGCAGCATTAATAGTACCACTCTCTTTCATTCTGACAACAACAGCTATGACAGATCATGTCGTTTATGCATACAATGTCATAAAAACTGTTGAGGATAATCATGGCCAATTGAATTTTGTTTCGACAATATTGACGACGACGACGAATGCTTCAAGCTCTTTTGGCGGGGAGACTGCTATTTCTAATAGTACTATGACAGAAATACCTCATACTTCGATGGGTCCTGCTATACCTGAAAAAGGATATCTAGTTGAAGAAATACGTGATAATCTGTATTGGGTGACAGATGGCTCTTATAATACAATATTTTTGGTAACTGATGAAGGTGTTGTCGCAGTTGATGCTCCACCATCCATTGGACAAAACTATTTGAAAGCCATATCTGAAGTAACTGACAAGCCGATCACCCATGTAATTTATAGTCATGCCCATTTAGATCATATTGGTGCAGCTGGAATCTTTCCAAAGAATGCGACATATATAGCACATCTAGATACCGCTGCAGAACTCAAGAGAGCTATGAGTCTAACCAAAAATGTTTCTACTATTCTGCCAATCCCCACTATAACTTTTCCAAATAACTACACGTTACAAATTGGAAATCAAACACTTGAATTATCTGGTGGCTGCCTGGTATGTGATTATGGTGATAATCACATACCAGGCAATTTGTTTATTTATGCTCCAAATCAGAAAACGCTTATGCTAGTTGATGTAGTATATCCTGGTTGGGTTCCATTTGTCTATTTAGCAATCGCTAACGATGTTGCAGGTTTTATAAATGCTCATGATATAATCCTAAATAACTATGACTTTGATACTTTCGTTGGTGGGCATCTGACTAGATTGGGAACTAGAGATGATGTGGTAACACAGCAAGAATTTGTCTCTGATCTGGAAAAAGCTGCCGCTAAAGCCAATAATGAAGTTCAATTTAGTGATATTGCCATACAAGTAGGTAAAACGAATGATGCTTGGCTGCTCTATTCTAAGTATATTGATGCTGTAAACGAGAATTGTGTACAAAACATGTTACCAAAATGGGGGAGTAAACTTGGAGGTGCTGAAGCATTTATGCCTACTCATTGCTTCGCCATGACCCATGCTGGGAGAGTTGATCCAAGTGTAACTGCAATACTTCAGAATAGTACAATGACCGCCGCTGCTCCAAATTAGAAATACAATAATTTTCATATAGTTTTAACATTCTTTGTAAGAGAACGTAACTAATGAAAATGCATGTTCCAATGACAATAACAATGTGGATTTAGTGATTTCATTATATTGGTAGGAATGAAGCTAAGAATTGGATGAAAGCATCGCAATAGATAATTGCAGTACATCTTACCCAAATTAGACACTTTATTCACAGCTCTATCTCTAGTATCATGTAACGATACCCGTTTTATGGTCCAGCAAGATCGGGGTAGAAATCAATTTCAGTTCAATGTCTTAATATTCACTTGATCTTAGCCTCCTCCTGCACCCATTCCTCCTCCAGTTGATTCTACTTCCAATTCTTGCAATTCCTTATCTTCTTTAGATTTCACTCTGGTTATTGGCTTTAAAACTTCCTTTTGGATTTCTTTCTTCTTTTCTTCCATTTGTGTAACTTTGATAGAATAACATATTTCTTAAAGATTATATTGATATTTGTCCTACTTTATAAACAAGCGTTGATAATTAGTATGAGCAAAAGCAAGCAGCGATTCACATCTCAAGGTATTGTTAATTGCAATAATACAAATGACAGATAGACGATCGATCGAGTTATGGATTTCATATTAAGGTCCAAATTTTGTCAAAGATCATGGATCAACTATCATAATATGAAAAATATTATAATATCATTTAGGTTTGTTTTCCAAGGGTTTAATTGCATATACGAAATGATAGGACGGCCAGGGATTGGAAGAATGAACGAAAGGGGCCGTCCTATCTGTCATGAATTTGTTTCTGTTAGCTCAAGTATAGACAATGGACTAGCATAAAAGGTATTCCGGAACTTGGTTATCTGTGAAAACGAGGAAAAGTAGCAGTAATCTTGTTTTTATTCAGAAGTATTATCGTTATCATTGAATTCTTCATCTTCATCTTCGTCTTCGTCTTCAAATTCATCATCAATATCTATATCATCTTCTTCCTCAAAGACATCATTTTTTGGCTCTTTTTCCATTCACAATTAGAATTGACTTGGCTTAATTACATATAAAAGTTAAAGAATCACAGAAACTAAAATATTGTGTAATCGCTAAACTCTAAAATATTAAGAATCAAGATCTGAAATAATTTAGGGAACTAAGTAATCAGTTCATAAAAATTTGAGATTATTTCCATATGCTATCAGAAACCCTTGGTCTTAGTCTATTAATTTCCAGTTCAGCGTGCTTTCTAAAATCCTCAATCTTTTTATCATCATGACCCTTTTCCATTTTCAATCGTTCTTCTAATAACTTTTCTAAAATATGAATAGCTTCGAATGAGTCTTCCGGATCGATATGATAAGCTCTCTCAAAAGCAGAAAGAATTGGTTCAAGCTGAAAGAATAATGCATCTCTAACTTTGTCATGTTCAATAGGTCTAGTCATTATAGTTTCACAACTTAATACTTAAATAAAAACAATTTCTAAATTGGAGCAAATTTGATTTATCTCTTAAAGCGTATTATTTGTGATGAATTTCTAAGAGTCATTAATCCAAATATGTAGTTATATTAGCCACATGTAAGTCTGCCAGTAGACCCCAATCCCAACCTGATGGTTATTCTTTACTTTAAATCGCGTTCTCAGTTTTCATAGACAATTTTAAGAATGAGAACTATTACCAGAACTTTGAGATAACTTGAATGGACGTTTGTATCCGTGAACATTAATGTCGAATATATTTGACACATGATCAGGTTACTAATACTAATGAATACATTAGTGAATACACAACAACTAATAATCACGATATTATAGACATTAAAGTACCAAACTGTGTTTACATATTACTGTTTGAATTTCTTGATATTTTTGATTATAGAATGAGTTGATTATCATGATTGCATAGGATAAGAATAAGAATATTAGAATCCCTTGCTAATCGCTTAACTTTATTAGAATTATTATCCTAAGTTTTGAGTATATGAAAATTGGAATATTAGGATCTGGAGATGTAGGACGTAGACTTGCAGACGGCTTACTAGATCTAGGACATCAAGTAACACTTGGAACTCGTGACACATCCAAAAAGGAAATCGTCGAATGGATCGATAAACACGGAAAAGAAGGAGATAAGGAATCAGAGAATGCATCAATAGGAAGCTTTGCTGAAGCGGCATCATTTGGTGAAGATTTGATCATACTCTGTACTTCATGGGCCGGAACCTCTAATGCTATAAAGATGGCTGATCCGAGTAATATGACAGATAAAATTGTTATTGATACCACTAATCCATTAGATTTTTCACAAGGGCTTCCACGCATGGCTGTGGGTGTTACTGACTCTGCAGGCGAAATAATTCAGCGCTTACTTCCTGGGGCTAGAGTTGTCAAGGCGTTTAATATTGTCGGTAATCCGCATATGGTTCATCCAGATTTTCCTGGTGGCCCTCCAACGATGTTCATATGCGGAAACTATGAACAGGCTAAGAAAATGGTTACTGAAAGTGTTCTAACTCCGTTTGGCTGGGAAACAATTGATATAGGAGGGATTGAAGGAGCTCGACTTCTTGAGCCTCTTGCAATGCTTTGGATTACTCATTACTTCAGAACAGGCACTGGAGATCATGCATTAAAGTTACTGAAAAAATAACTTGGAGTGATTAGATACAAAGTGTATCAAAGGAGCTTAGAACCGTTACTTCATAGTTTATTTGTAGTAATGAAAAATGCAAAAAATAAGAGATGATAGCTTATGTATACACATATTTCTGCATGCTATTTACCTCATTTGAATTAGGGCAGCTATGAACAGATAATGGGGAAAAATAGTTTGACAGAAATCTTGAAGAGTAATGCTCGATTCTATCGTGCTTTTGAGGGACTATCAATAGATATGATGGATAACTTGTGGAAACATGACGAGAATGTTATTTGCGTACATCCTGGATGGGAATTATTAATTGGATGGTTAGCAATACGGGAAAGCTGGAATATAATTTTTCAAAATACCGAAGTAATTAAATTTAATATTACGAATCCAAAGGTAAGATTATTTGATAATGGTGGCGTAGGAATAGTTGTGTGTCAGGAAAATATAGAAACATCGGATGATGGACAAAAAGACAGGATCGGTGTTATTGCTACTAATATTTTTGAAAGATGCGCAAATCGATGGCTTATGATTCATCATCAAGGATCTTCGATATCTAATTATATGCCTTCAAATATCTCTCCTCAATAAAATCTAGCTCTCCGTATATTACTTATATATTGATCAATTTCGTCATAAAGCGCTGTTATTATATATTGCCCCATTCTGAGTACTCAGCAATATTTAACAACACTTAAAATATTTAACAACATTTAACCTTAGCTTTAAGTGTGGATTATGTCAATAATACATTATGAAACTTTATCTATCTATATATGCTCTAAAACATGACAGATTTCTCAATTATAGCTGGTATATTGCCCTTATTACTTCTAAGGAATTTTTAGCGAGTAACAAACAAAATTTATCACTTCTTGATTGAAATTGGATACCAAAGGAGAAGAAAGTTAAATTAATGCCTATATGTTATATCTGTGGTCAAGCAGAGACTATCCCATTCAAATGTAATTACTGCCAAGAATCATTTTGTAATGTTCATAGAAATCCGATTAATCATTTTTGTCCGTTCTTAGATACTTATGATAAGAAAAGGAAGAATATGGTAATTGGTAATGATTCCCAAAATTACGGCCTTCGAACGTCCTCTTCCTTTTTCAAAACTTTGTCAAGAGTTTTAACTATTAAATCTTCTAGAACTGAATTATTTCATCTTTCGTTAGCAACTATTCTAGTTACTGCGGTAGGTCTTTCTTTAAACGGTTATCGATATGTTTCGTGGCAGTTTCTGGCTATATTTGTCTGTGCTTTTCTGGTGCATGAACTTGCTCACAAGTTTCTGGCCCAATATTATGGTAGTTGGGCAGAATTTAGAGCCCAAACTTGGGGTTTAATCATAACAGCAATATCCGCGCTTCCATTCATGCCGTTCAAATTCATTGCTCCTGGCGCTGTCATGGTTGGCTTATCGGACAGAAAAAAATTTGGTAGAGTAGCTTTAATTGGTCCTGTGACTAATTTGGTAATGGGTTTTTCGTTTCTACTTTTTTCTCTCTTTTACGACCCATTCAATCCACTTTTTGCTGTTGGAGCATCGTTTAATGGCTGGATCGCAATGTTTAATCTATTGCCGTTTGGCGTATTGGATGGACAAAAAATCTTTGATTGGAACAAATTAGTATGGATAATTGCAATGGCAGCTGCTATGGGATTATTCATAATTGCATACATTTGATACTTTTGAAACATAATCCAGCTTTTCAATAGAATCTATATTCATTCTTGTATCAGCAAGAATTATGTATGTTAATATATCTTTTAAATTGTTTTGGTACCGATACTGAGAACTATCTAATCTAAGATAGTAGTTTGCATATACCAACCCATAAGTAAGAACCGGTTAACTAATAATCATATAAAATAGAATTGAGTCAATAGCAAGAGTCTGAATATATATTGCCAGTTTTTGTATTTATATCAATATTTGTATTCTGGTATCTAAGTATACTAATTTACGTTTATTATACCACTTTCAGTTCAATTGACGATTTTATAATCTACGGGAAACCCTTGGATAACTCACCTCTTAATCTTCCGGAGGTTAAAATTACGTCTCCTAAGAGCGGAGATTCTATATATCTTTCTTCAGAATTGACAATAAAAGGTACATCATCTGATACAGATAATACTAATTGCACAATTCTTTCATCTATAAATAATATTCAACCATTCCAAAATGCTTCTGCAATTGGGCCACAAGAAGAACAAGACTTTTCTAATTGGAATTCCACTTTTCTTAATGCGACCAATTTGCTAAGGCCCGGAAAAAATACGATTACTTCACTTATTGTTTGTTTGGATACTAAGAATAATACACCTACCTCATCCTCCCATTTAATAAATCTTACAGGACTGTCTACTACTACGGATAATCAATCTATTTTGTCATCAGTTTCTAGGGTTATACATGATGGCTTGGAGAACAAAATAGTTGAACAACGCAAAAGTTCTGATCAATCAACGACAAATCTCCAAAACAATCCATACTCAAGACCGGTACATCAAAATAATGATCAAAGTCAAAGTCAGAGTCAAAGCACACTTTCTCCTAATAGCGGCCAGAGCACAACTGAAAATCCTTGATCATCATATTCTATAGTTTCTAAAGCATAAACAAAAGTAAGATTTTCTCATGAATAAGCTTGTGTAACCGTCCGAATAGGAACTAACTATCTCTAAAACGGTATCGAATATCTAATCCTACAAATGGATCGAAAAGCAAATAATACAATAAATCAAACTAAATATCGTTAATAAATAGAGGATCTTCGAGCCTGAAAATATGACAAATATTCTAAATTCCAAGAGTAGTTACCGTGTTGTATTACGATTATTATAAAACTCCGTTATAATTTAGAATCTAGAGCCATCTGAAACTAACAGTAGCCTCAATATTACTGTTCTTCCTAAACATATCCACGCTGTTCCAATACTTTTTGAATAGCTGTAGCGAACTCTTTTGGCATCCATAATGATATGTCATGATGACCTGGGAACTCCACATTCTCGCAACCAAGTTTAGATGCTAGAGCTCCAGTTGCCTGGACGTAGTATGCATCATCACTATCTCTTCCTGTGGCTGTTACCAAATGTACGTTATTTTTTCTAATGCTCTCAATATTGGGTAGATATTCGAAGAAGGCCTTGAATTCATGCTTGAAGAAGAAGTCTACATTACCAGAGATCCGGTTGTTGAGGTCGGTAGGTAATGGAGAATCAGGGACGTTTATCAGAAATGCCATGAATTCTGTTTGCGCAGAAAGCGAGCCTTCGTGTTGACTTTTTATATAGATGTTTCGAACAAAAGAACGCCATGTTTCGACATCACCTTCTGGCAACATCTCGATCACTGGAGCCTCATAAATTATTAGAAAGTCAATTATCTCTGGCATGGTTGCTGCAAGCTCAAGACCTATAATAGCACCTCCACTTCTTCCAACTACGAGAGCTTTCCCATCTCCAATTGCTTTTATAATAGAAGCAGCATCACGAGCCTGTTGGGCAATCGTCATGTCAACGCTTCGATCCCCAGAGCTGCGAGAGTTGCAGCGCCGATCATAAGATACAACAGTAAATTTATCAGCAAGAATATCCGCTGCAGAAGAATAGTACCCTGCATCTTCCATAGCACCATGGATCATTAAAAGGATTGGACCATTACCTCTACGTTCACAATAAATCTCAGCACCTTCGTTCAATATCTTCTCTATAATAGGAGTCGGCATGCTACAAAATAAGAACTGGATACATATTAATCAAGATATATGATATGATAGTTTGTTTTCAATAGTAATTCTACTGAAGAAAAAAATGTTAACATGTCTTTCACATTTGTCAGAAAGAATATTTATTTATTATTTATGATATGTCACCAGTTAAACTCAAAATTCTTGAACAGTCATTTTCTTCACGACAGAAAAGATAAGCAAAAGCCTCACAAAACTCTTCTGCGGATCGTCACAGGGCGAAGACTGTACGGATTGGTATAAAAGGATTATGGTACAAGTATCTAAATAAATTTGATAAGTATATCATGAGTTTCTAATCCGGCTTAGCTGATTGTACCAAATTATTTATTAATTGTAGTATTACATACTCAATACAATGAAAACAAGATCAGATTTCGAAACTGATGTAATCTGCATTGTATCAGCCATCGTATTGATATCAATAATTGTACTATTTACTACTACTTCGATGAAGGTCAATGCACAGAATGAATCGTGGACAAATTCATTCAATATTGGAGATTGTAATTTCTCTACAATAGACACCAATCCATACTTTATTCTACAACCAGGTTATCAACTTGTATTTGCAGGCATAGAAGATAATGAGCCTCTTATTATAACTGTAACGGTAAGCAATGATACTAAAGTTGTTGGAGAGGGAATAGTCGCAAGAGCTGTTAAAGAAAGAACTGTTGACAGCAAAACGGGTGACTTAAAGGAGCTTACCAAAGATTACTTTGCAATATGTGAACAGACTAACAGTGTATATTATTTTGGAGAAGATGTTAATAATTATGAAGACGGTAAACTTGTTGATCATGAAGGCTCTTGGCTACATGATTCAGATAATGCAAGAGCTGGTCTGATAATGCCTGGAACTATCTTGCTTGGTTCAAGATACTATCAGGAAATAGCTCCAGATGTTGCACTGGATAAGGCAGAGATAGTAAATATGAATCAAACGGTAAAAGTTCCTGCGGGCAGCTTTGACAACGTAATAAAAATGATAGAAACAAATGATCTTGAGCCAGGAATTGAGGAGGCAAATTTGCATGCTCGCGGAGTCGGACAAGTAATAGATAATGATATGAAACTAGTCAGATATGGTTATATCAAATAACATTACACAAGTTATTTTAGTGTTGTAATAGGATAAGCCCTATGAAAAAATGAAGTTGGGGCATAAAAGAGTCGATATTTGTAAATTGAAGGTTTAATATTAAGAACTGAAAAAGTGAAGATTTAACTTTAAATTAAACGAAAATGGAACTAGAAGTTATTTAGAAAAGGTTATGGAGGGGTTAAAGAAGAAAAGATAGTGTAATCTGATTGTATGTGTTACATATATGGGATCAAGCAGGCGTAGCTTTCATTTTAGCAAAGTTTCAGCAGATCAATGGCAATGAAAGTAAAGTTATAAGAGTTCAAAATGCTGACAAATATGGTATAGACGAGTACTATAAAGAATTTGGATTGTTCGTAACGTCCGAAGAATTAGTTTATAAATCAATCGAGGAGGCGAGAAGAGCAGATGTGATACATATTCATAGTTTACCAGAAATGGTAACTAGTATCCGAAATGTATTTAAAAAATCAAAGGTTATCATACTTCATTATCACGGTACTGATATCAGGGGTTTCTCTAAGGAGGATAATTCACAAACATCTAATTTACGAAATATTTTAAGGCCTAAAAATATAGTTAGAAAAATTCGTAAGAGACGTCTACATATCAAAGCACAAAGATTAGCAGATAGAGTTATTGTATCAACACCTGATTTGATTCAATTAGTCAAAGGTTCAATCTTCCTACCAAATCCTATCGATACTAATCATTTTAACAATAAATTGGTTAAAGAAAATTCTGTTGGTGTATATAAAGGATTATTGGTAAATAGTGAAGTCACTGACATTAAACTTGCTATGAACTATTGCAAACGTAAGAAAATCAATCTTAATATTGATATTTATGACAGAACAAAAAATCCGATATGCTATAAAGACATCCCAAATTTTTTGAAGAAATATGATGTGTACGTTGACTTAAGATTTGTAAATCAGAAATTACTTAAAAATCTTAGTAAGACTGCGTTAGAAGCATTAGCATGCGGATTAAGAGTATTAAATTATAATCTTGAATATGTGGAAGGTTTGCCATCAGAACATTGTCCCACAAACGTGATTAAAACATTGTCATCCATATATTCAAATAAAAGGAAGAGAACGGAGACAATTAAATTAGAATTGGAATTAGCAATTTTGAATATGATTGATGGAATCCCTATCTTATCAAGAAAACTGTTGAAACGTGGTCAAACATGATACTGATTTAGTTTTTTGATCTATGGATACATTATTATTAATCTCCTGTTCACTTGCCAATATTTGTAAAGTTATAAAGAAGTATGGTTATGATTGATATAAGTCAGTGGTTCCGAGTTTTCATCATCCATATAATGATTCTTATAATCAATATGAATCAAATTCTAAGATAAGTAAACAAGCCAATGCTCTAAAACAAAGGATCCGAACTGATTCTGAAAAATACGATGAGCAATTTAGAATAGGAATTGAAATTGAAATATGTTTAGTTGATAGCAAAGCAAGAGTAGTTAATGCACAGCCATTAATAGAAAAATTAAAAGAAACTGAATATCAAGTCGATTATGAGTATGGTTCTTGTCAATTTGAATTCAAAACTCCGCCAACGAATATGGAGAATATCCTTGAGCTCAATACATTATTTGAACAATTCATAGATCATATCGACAAAACGATTCAAAAGGTGTACAAAGATAGAGAGACGGTATATCCTGTATTCTTGGGTGCTAATCCTTCACCACAGATTTTAAAAGAAGAATTGATCACAAATAAGCCGCGATACAAAAAGCTGGCAAAATGGCAAAGTAAAATTCCTGACGTTGAAATTGATGGATTGAAAATAAAAGCTCTACAGATAGCTACCGCAATACAAGGCTTTCATCTTCATCTACAAGGTCAAAATCCATCTCATACTGCTCTCATGTTCAATCACATATTAAATATAATTCCATCAGCTATTCTACTTGGAGCTAATAGTAAATTATTCGCTGGCAAAATATTCTCTTTTCATGAACCACGAATTTATCTTTATGATCAATCAGAAGAACAGAATTCTGGATTTCCATCTATTTCAAAATATTTAGATGGTGTAGAAGATTATATTGATTATATCATCTCAAGGAAACCTATAATTGCAAAAGACTATTTTGAACTTGAGAAGGAAAGACATGATGATGCACGTATTAGGCTGAACTCTAATTTTTATCGGATTGAAACAAGGGTAATGTCAGTACAACCAACTCCTAAATCATTACTTTCAATGATCGAATATTTTATTGGGTACTTATATAGAGCGATTAATGAAGAAAGACAATTACGACCATTATCAGTTTTAAGAGAAGAGAGGGTAGCTGTTATTAGATCAGGTTACAATGCTCAAAGCCATTTTAATATTATAGATACAATAAGAAGTCAAATTGACTTTGCAAAGAAGGGTCTGGCTGATCTTGGCTTAAAGGAAGAATTTTTAAACATATTGGAGAAACGGATAGAAAACAAAAATAGTCCCGGGGATTATGTAGCTAAATTATGGTATGAAAAATTTAATGGTTCTTTAGAGCAGACTGTTTCAGAGATAATAGCTCATATCTGGGAAAAAACAAAAACCAATCAACCAATTGTCTAACCATAAATTGTATCTTAACTAATTTTGGTTGACTCCAATCCGATTGAAAGAAGTACATCGAGAGGGAGGTCAACGGGAATCCCAGCTGTAGGAAGACCACTAGTCAAATCTATTAAAACTTTAAATTGATAACCCATATGACTAGATTGCATTAATAGTAAAATACATAAAGGGCACAAAAAATAGATGCCCCTACTATCAGAATTAATACGATTGCGGAATGCTATGGGCTACAAGTTTTTCTTTCTCATTACCTATTTTAAGTATTTTTCCTGCTGCACGTTTAGCACTTGAGAGGCTTGCGTCAGCCAGCAAACCTTCTGGACCTACCCAATCTCCAACAATATAGAGGTTTTCTGTACCTGGAACTTTCACATCTGGTCGGCCATAGATTCCTCCTTGAGAAGCGCTAACTAAAGCATTGTAAACTACCATGTTTGGTAAGAATCTTTCTTTAACAACTACCTTTCTCCATCCAGGCTGGATCAAATCCATTAATTTCTCCAATTCTTCTCGGTCGGCCTTTGGATCTGATGATATAGAGGAACCTAAATATTTCATTACATGTATTAGCGCTCCTCCATTTGGAGTTAATCTGGCAAAAGCAGAATGAGTTGAAAGATACAATGGATTATCAATACCATACACACCAAACACGTTAGGCTTGGAAAGAGTAGTCAAAGCAATATCTAGGGTAGCTGCTCTTACCGGATTTGCTCCTTTAACTATCTGGGATAGAAAAGAGGAGCTAACTAGACTACTCTGTTTCAGGAGATCATATACATCTTTTGGACCAACTGCCATTATTAATGCTTGAGATGAAATTGTGTTTCCATCAGAGAGATGGATTAACCAAGGCAGAGATGTATTATTATTAACATTTTCTATCTTTGTTACTCTTTTACCTGTCAATATCTTTACACCTGCCTCTTGTGCAGCTGCAGTTAATCCGTTTACTAATGTTTGCCAGCCTCCATCCAAATAAATAACTCCTCCAGCAAACGCGATTTGAAGCTGGATTATAGTTGCTCCTGCACTTTGAGTTTCTGTATCATTGGCATATGTTGTAATGCGAGAAAACATTTTTACTAAATCTTTCACATCGGTATTGTGGATGTTTTTGTTTATCCAGTCTTCCAAGCTTATGTCTTGAATAAATTCAGGATTGATCTTGTTTAGAGATGCAAAAAATCGAATAGCTTCTATCTTACTTTGTAATCCTTTTAGTAATTTTGTTGTGAGGAGTTGATATAGGCTTCCAGGGATGGGATATTTTTTACCTTTTTTGAATGCATAATAACCTCTTGTCGTAACTTTCTGACCTGTATAAGATATTCCAAGTTTCTTTAGAATCTTGACACCAGGACCTGCAGTATATATTGCATGAGGACCTTGATTTAGATAAAAACCGTCAGATACTGATGTTCTTGCTCGACCACCTACTTCAGTTGACCTCTATAACGGTCACAGGCATTCCGGCACGAGCAATAAGTGTGGCAGTTGTTAGTCCAGCTAATCCTCCACCTAGTATAACTATTTTCCCTTTATTAATTTCTATATCACTCAACTCAAACTGATATTGGTTGGTCATCCAACATAAATTATAAGGCAGAGATATATATATTTGTTTGCTGGCTGGCCATCCAATATATTTCATGTATCGGCTTTAAGGCATATAGAAGTCTGTGATAAAATGGAGGATAATATTATATACCTTATATGATAGAGAAAAATGAAAGATTATTAACGCTATTCTAGTCGAGTCTTAAGCTTTTTAACATCGCTGCACAGTTGTCATCCATAAATATATCAACTCCTCCTAACCTACTCTACCATTTATCGCTCATCCCTTTTGTACATTGTTGAGTCATTGTTTCAAGATATGTGTTAGTAGTTGCCCAAGTGTTTCCAGGATTGGCAGGTCCGACAACTTTTGCAATATAGCTTTCTTAGCTGTCACATTCAAGTCCTATATGAATTCTTGGTGTAGTCTAATATCATCGATAGTGCCTAATCTTGTAAGGTGTCCTCCTACAAAGTTATCTAGATCATAATCGTTGATAATCAATAGTATTAGACATTAACGCGGATTGAATAGTTAACAGTAATCTTATTATCCTCTGGTATTGATTCCTCAACGGCAAACTCATTGTCTTATCGTGCAACTTAGGAAATGCGTCTAGAGATTCTTTTAATCTAAAGGGTACTGAGTTAATCTTGTTTACATGGAGAACACGGCTCAGTCTAAGTAAATAATACTCTGCTTTTAACAATATGGCCTTATCATTCTGTGAAACATCAGTACGTGTAGCAAATGTCGAGAGTATTTTCTTCTGCTCTTCTATTTTTATCCTTAATTTAGTACAAAATTCTTCGGACATAGATTATCAGTCATAGATTAGATAGTTAAACTAACCTTTAAAAGTAAAAGTAGTAACGAAATTCAAATGCTGGAGGTAATTAGATTTGTTTTCTTTTGGTTCTCTTTTCTGCTAATTTCCTTCGTTTATTATCTATTCGTATGCCATCTAAAGATTTAATAATGAAACTCATTCTAATTAATTATAATAATAATAATTATTATTAAATTATCTTATTACCAGGACTGCACAGTGAGCATTTTTCATAACATTAGAAGATATACTGCCCAATAATAATTTTTTAAAACTAGTTCTACCTCTACTTCCAATAATAATTAAGTCAATATTTTCTGATTCTGCATACTCCATTATAGTAGTCGCAACAGATTTTACTCCTTCAACAATTTCTGTCTTAGGCTCTTTAAATTTAGTATTATCCTTCACTTTTAGCCTAAATCTTTCTTTAATTTTATTCATCAATTTTTCGGCTTCGTTCTTTTCTTCCAGATATTTTTCTGAGCCAAATGTTGGAGCCAAAACAATTGAAGATGAAAGACGAGAATATTCATAAGCATCAATTACATACAGAACAAAAAGTTGAGAACTATTTTTGAGAGCAATTGAAATTGCATAATCTGTTGCGTGTATTGAAGAAGTTGAACCATCAATAGCAACCAAAATTCTTGAATAGTGATTTTCTTGCATTATTATCTCAATAGTATCAAAAGAGTGTCAGATATATTAAATATCATTCAGTATAATGGTTAAAAAGGTATACATAGAAATCACTTTTTAGAAAGTTAAATATTATAACATTAATGACAAGAATGTCTAAAAAGAAAATTAAAGAATTTCTTGTACCAGGTACTTTTACAGCTAAACGTGCATCAATAAAGAAAAGATGGAAGTCCACATATTATTCTAATTTGGTTTATATTAGACGATTGAAAGGGCCGAATGAGAAATGGAGTCCTAAGAGATATTATTTTTACCACTTATGAAAGGTCACTTAAAGCAAAAAAATATTCAACATAATAATAGAGTAAGTATTTGTATAGATGATCAGGGCACCACTATTTTCATTTGTAACTATTCATGGCATCAGAAAGATATATTATCATAGTCAGAATGACCTTTTTAAGGGGACTACCAAAATAACGGCATGGTACATAGAGAAAAGTAACACAAAAGTATATGGCAAAAGAAATAGTACTAAAGGCACAATTCTTGTACGAATAAAACCTACAAAAATAATAGCAGAAAAAGATACAGCTGAATGAGAATAATATTGCGTTTACTATTTTGATTATTCTGTTAACTGGATTGAATGAAGAACGGAAAACATTGGACTAACAAATCTTGAGGTCATTTTGTGGATTCTATTAGTAATTTATATACACAAAAATGTCTATTCAAATTTTAGTTTCTCAAATAATTACGAGAATAAATGCACATATAATTTAATGGATAAATCTAACTTCTACAGAACTTCTATTTGATTATACTAGATAATGAAAAATATGTATCCATTTCTAGCGCTTTCAACCAAAGAATGAACAAACAAATGAAAGTGGCCCTAATTTGGCATTTGACTACAAATAGTGTTATTGCCTATAATTAATAGTATATAAACAAACAAACTTTCAATCTATTTTATAGCTTATCATATTGATTTATATATCACTGCCCTTGCTATATAAGGGACTTTTATTACTTTTTACTATTAGTGGTAAAATGTTATATAAATCTCTTCTATATGTCACATATGTAAAAATCTTATATAAATTGCATGGTTAATAAAAACCTTATTATAAAGGAGTACAGTATTAAAAATACGGATATGCACGAATACCTTAGAGATACTATAGCAAATAGGTATGATGAATGTAAATCCTGTAATAATAGAACTGAATTTACATGTGTTAAGTGTAATTACTGTTGGAGTTGTCATTGGAAGAAAGAAATTATTGAAAAGAAAGAAAAAGAGATGGCCATGAATATGGCACGATCATTACTGGTTGAAAACAAAGGGATTCTTGACTCATCAGAGATCATAAATCAGCAGTTGATTGATGAAAATATTTCAAATCCTGTACAAATGATTAATGTATTTGGTGAACAGATTGAACCAGTTTGTAATTATTATAGATGTCATCACAAGTTCTCTGAACATGGATACAAGAATCATTCTTCTTCTTGTAAGTGTAAGCATCCACAAAATAGCATCGTAGGAATTGGAGGCGCCAAAATACAACTTTTATTAGTTAAATGAGATTAATATATACAAATGTCAATAATTCAACTAGTATTTATGATAAGAGGTAAGACATGCAAAAAGGCAGTTCTTTAACGCTTAGAAAGCTGATTTATAAATATCTAGATGTTCTCCATATTAAATTAGATCATAAAATTGGAGTATTATCCATTCAATCTTCTGATCGAATAGCATCACAAACTACAGACAATCTGGAATTTGTTGCTATGAGGATTATTGGTGATGCTTCTGTAAAAACAAGGCATATTTTTACGATTTCTGAAATTAATGACTTCCTTACTATCTTAGCAAGTAGCATAAATGCTTATAATAGCTACAAAGATTATGATGATGCGTATATTGGCAATATAATCTTTGTAATTTATAAAGATCTAACCGAAAACTACTCTACATTTGATGATAGTCTGAAATTAGTTTATCCAAGAATCATACTTGATGTAGTATCTATTCTGATCAATAAGGTAGATACTAAAGGAAGAAAAATAGGAGTTTACGGTGCTCTAAATTATTACGAAGAAAAAAAACATGAATATAACTCTTATTATAAAAAATATAAACATCATGATCAAGAGTCTTTAGGTAGAGCAAGAAGTAACACTAAAATTAATAGTAAGGCTGTCAAAATAGACTCCTTAGATCACCAATTAAAAGATAAAGACAGGAAAATTCTCTTTTCAGATAATAATAACAATAACAATACGATTCTTGACAGCCTCACAGAAATAACCAGTAGAGATAGAAAAGATTTAAGTTCTTCTTTAAGTAGTCTATCTGACATTGATCTGAAGAGACTGAAAGATCTTTGTAATAATTATGACAGACTTAGGAAATATTGTAAACTTGCCATAAATGAGAAAGAGTTTAAAAAAGAAGCAGAAAAAGACACTGGTAAGAAACTAGGGGATAATCAAATATATCATGCAATCTCATCCGTAAAAAAAGTAAAGATATACGTTGAAAATGTACTCGATCATAAATTTGAACCCGATGAATCGCATGGCATTAATCATATAAAACATAATCTAGAATATGGATATCTATTGATAGGTTTGATTGAAAGTAGCAGAAAACCAAGAAAACCCTTCTAAAAAGGAATAATAAATTTTGGTACCCATCTAACTTTATCAGAATTAGTTCTAAACTCATAGATATCCTAAATTAAGTCTAAATAATTATCTATTATCTATCTATCATTCATTAATGGGATCAAGCGTTTTTAAGATAATCTTAGCTGCCTTTTCACTACTAACATTAGAGATAGTTCTACTACTTGCAGTCACACTCATACTATCAAATTTCTCTTCGATTAAGGATTCTAATTTAAATATGTCTTTATAGTTGTAACCCATTCGTCTTGCATTTTCCTCTTGCTCAAAATGATTCTTAATTGGGATAAAAATCCCTGGTGTTTTATATACAAGAGATTCATCAATAGTTGATCTTCCAGCCAGAGATACTACCAGATCTGATGCATATATGTATTCGTGCAAATTATTTACAAAACCTAAGTTTATTATATTATCAATATCGCTGGTACGTAAAAATTTGTCCTGAATACCCACAGAAGGCCCTGAAGCAATTAATAGATCAATGTCTAATTTCATTCTTAATTTCCTGAACGCTTTGATAGTCATTTCTATCAAATATTTTCCTGATGGAGTTCCTCCTATAGTAAGAAGAATTGTTGGTTTGTGCATTCTAAATTTCTTACGTAATGCTCCTCTATCTGTAGTAGTCAACTCTCTTACGATTGGACCAATATATGATTTGTTATCTATGTCACTACCATAGTCTGGAATGATAACATGATCACAGCTCTTTATCATATTTTCCAGGGATCTATTCATACCATATTCAATAATTGAAGGCAATCCCTTGAGAAAACGAGTTTTCAATATATCAGTTATTAAAACCCTTTTTTTATTCTTATTCTTTCCAACAGCAATGGATGCAAAATCTTCGTCGCTAACTATTAGAAGATTACATTTACTATTCTTCTCAATAAATTGTTGTGCAATTATCTTACATCTCTTATAATACGAAACATATTGTATAAGCCATTTTATCATAGATTGTAGATGCATAGAATAATTTACATGGAAATCATTAGGAGTATAGACATTATAGGCTACATATCCATTATTTGAAATAATTGTATAAGCAGCTTGACCTGTCACAAACAAAATTTTGTCATTAGTTAAAGATCTAAGCTTTTCACAAATAGCAATATCCCTAGTAGCATGACCTAAGCCTATTGGACTGGTAAAAAATAATATCACCATTTATTCGGATAGCATAATGAATGCAATATAAATTCAGTGACTTTTTACTAAATGTAATTAAAATCGTCATGACAAGAGCCATTACCGGCTACCTCTCAGTACAAACATCTCTAAAAAGTCTGCTACTTCAAACAACGGCTTTTCGGCCATATTTATAGTATAAGATTGTATTGTCGATATTTTGCTTTGCTTTATCTATGAACTCAGGTGATGGTGACAGTTGTTTCATTACAATTTCGATATTTTCAAATTACTATAATAATCAATCACTCGCTTACTAACGAACTATTTATTCTACCATGCTGTCTTCATATTCTTTAACTTATCAGTTTCATTATCAACGTTACAACTAATATCAAATATATAAAATAAAAAAGAAGTTGGTAAATGCTTTAGGATATGCTTTTGTGGTTGTTCTCTTTACTAGTCTTCGTAATCGCCGCCACCATTACCGCCGCCGTGGTGACCACCGTCTTTCTTGTCTTTGTGATCTTCTCCACTACTTTGTACGCTACTTATAGCTACTGAGTTATCTTCTCCCTGCACTTGTGAGCCAGTATTTTGGCAGAAGACATACATTGGTAGTTTACCGTTTCCACATGCATTGGCTTGACCTATTGCTTGATTCTTACCGTGTTTTTTCTTTCCATCTGCAAATGCGCTGTCTGTTGCAAAAGCTGTTGCACCAACTAGCATTACTGCCATGGCAGCTACTACGAACATGTATTTAGCGTTCATTTGGCAGCTTAACGAATGTTGTATTTATTTGCGTTGAGCAAAATCGGGCTTTTATTTATATCAGATTTTTCTTCTATTAGAACTAAATGAAATAATTGTTGATACTAGAATAGCTATTAAAGATTGGTCATGAGAAATATTCATGTTATATTCCATCATTGAATTGACGCGAGAATGATCCCACATGGCAACATGAATACCATAAAAATATATAATTAATTATTAATATGTCATTAGACCCAATTGAATATCAGAATATTATATAATATTGCGATATACCATCTTGTTCAATGAATGTCTAGTTTATTAAGCTATCTGATTTTAATCCGAGGTATTCAGCGAGCATTTCTTTTTTAGTTGGATGTTTTTTGCGTTGCTTTGATCTATCTTCTTGTCTAAGTCTGATAAGATTAGTTTATTAATCTTAATATTTTTATGATACCAATCTAGTGTATCATCAAGCTGTGCTAATTCGTCGATCGCACCTGTAGTGACTGGTTTTGAATGCGGATATATCTACAGATGAATTCATTAGATGCTTAGTATTTTTCTTTCTATATGATGAGTTCAGTCTTGATTGAGTAGCCTGTCTAGATTATGTTATCGATTTCAAATGATGGTGAGATTGCTAATTACTTAGATAATGGTTTATATCAATTGATGCTTAAAAGGTTATTGCGGGATGGCTGAATGATTAAATTAAAAAAGTTGATTGTTCTACTTCCATTCCCATGCTATAGTAGTTAGATTTCCTCTTCTAAGATCTAATATATCTTTATATGCAGCTACTGTATTGTTCAGAAACGATAACTCTCCACCTTTGGATGACGATGCATTAAAGATCATTATACCATTATCTAGGACGATGCCACTATCACTTTTTCTACTGATGGATTCGTATGTAGTTTCAATTGTATCACTATCTGTTTTTAGCTCAATAACTCCCTTTTGATACACGCTCCCATCAACTGGATTGGTAAGATAAATTCCTGTTCCGTTATCCCTGTACCTTAAACCATTAACAGTCCCATAACCTTCAAATGTAACATCAAAGTTTTTTGGACCCGTATTTTTTATGGCCTTTAGACTTGTTGTGTTATCATATTCAACTAAAAACGGAGTTCCTAAACTAAACGAATTACTAAACGGGGAGCTGAAGTTTATTTCCTTTATACTATTCACACTTAACTGAGGCTTTTCTGCTATTACTAATTGGGGGACTGCATTTGGAATGATGATATTTGATAACGAGAATGACGATACTATTGTAACGGACACTAACATCATTAGAGCTGTAGTTACTGTAGTTGCTGTAGTTGCTGTAATTCTACTAGTCGTACCAACATTTTTTTCATAATTCATTTCTAAATTTTTCATAAATATCAATATGAAAGATATTTAATATTGCCTTCTCAACACAATCGTTAAATATCAACGTAGGCGTTGAGGATTTAAAGTTGGAATCCCTTTCAGAATTGCTTTTTGTTCTGGCTAGCATAGACAGGCTACAAGTGTTATCCTGTTTGAAAGAAGAAAAGGAGTATAGATTAGGTGATATTGCTCAAAGATTGGATTCTTCAATACAAGAAGCCTCAAAACATGTGGCTAGGCTAAGAGAGCAAAACTTGGTAGAGAAAGATCCATCTAATGGATATTATGCACTTACCACACTTGGTAAGCTTGTTATCAAGCTCCTTCCCTCAATAGAATTTTTATCACAGAACAAGGAATATCTCCTTACACATAATATTTCTTCGCTTCCCGAAGAATTTATTGAAAGAATAGGAGAACTGCAGGAACATCAATACAATGCAAAGGTTGGTTTAGTCTTATCTTTTACACATCAAGTTATTCGTGAAGCAGACAAGTTTGTTTGGTTAATGTCCGATCATTCTCTTATTGATGTTTTTGATATAGAAAGAGATAGAGATAGAAGTCTGACATGGCGAATAATACTTCCAACAGGTAGTAAAATTGATTGGCAAAATCTTCGTTCTTATACTAAAGACGTGCACTCGAGGATTGAGATTGGGTTTTCACATGAAATAATAGCTGGAATGGCGTTAAATGAAAAAATAGCTGGTCTACTCCTGCCTGATCTAAGAGGCAGTCTTGATTTTAATAGTGGTTTTATAAGTAGTAATCTTTCTTTTTGTAAGTGGTGTCAGGATCTCTATAATTATATTTGGAGTGAATCAGAAAAGGCGATATTATAGCGATATTATAGTATTAATAAATAGTTTTTATACTATCCTAATCTATCCATCTATCCATTCACCAACAAAAAATTATTTAATCATGCTGTGTTTCATATGATCATATGAATCACTTTTATAGTGCACATGACCGGATCAATTCTATTTGAAAGTTAGCCACATAATTATCTGGTTCTAAATGGAACGCCAATTCTAAAAATAGGATCGCCATAATCTATTTCTTGTAAACCTTATAATTTTGATCTAAATTTCTTATGTTTAGATTAATCAAAAATAGGCATTGCAACAAACTATATATACTGATTTTAACGAGGTTGAATGGACGTGCCATAAAAGTAGGTATTTAGCTTGAGAATATCCTATAAATTATCCAAATCGTCTATTATTTATTTTCTATTAATTTTTGTGCCAATTACTATTATTTTAGAATACATTCATGCTGAACAATTAATTTTGTTTGTAGTCGCTGCTATCAGTCTGATACCTCTTGCAAAATTAATTGGAGATTCTACAGAACATCTTGCATCTCACTATGGTGCAACACTAGGATCTTTGCTTAATGTTACATTTGGAAACGCTGCTGAAATCATTATTGCTATTGTAGCTATTAATGCTGGATTATTAGAACTTGTTAAAGCGTCTATTACGGGGGCGATCCTTGGAAATATCCTTCTTATCTTTGGTTTAAGCATTATGACAAGCGGATTCAAGTTTAAGGAACAGTTTTTTAACAAAGAGAATGTCGGTATGCAGGCATCTATGTTATTTCTGGCCATTATAGGATTGACTATACCCACTATCTTAGCTACAACAGTACTAAATCCAGAAGTGGAATCAAATCAAACAAAGGTTCAATTTCTAAGTGATGCACTTGCATTTCTGTTATTGGCGGTTTATGTTGCTGGACTAATCTTTACTTTTTTTACCCATAAACATCTTTTTACTACTAGATTAGTTGATCAAGATGTTAATGGGATAGCAATTAAAGAAAAAAATAATAATATAGAAGAAAATCCGCAACAACTCGAAATACATAAAGAGTGGAGCAAGAAGAAATCATTCATTTTACTTGGATTGAGTATGGCTGGAGTGATAGTAATAAGTGAGATTCTTGTGGGATCAATAGAAGTTGTAACGGCTGAATTTGGATTTGGAGAATTGTTTGTAGGCGCTATAATTATTGGAATAGTAGGAAATGCAGCTGAGCATAGCAGCGCTATTCTTCTTGCAAGGAAAGGAAAAATGGATCTGTCAATTGGTATTGCTGCAGGTTCTGGGACGCAGATCGCTTTGTTTGTTGTCCCCATTCTTGTAATTGCAGGAATATTGTTAAACAGACCATTTACACTAGTATTCACAGGATTTGAGATAATAAGTGTACTATTAGCAGCAATCATCATGAATCTAATAGCACATGATGGAAAAAGTAATTGGTTTGAGGGAGTGATGTTAATCGCAGTTTATATTATAATTGCTATCGGATTCTTTTTTATTCCTTAAATTATATCAAGTATATAGATTGAGCATATCACAATAGCATGCATTAAGAACTAACATGATTATGATTATAATACTGAAGAAAAAGATAGTTCATATTACTTAACAAAATACACAGTATTAAGGCATGCCAGATTGGGATTTAGAATTTAGTATAAAGTCAATTTCCTTTACGATCGATTCTTTATGGTATTTGATTCTAGTAAATACATAGAGTTCTGCTTTTTTTACTTCCTCAAATGATAATATTCTCTTAAACATTGAATCAATTGCAAATACATCATTACCAAATACAGATACAATAATAATATTATCATGACTAATAATGGGAGTGCGCAAGAAAGGATATTCTGTCGTTTCTCTGTAAAGCCTTTCTAAAACTTTGTAAGAATTAAAGTTATTCTTGTCCTTTTCTGGCTCTCCTTTTTCACCCTCATTATTATCATTAATGTAGATTAGTAGTCCAAACACAACAAATCCTTTCATCAAGCTAGGATTACAAATTATGGAAAATCGTACTACTCCATTATCTTTCAGTTTATTTAGAATTCTATTAGCAGTTCTTGTTGAAATGGATACTAAATTTGCCATATCTATGATTCCAATTTGTGGATTCAACACTAAGCATCTTAATATTTGAAGGTCAGTATGAGTGAGAAGAGGTCGTTGTTGCTGCTTCTTATGTACCTTATATTGAAATCCCTTTGCAGTGTTAGCTAGGATAACCTTCTCAACAAGATTGGTGTCTAATAATAAAGTGACATTGCTATGACCTTTTCCTACAATTTCTCTATTTATTATAGATGTTGCTCTAGTAGCAATACGAAATATAGAAATTTCTCCTAGCACTTCAATTTCCGCAAGAATATCACCTAAACGTTCAAGATATTCGATAATTCTTTTTCGCCTAGCATGACTACTATCCTTATTACTATTCCTATTAGTACGCTTCTCCTCCTGTTTTGTAATTATGTAATAGACGTTATGGTCTAAGAGTGCAAAGTTAATGTCGGCTATGTATTCTTGAATTATACCTATAGATATCATTCTTTTGACTCTTGTTTTGATGCTATTTCGGGTCAAGTGGAGTGCCGAGCCTATTCGTGCATATGATAAGCGGGAATCTCCTGCTAATAGACCAATAATTTTTCGATCAGTCTTATCCAATGTATAGTCTTGATTATTCACTTCAACAATATTGTTATACTATATACAACATACTCATAAAGTCAATGTCTGGTACGTGCAGCATCACTCCCACCAAGACTAAGTAGATTCTGTCCTATATTATTTCATGGATAATAAAAATAAAGGGAAAATCTTAGTGATAGGTGCAACTGGCACCGTTGGAAGTGAAGTACTAAAGCGGTTGGTATCAACACCTTCTGACAACAGTATCAGAGCTGCTGTGCATTCTAGAAATAGAGTTGATGAGATCAGTAGGCAGTACACGAATAAGGGCATAGAAATTGTTGATCTGGATTACATGCAGCCAGAAACTATCACAAATGCTTTAATTGATATAAATAGACTATTTTTACAAACACTACCCGTTCCTGATGCAATTAATATTTGTTCTAATATAATAAGAGAGGCAAAGAAAAATGGTGTTAAATACATTGTAAAATTATCTGCCATGGGAGCTGACTCTAAACCTGGATCTACCATCTTAAGATTGCATGGTGAAGAA
>Ga0081455_10001649_pt1 | contig 27095 bp, 22 predicted proteins | sample TabmetS3T2R1_FD_70207 | JGI IMG/M metagenome (GOLD analysis project Ga0081455, IMG submission 70207) | Tabebuia heterophylla rhizosphere microbial communities from the University of Puerto Rico - S3T2R1 | ecosystem: Host-associated > Plants > Roots > Rhizosphere ...
CTTCGTGCTGAAGATCAGCCTGTCGCAGACCGCCATCGCGCAGCCGCCATATCTGCCGCTGTTTGACGTCTCGGGCGGCTGGAGCGCCTTGAAGGATGCGCTCGGGATGCTGTCGCTCGACAATTTCAGGCTGATCGGTTCGGATAGCCTCTATCTGTTGTCCTACCTGCGCAGCCTCGTCGTGGCGGTCTGCTCCACCGCGATGCTGTTGCTGCTCGGATATCCCGTCGCCTATGGCATGGCGCGGCTGCCGCAGCGGTGGCAGCCGATCGCGATGATGTTGGTGATCGTGCCGTTCTGGACGTCGTTCCTGATCAGGATCTACGCATGGATCAACATCCTGCAGCGGGACGGTCTGCTGAACGATCTGCTGCTCGGCCTGCACATCGTCAGGGCGCCGATCGTGTGGCTGTCGACCGACAGCGCGATGTATCTTGGCATGGTGTATTCCTATTTTCCGTTCATGATCCTGCCGCTCTACGCGACCTTGTCGAAGATGGACCTCGCTCTGGTGGAGGCCGCTGCCGACCTCGGTTGCTCGCGAACCAAGGTCTTTTGGCTGGTGACGCTGCCACTGTCTTTTCCGGGCATCGCCGCCGGCGCGTTGCTCTGCTTCATTCCCTTGGTCGGCGAGTTCGTCATTCCCGATCTGCTGGCGGGCTCCGATCGGATGATGATCGGCCAGACGCTTTGGCTTGAATTCTTCACCAACCGGGATTGGCCTGCGGCTTCGGCGATCGCCGTGGTGTTGCTGCTCCTGCTGGTCGCGCCGCTCGTCGCTTATGATCGCCTGCAACGGCGCCAGCTTGAGCCGGGGCGCTGACCAGATGGCGCAGGCTCTCACCAAGCCATCGAAGGTCAACATCGCCGCCCTGGCGCTGGGGCTGGCGTTTCTCTATTTGCCGATCGCGATTCTCGTCATCTACTCGTTCAACGCCTCGCGCCTGGTGACAGTGTGGGGCGGCTGGTCGCTGCGCTGGTACGCCGAACTGATGTCCGACGGTGCAATGCTGTCGGCTGCGTGGATGAGCCTGCGCGTCGGCGTGGTCTCGGCGACGCTCGCAACCATGTTGGGCACGATGGCGGCGTTGGCGCTGTCGCGCGGCGATCGTTTTCGCGGCCGCTCGATGCTGGCCGGCATGTTGTACGCGCCCCTGGTGATGCCGGAAGTGATCACCGGGCTGTCATTGTTGCTGCTGTTCGTCGCGCTCGACGCCGAGCGGGGATTCTGGACGGTGACGGCCGCGCATACCACCCTGACCGCGTGCTTCGTCGCTGTCGTCGTTCAATCGCGGTTGAATGGGCTGGACCGAAGCTTCGAGGAAGCCGCGATGGATCTCGGCTGCACGCCGGTGCGGGCTTTTTTTGCCGTGACGCTGCCATTGATTCTGCCCGCCATGGTGGCCGGCTGGATGCTCGCATTCACCTTGTCGCTCGACGACCTCGTGATTGCGAGCTTTGCCACCGGTCCCGGCAGTTCGACGCTGCCGATCCGGATTTATTCGGAGGTGAGGCTCGGCGTTAAGCCCGAGATCAACGCGATCTGTACGATCCTGATCGCGCTCGTGGCGCTGGCGATCGTCGCAGCCTCACTGGCGTCCAAGCTGTCGGCCGACCGCGGACAGAGCGCGGCGCCGCTTTAAAGGCATGATCCGGAAAGATGCGGCCGCCTAATTCTGCGAAGGAGCCGGCGCGTCCGCGGCCGGTGGCGGCGTCGTGACCGATTTTCCCGTCAGGCGTTCGATCGCCGATTTCACGGCGTCGCGACCACTGCGATTGCGGACAGCATCGAGCAGCGGCGATGCGGCGTTGGACCTGCGGATCAGACTGTCGGAGTCTGGAAACAGCAATGGATCATCCCACGGGCCCTGCAGCACGAAGGGCAGTTCGAAGCTTGGCGCCGCATCGGCGGCCGGCACCAGACTGGCGACGCCTTTCATGTCGAAGTCGCGCGAGGGGACGGATGCCGTGCCGGATACGGTCAGCCGCACGTTTGGCCCGTCCATTTGCATGGTGTCGATCTTGGCGAGGCCGTCTTCGATACGGACCGTCGCATTGAGTTGATCGAACGGCGTGCGGCCGTTGCGGAAATCGCCGGCGCCCGACAGAGGCCGCCGTTCCAGGCGCTTCAACAGCTGTTCGACATTGAAGCCCGTCAGCGCGCCGTCACGGCTGTTCAGCGCGATGTTGCCGTCAAGCGATTGCATCAGTGCGAACGGGCTGGCGCCGGTCGCATCCAGCGCCAGCGTCAGCTTGCCCCGGCCCGACAGCCGGCGGAACCCGAACAGCTCGCCGAAGCAGCTTTCCAGATCGACATCGACAAACTGCACGCGCGCTTTGACGTCCACGGAGCTGTCCGTATGCGTCACGCCGAGCGAGCCGCGCGCCAGGCCGCCATAAAGCTGCGCTTCGCCGATGCTCAGCGTCAGTCCGCCATCGCGCAGATTGGCGCCGATCGCGGTGCGGCCGATCCGCGTGTTTCCGATCGTGACCCGCGCGGCGGACAGCCGCATATCGAGATCGAGTCCTGAGAACGTGTAGAGTTCGAAGGGCTGCCGGTTCCAGTCGTGCTCGCCCGATGTGATCAGCTTGATGGCGCTCGCATAGGGCGTGAAGTCGAGTGCGTCGGCCGCAAGCGTCGCCTGCAAGGTCCGCCGCCCGTCGCTCGTGTAGCTCATCACGCCTTCGGCGGTATTGCCGTCGAGTTCGATATTGGCGTTGGTCAGGGCGATGGTGCCGCCATTGACGGAGCTGCGGCCTTTCAAGGCGAAGCGGCCGAAGCCGCCATTGCCTTCGGGCAAGGTGTCGCCGAGCCAGCGGAACACCGACCTTAGCGACGGAGCGTCCGCCGTCAGCGTTCCTTCGGCCATCAGGCTCGCGCCGTTCGAGATCGCGCCGTCGAAGGCCGCCTTCAAGAGCGCGCCGCTCAAGCGGACGCGCAGACCGGAGCGGTCACCGGCCAATGCGGCGACGAAGTCCGCGACATTGACGCTGCCGTCGATCCGCTCGCCCCGCCAGTCAAATTGCCCCGTGGCCGCGAATGAGCGCGAAATCGACGGCCAGGCCAGCGAGAGATCCACGTCGGAGATGTTTTCGACGGTCTGGCTGCCGTCGTTACGAAACGAGATTTCGCCGTCGGTGATCCTGATTTCCGAGAACGAGACGTCGGGCTTCGCGCCTGGCTTCACGGTCTGCGCCAGCCGCTGCACCAGAGGCGTCCAGTTCGAGCCACCCTTGGTGTCGCGCTTGACGATGATCCGGGGACGGGTGAGGGCCAGATCCGCGATCTCGAAGCGCCGCAGCAGCAGCGGCAGCAGGCGGAGATTGGCACTGAGTTCGTCGACCGTCAGGGCGGGATCTGCGGCCCCCGCGCCGCGCAGGCCGACATGTTCGAAGGTGACCGCCGTGGTCGGGAATACCGAGACGTTGACGGGGCCGCTGACGACGAAATCGAAGCCGGTGGCCGCGCGAATTTGCGCCTCGACAGACGCGCGAACCTCGTCGCGGTTGAGGAACCACGACATTGCGAGGCCTGCAACGAGCAAGAGCCCGGCAAGCGATGCCGCGACCGCCAGTCCAAGGCGTCTCACTGCTGCGGGCATCGTTCGGATGGTCCCAATAATGGCTTTGGAATCAATGCGGGCGTATCCGCGGGACGCATCGGCTTGGGGCCGGTGTCATCATCCTGCAACTTGCTGGTTTTTCTTGACGCTTTCAAGGCCAGCCCTTCGGCTGTGGCCGCGATGATCCGCGATTGACGCCTGTTTGCGGTTTCGCCTAATAATGCCGGTATTGCCGTTTCGTGGACAGGACGGGTGCCGAATTGCCCGCGCGGCGCTGCAATTGAACGCAACCGCCAATTTCCGGGCGTGATCGGATGAAACCAGGCGTGATCGTATGAAAAAGGTCTACCCAGACGCAAAATCCGCGCTGGCGGGTGTTTTGAAAGACGGCATGATGATCATGTCCGGGGGATTTGGACTCTGCGGCATTCCGGAAGTGCTCTCCGATGCGATCCGTGAGTCGGGGGTGAAGAATTTGACGTTTGTGTCCAACAATGCCGGCGTTGACGGCATCGGGCTCAGCCGCTTGTTGGAGACACGGCAGATCAAGAAAATGATCTCGTCCTATGTCGGCGAGAACAAGCTGTTCGCGCAGCAATATCTCGCCGGCGATCTGGAGCTGGAGTTCAACCCGCAGGGCACGCTGGCGGAGCGCATCCGCGCCGGCGGCGCGGGCATCCCCGCATTCTACACCAAGACGGGCGTCGGCACGATCATCGCCGACGGCAAGGATGTCCGCGAGTTCGATGGCGAAAAATACGTGATGGAACGCGGCCTGTTTGCCGATCTTGCGATCGTGCACGCCTGGAAGGGCGACACCGCCGGCAATCTGGTCTATCGCAAGACCGCGCGAAACTTCAATCCGATGATGGCCACCGCCGCGAAGATCACCATCGCCGAGGTCGAGAATCTGGTTCCGGCCGGCGAGATCAATCCGGACCACATCCACACGCCCGGCGTATTCGTGAAGCGGATGATTCACCTCGCCGACGCCAAGAAGCGCATCGAATTCCGCAACACGCGGCCGCGGCCTGCGGCCTGATCGAGCTGGAGAGCCACATGGCTTGGACCCGTGAACAGATGGCGGCCCGCGCCGCCAAGGAACTGCGCGACGGCTATTACGTCAATCTCGGCATCGGCATTCCGACGCTGGTCTCGAACTACATCCCGCCGGATGTCGACGTGCAGTTGCAGAGCGAGAACGGCATGCTCGGCATGGGGCCGTTCCCCTATGAGGACGAGGTCGATGCCGACCTGATCAATGCCGGCAAGCAGACCGTCAGCGAGCTGCCGAGCACGAGCTATTTTTCCAGCGCCGATTCCTTCGCCATGATCCGCGGCGGCCACATCGATCTGTCGATTTTGGGCGGCATGCAGGTCGCTGAAAACGGCGATCTCGCCAACTGGATGGTGCCCGGCAAGATGGTGAAGGGCATGGGCGGGGCGATGGACCTGGTCGCCGGCGTCAAGCGCGTGGTCGTGGTGATGGAGCATGTCGCCAAAGACGGCCCGAAGCTCTTGCACCGCTGCAATCTGCCGCTGACCGGCGCCAATGTCGTCGACATGGTGATCACCGATCTCGGCGTGTTCACGATCGACAAGCACGGCAAGGACGGCATGGCGCTGATCGAACTCGCCGACGGCGTCTCGCTCGACGACATCAAGAAGAGCACAGAGGCGAGCTTTCGCGTCGCGCTGTCCAACACCAACTGAACGGGTCAGGCCTGCGCCAACACCCGCGCCGTTTGCGAGAAGATCACCTCGATCAACGTGCCCGGATGCGGCCCGCGCCTGATCTGGAATTGCGCGTGATTGGCTTCCGCCAATGCCTTGCCGAGCGCAAAGCTCACGCTCGAGGTTTCCGGGACAGCCGAGCCGGTCGCGGGCTTGCGCTCGGGGATCGTCGCCGCGTCGATGTCCCGTTCGGCGAAGCCGTGGCCGGTGTCGCGGACGCGCAAGGCGACGTCGCCATTGTCGGTCACTGCGGTCGAAACGATGATCTGGCCGCCCGAATTGGCGAGCTGGATCGAACTCGTGATCAAGTTCGCAATCATTTGCCGCAGGGTTTGCTGATCGGCAAAGACGAAAGGCAGCTGCCGCGCGAGCGATGAGCGAATGATGATGCGCTCGCGATTGGCCTGCGGCTGCAGCGTTCCCACGCACTGGGCGACCAGATCGTTCAGGTTGATCCTGACCGGCGTCAGCTCGCGCTTTCCCGCCTCGATCCGCGACAGGTCCAGCACGTCGGCGACGATCGCGAGCACGTGCTCGCCCGCGGTGCGGATGTCGCGCATGTATTCGGCATAGCGCTCGCTGCCCAACGGACCGAACCGCTGCTCGAGCATGCCCTCGGCAAAGCCGATGATGGCGTTCAGGGGTTCGCGGATCTCGTGGCTGATGCGCGCGAGCGTGTCGGCGTTCACCTCCAGCGCCTGCTCCGCCCGCCGGCGCGCATGCTGCAACTCCGCTTCGTTTTGCTTGATCTGGGACAGATCGCGGAACACCGCGAAGTAGCGGCCGGCGTCGCCGCCGGTGCGTCCCATCGTCATCGACAGGGGAATGAGGCCGCCGCCGCGCACCCGGGCCAGCACCTCGCGGCCATGGTCGAGCCCGCTCGGATCGTCAAGGCCTTCGTAATAGGCGAGCACCACCGACTGGCTTTCCGGCGCGAACAGGTCGGCGAGATTGCGCTGCGTGAGGCGGTCGTTCGATTCGTTGAACAGCGCGGCCGCGCTGTGATTGCAAGACAGGATGTTGCCTTCGCGGTCGAACAGCACGACGCCGTCGGCGACGGTTTCGATGATGGCGGCGAGGTCGTCCGGCGCGGCCTCGCTGGATGGGGCGGTCTGCGGCTCGGTCTCGATGGTCGGGACTGCCACGACAGGGGCGGCAGGCTGGTCCGGCGCGTGCGCGAAGATCAGCGCCATCGCCTGTTCGCCATTCCAGGCGATCGTGAACAGGCGCGCGAAGCACGGCGACTTGTCGCTTTGCTGGGCGGCGATCCGCAGCGGCGTGCCGTCGTCGGAGCTCGAGGCGGATGAATCGAGCGGCTCGACATAGAGCGCGTCGAGCCCGCCGGCTTCCGACAGCGCGTGCAAGCTCTCGAAGCCGACATGCTGGAGAAACGCCGCATTGGCATAGAGCAGGCGATCGAGCCGGTAGATCAGGAGGCCGGTGGTGATCCGGTCGAGCAATTGCCGGGTTTCATCAGTGCCGGAGGCGGCCGGCTGAGCCTGGCCTGTGGCCCAGGCCGCAGGCTGCGCGATCGTCCGATCGTCGTCGTCCGGCGCCGGCAGCGGCTCGTCATCGAAATCCGCGTCAGCGGAGCGCGGGTCGGGGCTGTCTTGCACGACGCGATCAAGACGCGCCGACAGGCGACGAGCGATCTCGTCGAAGGCGTGATTTTCAACCGCGCTCAGCGCGGGCCTGATCTCGGTGGTCGGGCGGAACGGCACCACATTGGGCGCGATTGGATGCGGAGGCGCCGGGGGTGTCGGGGATACCTCGCTCTGTGGCGCGCTGTCGACATCGGGAGCATGCGCCGGCGCGGTCTGCTCGATCGCGGGCGGTGAAGCGGCGGGCTCCGGGGCCGTGGTCGCAATGCGGGCGTCCCGGGCTTTTGCTTCGGCACTCCCAGGTGAGGGTGTCTCGACCGGTTCGGACGCCGGCGGTGGCGCCGACGTCTCCGCCGGTCTTGCGAGGCCATGCTGCGCATCCTGCTTGCGCAAGTCGGCAAGGCGGGCGAGGCCCGCGAGATCACGGCAGATGCCGAAGCCGCGGTAGCCGGCGAATGTGTGGTCGCGATGGTAGATCGGCAGTCCCGACAATTCGATCGACAGGTCGTTGCCCGATGCGCCGATCGGCCATTTCACGACGACCCCGCTCCAGGTTTCGCGCGCGGCGATCGCCCGCGCCACCCGGCCGTCGGGATCGAGTCCGAAACGCGCGGCGAGCTCCGCCCAGGGCTGGCCCGGCGCGGCGCTGGCCAGCGGGCTGATCAGCCTGGAAAATTCATCGGAGCCGAACGAGAACCGCGTCTCGGCATCCATCTGCCACAAAAACCGCACCGGCCGCGGGCTTGCGGTCTGCGCGCTCGCCGCGATCACGATCGCGTCGTTCGAGGCGCCGACCGGCGCGGCGGAGCGCTCGCGCTCCGGCGTGACCAGGCGCGTGTCCGCGGAGATCGCTGCGATCGCCGCATGGCCGTCATCGTCTGATGTCGTTGAAACCACGCCACCGTCACCGTCAGTCTCGACCAGAATCTCGTCGCCGAACGCTTCGTCTGCTGTCGAACCGTCCGCGTCGGCGGCGCAGGGCGGGGCGAGGACGACAAGCGCCGTCTCACGGCCGCTGCCGATTCGCCAGAGTGTGAAGTCTGCACCGGGTAGAGACGCTTCTGCACGGCCTTTTTCCAGCGCCGCGCCGCTGGCCTCGGACAGACCGGGGACGGCGCGGTCAAAGAATCCGGCAAATCGCCTGGCGGCGAGCCTGTTGGCGGCGAGCAGCGCGCCATCCGCCGACAACACCGCCGCCGGCTGATCGAACCCATCGACGACGAATTGCAGGCGCGCGCCTGGCGGCAACGCCTTGCCGGCATGACCGATGTTCACGATCAGAAGGCCGCCGTCACGGCCGGGCAGGTCGAGCCGGATGCAGGCGCATGTCGCGAGGTGTCCGAGCGGCGCGCCAAATCCGCACATCCGCTCCAGCCGCGGCGCCCCGGACACGGGCAGGATCCGAACCAGGCGGCTCACCTGGCGGCGGTGCGGGTCGGTCAGCGCGAGTAAAACCGGCGCTTTGCGGGGATCAGCCAGGTTCAGCGCGGCGGAACCGGCGGCATTGGCCCACAGCACCTGCGCGCCATCGGATGACCACAGCCACGCCGGCTGCGCCGCCGGCACGTAAGCGGCGAGCCGGGGGTCACGAAGGGCGATCTGAAGGAACGTCTCGGTCATGCTCCGCGGGGACTTTGGCTGCCGGTCAGGCCGCATGGCCTCCAATGCTTATCACCCATGTTTAGATGTAAAGCCCGATTCCGGCAGGGTCCATCGCGAACGTCGAAAACCAAAGCGCATCAGCCCGCCGCCTTAAACCATTCCCTGATAAACCTTAATTGGCGGTTTGGTGCCGGCGATCGCGGACTGCGGCTGCGATGAGGCAGCCCGCATCGTTCCCGTCCTGAACTTCGGGGAACGCCACCCCTGATGAGATTGTTGTTTGCAAGCTTTCCGCGGAGGATCACGATGGCGGCATGGGCGGCGGATGAGACTTCGATGCCCGGACCCAATGTCGCACAGGGAGGACAGATCATGGACCAGAACAACAAGTTTGAAATCCCGACCGACATGCGCGCGATGGCACAGGCTGGTTTCGATCAGGCGCGGAAGGCGTTTGAAGGGCTGTTGTCGGCGGCCCAGCGCACCGCCAACTCCCTGGAAGGCCAGGGCGCGGCGGCGCGGGCCAGCGCCAAGGACGTGGCTGCCCGCGCGCTCGGTTTTGCCGAGGCGAATGTACGGACCTCGCTCGATTATGCCGAGAAGCTCGCCAGGGCCCAGGATATTTCGGAGATCATGCGCCTGCATGGGGAGTACGTTCAGTCGCAGATGAAGACGCTGGCCGAACAGGCCGGCGACATCAGCCAGACCCTGGCGCAGGCCGCCATGGACGCGGCGAAGCCGAAATCCTGACGCGCCCGGTCGCTATTATTGGAGCGTTTTCGAGCGAAGCATGCCACCGGACGTGATCCGGTGGTGGAAACCGCTTCGCGTGAAGAAAACGCGACCAAACGAGAATCTAGACGGTTTTCGCGGTTCAAAGAAAAGCGAAAACAGTCCAGCCGGCCGAGCGGTTCGACGGCCGCCCGGAACAGTGGTGCCAGGGAGGGCCGGCCGGCTCGGCATTGCAATATTTTTTTGCATTTTTTGTTGCATTGCACAAGAAATGCACGTATATTGCTGATGTGAATGCGCGCCCGGCTTTTGGGGCGATGAAAAACCCGAAAAATCGCAGTTGGGAATGCCGGCGCAGGGGCCTGCCGGTGGATGCCCGCAGAAAAGCAAAGGTAAGCATATGTCGCAGGTCAATGATCCGTTTTCTTCCGTCGTTCCGTTTGAAGTGCCGGGCTCCATCCGTGAGTTCGCCGAAAAGGGCGTGTCGCAGGCTCGCGAGGCGTATGAGAAGTTCAAGGAAGTCGCGCAGAACGGCAATGAGACCATTGAAGCGGTCTATTCCTGCGCCTCGAAGGGGGCTTCTGATTACACCAGCAAGGTGATCGATATCGCCCGCGCCAACACCAACGCGACGTTCGATCTGGTCGAGAAGCTGATCGGCGTGAAGTCGCCGTCAGAGGCGCTGTCGCTGATCGCGACCCATGCGCGCAGCCAGTTCGAGACGATGACCTCGCAGAGCAAGGAGCTCGCCGAGCTCGGTCAGAAGGTTGCGAACGATACCGCCGAACCGATCAAGGCGAATGTCTCGAAGGTGTTCCCGAAGGTCGCCTGATCGGCGATCACGCACACAAGTTACGCGTCAAAGCCCGGGCACGCCCGGGCTTTTTATTGCAGTTCGCAAACGACGCGCGCGGCTTGCAAAACGCAGGCGTTTTTCCTAGTTTCCGGCCGCTTTCGACCCGCTTCGCGGGTCCGTGCAGTTGTAGCTCAGTTGGTTAGAGCGCCTGTCTGTGGAACAGGAGGTCGGTGGTTCGAGCCCACCCAACTGTACCAGCGAAATCAGGCGGTTAGACCGCATTTCGCAAGTTTCAAGCGTTCGCCTTGACCGAGGTCCGCATCCGGCTCCGATCAGAGTCCGGCTTCCTCCTGAAACGCCTCTTCGCGCGTCCGCCGGAACGACGGCAGGATCAGAAGCGCCATCACCACCACCGCCAGAATCAACAGCCCGAGGCTGATCGGCTTGGTGACGAAGATGAAGGGATCGCCGTAAGAGATCTGCAAGGCGCGCTTGAAGTTCTGCTCGATGATCGGCTCGAGCACCAAAGCGAGAATGAGTGGCGCCGGCTCGGCCTTCCATTTGATGAAGAGATAACTGCACAAGCCGACCACGGCCAGCACGAAGACGTCAAACACGTTGGTGCTCGTGGTGTAGGCGCCGATCGCCATGAAGGCGAGGATCAGCGGGTAAAGCAGATGGTAGGGGACCTTCAACAGCTTCACCCAGATGCCCACGAGCGGCAGATTGATGATCAGCAACATCAGATTGCCGACCAGCATTGAGGCGATCAGCCCCCAGAACAGCGCGGGCTTCTCGACCATGATGTTGGGCCCAGGCGTGATTCCCTGGATCAGCATCGCGCCGGCGAGCAGCGCGATCACCGCATTGGACGGTACGCCGAGTGTCAGGAGCGGAATAAACGACGCCTGTGCGCCGGCGTTGTTTGCAGCCTCCGGAGCCGCGACGCCTTCAACGGCCCCCTGACCGAACCGGGAGGGATCGCGGGAAGTCTTCTTCTCGACCACGTAAGCTGCGAATGACGCGAGCATCGCCCCGCCGCCCGGCAGCAGCCCGAGAAGAGCACCAAGCCCGGTCGCGCGCACCACGGCCGGCCAGCATCGTCGAAAATCGTCCTTGCTCGGCCAGAGATGGTCGACGCGCTTTTCGATGACGACCATTTTTTCCTGTTTCTCGAGATTGGCGATGATCTCGCCGACGCCGAACAGGCCGATCGCCACCGGGACGATCCCGATTCCGTCGGCGAGCGCGGAAAAGCCCATCGTCAATCGGAAGGCGCCGGACTCGGTGTCCGTCCCGATGCTGCCAAGCAGCAGTCCGAGAACGAGCATGCCCAAGGTCGGCAACACCGCCCCTTGCGCCAGAATGGCCGCGACGATCAGGCCGAGGATCATCAGCGAGAAGTACTCCGCCGGACCGAAGGCAAGCGCAACCTTGGTCAAGGGCGGCGCAAACAACGCAATCAGGAAGGTCACGACAATGCCGGCGAAGACCGAACTCAGCGCGGCGACGGCGAGGGCTGGGCCGGCCCGGCCTTGCTTCGCCATCTGATGGCCGTCGATGCAGGTGACGATCGAGGAGGTCTCACCGGGCATGTTGACCAGGATGGATGTCGTCGATCCACCATACTGCGCGCCGTAGTAAATGCCGGCCAGCATGATCAGCGCGCCTTCGGGGCTCAGATAGTAGCTGATCGGGAGCAGCATCGCCATCGCGTTCAGCGGCCCGAGGCCCGGGAGAACGCCGATCAAGGTGCCGAGCAGGCATCCAATCAGGCAATAGAGCAGGTTGGAGGGCTCGAGCGCGACGTCGAGGCCGCCCAGCAGATGCGACAGTCCCGCGATGTAATCCATGCTCGTGTCCCGATTCCGAAGTTATCCGAACATCGCGGGCCAGAGCGGCATCGTCAGTCCGAGCAGCTTCACGAACACGATGGCCGAAAAAACCACCGTCCCGACCGCGAGACCGAGCGCCTCGATCACCTTGGTGCTTTTGTTCGCGCAGCATGCGATGAGAACAAGGCCGGTCAGCGCGATGACCATTCCCATGGTTTCGATCGTCATGCCGAAGAACACGATCGCGACGATAATGAGCAAAGGACGAAGCTGCCAGCTTTCGGGCGGCTCTCCATCTCTCACCAGGCCGAACGCGATCAGCGCGAGGCCAATGGCGAGCTGAATCCCGGCGAAGACATTGGGCGCAAATCCCGGTCCAAGTCCGACGTCCGTGAAATTGCTCAGCGGTCGGGCCAGGTAAAAGCCGAGCAGCGCCACGAGCGCTAGAAATAAGCCCGTCAGCACGCGGTTGGCGTCTTTGACCTTGCCCAGCATTGCCGCCTCGTGCTCGACGTCTGTGATTGCTTCGGCGAACTACTGCTGAACGGTAATGTTCTCGCGGGTCGCGACGTCTGACCAGACCTTGACCTGCTCGACGACATAGGCCTTGAAAGCATCACCCATGAGCGGATTGTCCTCCGGTACATAGGACAGGGCGCCCTTGAATTTGGCGATGGCATCCGGATCCTTGAAAACGGCCTGCATCTCCGTGGTCAATTTATCCAGAACCGGCTTGGGCAGGTTCGCCGGGCCGACAAAGGCGAACCAGGCGTCATAGGACGCTCCCTTGTATCCCAGCTCCTCGAAGGTCGGCATGTCCGGATAGGCCGGATGGCGCCGCGTCCCGATCGGCCCGATGATTTTCACTCCCGCGGCGGGGGGATGGCTGGCGCCGGTGTAGAAATCGACGTTGCCGGCGGCGAGGTCGAGAAACAGCGGGCCCGCACCGGTGTAGGAGATCGGCACGCCCTTGGCGCCGATCGCGCTCTCCATCATCACGGTGCCGATATGGTTGATGCCGCCGATGCCCGGATGACCCCAGCGAACTTTTCCGGGGTTTTTCTTCATCCCCTCGATCAGCTCTTTGGTCGACGAATAGGGGCTGCTCGGTCCGACCGCGATCAGCGGATTCTGCACGAACGGCCTGATGATGTAGGTGAAATCCTTGGTCACGTCGTAGGGCAGATTTTTGCGCGCGGCCGGCAGCACGACGAGCTCGGCGGTCCCGACCAGCAGCGTATAGCCATCGGGTGCGGATTTCGCGACGTAATCGGTGGCGATGGCCGACGCGGCGCCGGGCCTGTTTTCAACGACGACGGCTTGGCCAAGCCGCTTCTGCAGGAATTCGGCCGTGATGCGTGCGATGGTGTCGGTGCCGCCGCCCGGAGCAAAGCCGACGACGAGCTTGATCGGTTTGGAGGGATAAGGCTGTGCCTGAGCCGCGATGTCGCTCTGTAGCAAGCCTGCCAACAGAGCCGCAAAAACGAACAGCCGCCTCACCATGCCGTGCTTCCCCCGATTGTTTTTGAAGTCGTCCGGTTGCCCATGTTCTTGCCGCCGGGCTGCGCCGTTTGGCGAACTATCAAGGCCGCGTCGAAAGCCGTCAAGGCGTTTCGCGTTCCCCTCTCCTGCGGCGCGGCGCCGCTGGTCAGCGACCACCTTTGTGAAGTGAGGACGCTCGAATCGTGGCGTGACGAGCGCGAGGCCGCCAGTCGGAGCCGGCGCCGCGGGTTGTTTGTGCCATGTGTTTTTGGACGAGAGTAAAAAGTGCCGGAGCCTGCGCTCCGATCATGCCGATCATGGTGGCGTGCTGGTGGCTTGCATCTCGGCGCCCCCCGTCCGTCCGTTCGCAACGGAACCCCCCAGCCCCCGCGCGGTTGTGCCCCCATCAGCTTTCGGAGTTGCGACACCATGTTGAAATGGGCGCTCATCTTCTTTGTGATCGCGATCGTGGCCGGCGCGCTCGGCTTCACCAATGTGGCGGCCGGCGCGGCAACCATTTCCCGCGTGCTGTTCGTCATCGCGCTCGTGATCTTCGTGATCTTCCTGGTTCTGGCCTTGCTGGCCGGCGAGGCGTTGTTCTGACCATCGGCGAGCGCGCCGATGCGCGTGTTGCGCAGGGCGAATAGCGGAAAACGGCATCGACGTCGCGCCGCGCCTTCTCAACCCATACGATGCAACAGCTGATGGCGCGAAACGCCGGTTCCGTTTCACGAACTGGCAACTATCGGAGGCTTATACCAGCAGGGACGACCACGCGAAGCGGAGGGTCAAACCCATGCTCGGCAGCAAGCGGAAGAGCGAACGCGTCAATTTTGAGCGCGGCTTTGATGCGTACATGATGGCGATCGATGGCACCTGGCGACGCAGCTGCAGCATCGATGACATCTCGGAGACAGGCGCGCGGCTCACCGTTCAAGGCGCGATCGACGGGCTCAATCTGAAAGAGTTCTTTCTGGTGCTGTCCTCGACCGGACTTGCCTACCGGCGGTGCGAACTGATCCGGGTCAATGGCGACCATCTGGGCGTCACCTTTCTTCGCCGCACCGGCAAGGCCGACCACGCACGGGCCGCCACCGCCAACTGACGTCGCCAAGGCCGGCGTCCGCCACGCGCACAAAAAAAAGCCGGGCATGTCGCCCGACTTTTAGTTTGTGGCCAAATCGGCCGACACAATCACCTTCAAAGAGGGACACCAAGCTTCCGGGCTGCGGGAGGAGGGGGACAATGCGCAACGTCGATCGCTTGGATTGACGTCATTATGATCCCGTCGCGTTATGCGCAGCAAGCATAAGGTTCGCATGTCAGACATGCGTCGCGCGTGCTCATGCCGCGCGTGCGAAGTCGCGTCGAGACGATCGCGCAGCAGCTGTGATGTGAATCTGGAATCGAAGAGAAATCGATGATTCCAGTGCGGTTTTGGTTCAGAGCTTCTCTTGCGGGACGCGCGTCGAGGATCGACGAGAGTGTCTGGCCCACACGCCAGGCGAACACATGACAGTACGAGCAAAGGTCCTTCCCGCCAGCCGAGACGCTGTCACTCTTTCGGCGACCAGCGCTGTGCCTTGCTGACGATGAAGTCGCGAAACACCTGCACGCGGGCCACCGTCTTCAATTCCTCGGGGTAGACGAAATAGGTGTCGAGCTGGATCGAATCCTGTTCGCCGAACAGCTGCACCAGACCGTGCCGTTCCTCGACGAGGTAATCGGGAAGGGCTGCGACGCCGAGCCCCTGCTGGCAGGCGCGCGCCAGGCCGAGGATGTGATTGACCTTGAAATAGGCCTCGCGGGGTCCCTTGCCGTTGCGCCCGGCCTCGATCAGCCAGTAGCGGTTTTGCATCGGCGCCAGCCCGTGCTCCTGATGCGTGATCAGGAGGCGATGATTGTCGAGTTCTTCCAGCGTCCGGGGCGTGCCGAACCGCTTGATGTAGTCCGGCGAGCAATAGGCGTGATAGCCGATCGAAAACAGCTTGCGCTGGATCAGGTCGGGCTGCGTCGGTTTGCGGACCCGGATCGCCACATCCGCTTCGCGCATCGACAGGTCGAGCTCTTCATCCGTGATCATCATCGCGATGCGGATGTCCGGATAAAGGCTGGTGAATTCGCCAAGCCGCGGGATCAGCCAGTGAATGCCGAGGCCGGCTGTCGTCGTCACCTTCAGTTCGCCTGACGGCCGCTCGCGGCTGTCGGTCAATTTCGCCCGCGCGGCCTGCAATTGCATGAAGACGTCGTGCGCGGTGCGATAGAGCAGGTCGCCCTGTTCGGTCAGGATCAGGCCACGCGCGTGGCGGTGAAACAGCGACACCGCGAGTTCCTGCTCCAGCGCGCTGACCTGGCGCGACACCGCCGACTGCGACAGCCCGAGCTGTTCGCCCGCATGGGTGAAGCTGCCGGCTTCAGCCGCGGCGTGAAAGACCTTCAATTTGTCCCAATCCATGTCGGAAAATCCGTCGCGCCGCCTGATGGTCATTCTGCCGCCGCCTGATGATGGGCCTGCGCCGCAAGGAAGCGCTCCGCCTCGAGCGCCGCCATGCAGCCGAGGCCGGCCGCCGTCACCGCCTGGCGGTAGGTTTCGTCGGCGACGTCACCGGCGGCAAACACGCCGGCGACCGAGGTCGCGGTCGAATTCGGCGCGATCTCGACATAACCGGACGGTTTCATCTTGAGCTGGCCGGCGACGAGTTCGGTGGCCGGCGCATGGCCGATCGCGATGAAGATGCCGTGCGCAGGCACATCGCTGGTCTGGCCGGTTTTCACATTCTTCAAGCGGATATGGGTCACCTGGTTGGGGTTTTCGGTGCCGCAGATCTCGTCGACGACATTGTCCCAGACCACCTTGATCTTCGGATGGTTGAACAGGCGATCCTGCAAAATCCGTTCGGCGCGGAAATGGTCGCGGCGGTGGACGATGGTGACGCTGCTCGCGAAATTGGTGAGGAACAACGCCTCTTCGACCGCGGTGTTGCCGCCGCCGACCACGACGACATCCTTGCCGCGATAGAAGAAACCGTCGCAGGTCGCACAGGCCGAGACGCCGCCGCCCTGGAATTTCTGCTCCGAGGGAAGTCCAAGCCAGCGCGCCTGCGCGCCGGTCGCGAGGATCAGCGTCTCCGCGAGATAGGTGACACCGGAATCGCAGGTCACGTGAAACGGACGTTTGCTCAAATCCACCCGGGTCACGAGATCGGTGACGATCTCGGTTCCGACATGAGCAGCCTGCTTTTCCATCTGCTCCATCAGCCACGGGCCCTGAATCACATCGGCATAGCCGGGGTAGTTCTCGACGTCGGTCGTGATGGTGAGCTGGCCGCCGGGTTGGATGCCTTGAATGAGGATCGGGTTGAGCATCGCGCGGGCAGCATAGATCGCGGCTGTATAGCCAGCCGGACCCGAGCCAATAATGAGAACTTTGGCGCTCTTGGGCAGGGTCATGGGTAGAATTCCGTGTTTTGCTTTTTTATGAGGCGAGAACGCGAGAGCGGAAAGGCAGGAAGACCCGCAGGCGCTGCATGACCGAAACAATCTATGATATCTGGGCAGCTATGCAAGTTGCGCAACCCGTAATTGGGCAGCTCGCGGTGAATTGTGAACGCACGCGGCCGTGCATGTGGATATTTTGCGGCGGGGAGAGGCGTCCGTTTGGCGCAAGGCGACAAAATCATTTTGAAGATCAAAAGCTTGGGACTGTTCTTGATACTCGGTGGAGCGCGATCTGCCGGCTGCCGATTTCGCGCAACAAAATTATCCAAAGTCCGCGTTCTCGGCTAAGAGGGGGGCGTGAGCCGCGGATGGCGGCCGGTATCGAGGCGCGACGTGTCGAAGGATTTGGACGGAATCGACTTCAAGATTCTCGATGAGATTCAGGCCGACGGTCGGATCACCAATGTCGAGCTGGCGCGTCGTGTCGGAATCTCGCCGCCGCCATGTCTGCGGCGGGTGCGGGCGCTGGAGGAGGCCGGCTATATCGTCGGCTATCGCGGCTTGCTCGACAGCCGGAAACTCGGTTTCGACGTCACGATGTTCGCGCTCGTGCATTTGGCGAGCCAGGCCGATGCCGATCTGCGCGCCTTCGAAGCGTTCGTGCGCGCCGAGCCGTTCGTCCGCGAGTGCTGGATGCTGTCGGGCGAGATCGATTTCATCTTGAAATGCGTGGCGCCCGACATGAACGCGTTTCAGGATTTCGTCTCGCGGCTGACGGCGGCGCCTCACGTCCGCAACGTCAGGACCTCGCTGGTGCTGCATAGCTCCAAGGATGTCGCGTCGGTTCCGATCGAACTGGGCGTGTCCCGCACTCGCGCGTGACGTTGTCGCAAATCATCATTCTGGCAGCGGCCGGATTCCTCGCGGGCACCGTCAATGCGATCGCCGGCGGCGGCACGTTCTTCACCTTTGCAGCCCTGGTGTTCGGCGGACTGCCGACGCTCGATGCCAATGCCACCAGCGCCGTGGCGCTGACTCCCGCCAATTTCGCCAGCGTCGCCGCCTATCGCGCGGAAGTGCGGGTGTATGCGCGCGACATCGTGCCCTTTGCCGTGATCGGCGTGATCGGCGCGGCCGCCGGCGTCTGGATCCTTATCACGCTCGGCGATTCCGGATTCCGGCCGACCGTTCCCTGGCTGTTGTTGCTGGCGACCGCTCTCTTCGCCGGCTCAGGCCTGATCCGGCGGCTGGCGCCGATCGCGGGCCAGGGCGTCCACGGCGTCGGCGGCTATCTCGTGATGGCGGTGGTTGCGATCTATGGCGGCTTCTTCGGCGCCGGCATGGGCATCATGATGCTCGCCACGCTGTCGGTGATCGAGAGCGGAAATTTTCACAAGATCAACGCGATCAAGAACGTCACCGGCGCCCTGATCCAGACCGTCTCGGCGGTGCTGCTGATCGCCGGCAGCCTCGTGCATTGGCCGCAGGCGCTGACCACGATGGCCGCCTCGATCGCCGGCGGCTATGTCGGGGTGAGCGTCGCGCGCAAGATCCCCGAGCGCATCATGCGCATCGTCGTGGTCGCCGTCGGCAGCGCGTTGACGGTGGTTTTCTTCCTGCGCGGCTAGAGCGTTTTCGAGCGAAGCATGCCACCGGACGCGATCCGGTGGTGGAAACCGGTTCGCGTCAAGAAAACGCGACCAAACAGGAATCTAGACGGTTTTCGCGATTCAAAGAAAAGCGAAAACAGTCTAGGCGGTTTGCGTGTCCCGGACATCGCGGCCGCGCAACGCATCGAGGCTCCAGGGGCCGCCGCCCGCGAAGGCGAGGTAGAAGAACACGAAGCAATACAGAATGGCCGCGTCGCCGCCATTGATCAGCGGGAAGAAGTTGCGCGGAAAATGGCTGATGAAATAGGCCACTGCCATTTCGCCCGACAGCAGGAAGGCGACCGGGCGGGTGAACAGGCCGAGCACCAGCAAGGCGCCGCCGATCAGTTCGAGGATGCCGCCGATGCCGCCGAGCGAGAGCGGCTCCGGCACGCGCGGCACCGCGGGAAAGCCGAGATATTTCGAGGTGCCATGCTCGAGAAACAGCAGCCCGGAGACGATGCGCACGAGGCTCAGAATTTTCGAGGTCATGGCGGAGGGAACGGCAAACATGGCGAACTTTCGAATGTGGTGCGGGAGTGTCTGCTAACCGAACCAACAATCGAGTGCGGTGAAAAAATCATCACGCGGCCTCACAAGCCGGTGAGGCCGCGTCCACTTTGTCACACAGTCGCGAGAAGTTTCGCAGGCGGCCCGGTGCCGACCGTCTCAGCTGCGTTTGCGCAGCAAGGCGTCGAGGCTCCACGGACCGGAGCCAGCGAACACCAAATAGAGGAAGACGAAGCAGAACAGCACCTCGAGCGTGCCGCCATTCTGGATCGGCATGAAGCCGCGCGCCGGGCGATTGGACGCATACCAGTACGCGACCGCCATCTCGCCCGACATCACGAAGGCGGCGCAGCGCGTGAACAGGCCGACCGTGACCAATGCCCCGCCGATGATCTCGATCACGCCGGCGATCCCCAGCATCGAAAACAGGGTGATGTTGGCGAAGTTCGGATTGGCCACGGGAAACGCGAACCATTTCTGCAGACCGGCACTCAAGAACAACAGGCCGGCCATGATGCGCAGGACGCTGAGCATCTGTGGCCGATATGGATCCAGCTTTTCTTCCCAAGCCATCGCTTTTCTCCCCAAAACGAATGCGGTTGATCCGCATTCTTGAACCCCGATTTTCGCGGCGGAAATTCCAGACCTTGCCGCGCCAGCGTTTTACGCCGCGCGCGGCCGGCTCGCGTCGATGCTCCACGGGCCGCCCCCGGCGGCTGCAATATAAAGAAAGACAAAGCAGAACAGCACCGCGAGGCTTCCCTCGTTCTGCAACGGAAACAAGCTGTGCGGCGCGTGATCGATGAAATAGGCGAACGCCATCTCGCCGGACAGCACGAAAGCGGCGGCGCGCGTAAACAGGCCGATCAGCAGAAGCAGCCCGCCGATCGTCTCGATCGCGCCGGCGCACCAGTACAAGGACAAGACCGGCTGGTTGGACAGCGCTTCATAGTAGGGAAAGCCGAACAGCTTGGTGAAGCCGAACTGCAGGATCACGAGCGCGGCGATGATGCGAAGCACGCTCAAAAGCCGCGGCGTCCAACGCGTGCAAATCTCGTCCAGGTTCATGCCGGCCGATCCCGATTCATCGCCGCGATGATACCGGATCAGCAAGATGAATCACGCTGCGCGCGCAAAATCAGAGCAGCAGATGCTGCTGCGCTTTGTCGCGGCGGCATCCGGTTCGGCGGGGGAATATTTGCGGCGCGCCAGTGTTACGCCAGGCCAGGTCCGCGGATTATTTCCACTCGACCTTGGCGATCTCGTAGGCCTTGGCGCCGCCCGGCGCGACGACTTCGACGGTCGCGCCCTTCTTCTTGCCGATCAGGGCGCGGGCGAGCGGCGAGGTGATCGAAATCCGGCCCTTCTTGGCGTCCGCCTCGGGCTCGCCGACGATCTGCCAGACCTTCTTCTGATCGGTGTCCTCGTCGACCAGCGTGACGGTCGCGCCGAACTTGATGGTGTCGCCCGACAGCTTGGACACGTCGATGATGTCGGCGCGCGCGATCTTGTCCTCGAGCTCGGCGATCACGCCTTCATTGTGCGACTGCTGTTCTTTCGCGGCGTGATACTCCGCGTTCTCGGAGAGATCGCCGTGCGAACGGGCTTCCGAAATCTGCTGGATGATGCGCGGCCGCTCGACCTGCTGACGGTGCTTCAACTCGCCCTCGAGCGCGAGATAGCCCGCCTGGGTCATCGGAATTTTCTCAACCATTCGTCGTCGTCCTTCACCGTCCCGGCTTCGATGGTCCGCATATTGGGCGGCCGCAAGTTCGGGAACATAATCGTCACGCGGCGCCGGAGTTCCGGTCCGCGAAACAGGCCTGGAGTCTTCCAGAAGCAGCGATGTAAAGCTATCCCCCGTGGCAATTAGTTGGAAGAGAAATAGCTTTGCAGCGAGCGCACTTGGAGGTCGCCGCCGAGATACCCGTTGATTCCCTGGGCTGCCGCAACGGCACCTGAAAGAGTGGTGTAGTAGGGCACCTTATGCAAGAGGGCCGCGCGCCGCAGGGACGCGCTGTCGGCCAGCGCCCGCGGGCCTTCGGTGGTGTTGAAAACGAGCTGCACCTCGCCGTTGGTGATGGCGTCGACGATATGCGGGCGGCCTTCCAGCACCTTGTTAACCTTCTCGGTCGGCACGTTGTGGTCGGCCAGAAAGCGTTGCGTGCCGGAGGTTGCGATGATCTTGAAGCCGGCGCGTTCGAGCAGCCGCACCGCATCCAGAATGCGGATCTTGTCCTGATCGCGCACCGAGACGAACACCGTGCCGCGCCGTGGCACGCGGGTGCCGCCGCCGAGCTGGCTTTTCGCAAACGCGATCGCAAAGGAGGTGTCGAGTCCCATCACTTCGCCGGTCGACTTCATTTCCGGGCCGAGCACGGTGTCGACTCCGGGAAACCGCGCGAAGGGGAAGACGGATTCCTTGACGCCGATATGTGCAAGCTTCGGTGGCGCCAGCTTGAACGATGCGAGGCTCTCGCCGGACATGATCCGCGCCGCGATCTTGGCCACCGGCAGGCCGATCACCTTGGCGACGAACGGCACCGTGCGCGAGGCCCGCGGATTGACCTCGAGCACGTAGATCTCGTTGTCCTTGATCGCATATTGCACGTTCATCAGGCCGACCACGCTCAAGCCCAAGGCCAGCGCCCTGGTCTGCCGCTCGAGTTCGGCGATCTGCTGCGGATCGAGCGAATGCGGCGGCAGCGAGCAGGCGGAATCGCCGGAATGAATGCCGGCTTCCTCGATATGCTCCATGATGCCGACGACGAAGGTGTCCTTGCCGTCGCACAGGCAGTCGACGTCGACCTCGATCGCGTCAGAAAGATAGCGGTCGAACAGCAGCGGGTTCTTGCCGAGCACCGTGTTGATCTGGCCGGTCTTGTCGTTCGGATAGCGCGCCTTGACGTCGGCCGGCACCAGTTCGGGCAGGGTGCCCAGCAGATAGTCGCCGAGCTGGCTTTCCTCGCGGATGATCTGCATCGCGCGCCCGCCGAGCACGTAGGACGGCCGCACCACCAGGGGATAGCCGAGTTCGCCCGCGATCAACCGCGCCTGCTCGACCGAATAGGCGATGCCGTTCTTCGGCTGCTTGAGTTGCAGCTTGTCGAGCACGCGCTTGAAGCGGTCGCGATCCTCGGCGAGGTCGATCGCCTCCGGCGAGGTGCCGAGGATCGGCACATTGGCTTCCTCGAGCGCGCGCGCGAGCTTCAGCGGCGTCTGGCCGCCGAACTGCACGATCACGCCGGCGAGCGTGCCGTTGCTGCGCTCGGTGTCGATGATCTCGAGCACGTCCTCGGCCGTCAACGGCTCGAAATAGAGGCGATCGGCGGTGTCGTAATCGGTCGACACCGTCTCGGGATTGCAGTTGATCATGATCGTCTCGAAGCCGGCATCTTCCAGCGCGAAACAGGCATGGCAGCAGCAATAGTCGAATTCGATGCCCTGGCCGATCCGGTTCGGGCCGCCACCGAGGATCACGACCTTTTTGGCGTCGGACGGCGCGCTTTCGTCCGCGGGTGAACCTGCGAACGGGGCTTCATAGGTGGAATACATATAGGCGGTGGGCGAGGCGAATTCGGCGGCACAGGTGTCGATCCGCTTGAACACCGGGCGAACGCCGAGATCGCGGCGATGCGTTTTGACATCGGCCTCATTGAGGCCGGCCAGCACGGCAAGCCGCGCGTCGGAGAACCCCATCGCCTTCAGGCGCCGCATCGCATGCGCATGCTGCGGCAGGCCGTGTTCGGTAATTTTTGCCTCGGTCGCCACGATGCCGTGGATCTGCGCGAGGAACCACGGATCGATCCGGCACGAGGCGTGGATCTCCTCGTCGCTCCAGCCGAGCCGCATCGCCTGGGCGACCTGCAACAGGCGGTTCGGCGTCGGCGTGCCCAAGGCGGCGCGGATCGCATTCTTGTCGTCGCCTTCGCCGAGCCCTGCGATCTCGATCTCGTCGAGGCCGGTCAGCCCGGTTTCCAGCCCGCGCAGCGCCTTCTGCAGGCTCTCCTGGAAGGTCCGGCCGATCGCCATGACCTCGCCGACCGACTTCATCGCCGTGGTCAGCGTCGGACTGGCGCCCGGGAATTTCTCGAACGCAAAGCGCGGGATCTTCGTCACCACGTAATCGATCGTCGGCTCGAACGAGGCCGGCGTCGCGCCGCCGGTGATGTCGTTGGCGATCTCGTCGAGCGTGTAGCCGACCGCGAGCTTGGCGGCGACCTTGGCGATCGGGAAGCCGGTCGCCTTCGACGCCAGCGCCGAGGAGCGCGACACGCGCGGGTTCATCTCGATCACGACGATCTCGTCGGTCTCGGGGTTGACCGCGAACTGGATGTTCGAGCCGCCCGTCTCCACCCCGACGGCGCGGATCACCGTGAGCGCCTGGTCGCGCAGGCTCTGGTACTGGACGTCGGTGAGCGTCTGCTGCGGCGCGACCGTGACGCTGTCGCCCGTGTGCACGCCCATCGGGTCCACGTTCTCGATCGAGCAGACGATCACGACGTTGTCCTTGCGGTCGCGCATCACCTCCAGCTCGAACTCGCCCCAGCCGATCACCGACTCCTCGACCAGCACCTGGCCGATCGGGCTGGCCGCGAGCCCCTCGGCGACGACCTGGCGATACTCCACCTCCGTCCGCGCGATGCCGCCGCCGGCGCCGCCCATCGTGAAGCCCGGCCGGACGATCGCGGGCAGGCCGACCTCGGGCAGGGCCCGCTCGGCCTCGCGCATGGACTTGACCGCGGCGCTGCGCGGCACGCGCAGGCCGGCGCGCTCCATCGTGGCGCGGAACAGCTCGCGGTCCTCGGCGCGCCGGATCGCGTCGTAGTCGGCGCCGATCAGCTCCACGCGGTGCTTGGCGAGCGTGCCGTCCTCCGACAGCTGGCGCGCGAGGTCGAGGGCGGTGCCGCCGCCCAGCGTCGGCAGCATCGCGTCCGGCTTCTCGCGCTCGATGACCTTGGCCACCGACGACGGCGTGAGCGGCTCGATGTAGGTGGCGGTGGCGAACTCCGGGTCGGTCATGATCGTCGCCGGGTTCGAGTTGACGAGGACCACTTCGTAGCCCTCCTCGAGCAGCACCTTGCAGGCCTGGACGCCGGAGTAGTCGAACTCGGCGGCCTGGCCGATCACGATCGGCCCGGAGCCGATCAGGAGGATCTTCCCGATGTCGTCGCGGCGCGGCATCAGGCCGGGCTCCCCTCGGCGAGGGCAAGGAAGCGGTCGAAGAGGTGCCGCGCGTCGTGCGGGCCCGGTCCCGCCTCGGGGTGGTACTGCACGGTCGCTCCGGCCACGTCGCGCAAGACCAATCCCTCCACCGTCCTGTCGTACAAGTTCAGCTGCGAAAGCTCCGCCACCCCGAAGTCGGTGTCCCAGCGGACCGGCTTGTCGCCGTCGATCTTCGGCTCGCCGCCCGGGCCCTCGACCGCGAAGCCATGGTTCTGGGAGGTGATGTCGATGCGGCCCGTCTCCAGGTCCTTGACCGGGTGGTTGGCGCCGCGGTGGCCGAACGGCAGCTTGTAGGTCTGCAGGCCGACCGCCCGGCAGAGAAGCTGATGGCCGAGGCAGATGCCGAAGACCGGCCGCTTGCCGACGATCCCGCGGACGGTGTCGACGACGTAGTCGAGCGCCGCCGGGTCGCCGGGGCCGTTGGCCAGGAAGACGATGTCGGGGTCCTCGCCGAGGATCTGGTCCGGGCTCCAGTCGCAGGGGACGAGGGTCAGCTTCGCCCCGTGCTCGCGCAACTGGCGGACGATCGAGAGCTTGATCCCGGTGTCGATGCCGACCACGTGGGGCCCGTCGCCGTCGAAGCGGACCGCTTCCGGCGGGGTCACCGTGCGGGCGAAGTCGGCGCCCTTCATCGAGGGCTCGGCGGCGATCTTCTCCTGCGCTTCGCCCTCCGGCACCGAGGCCGGGAAGATGCCGCCACGCATCGCCCCGCGGTCGCGTAGGTGGCGGACCAGGGCGCGGGTGTCGATGCCGGTGATCCCGGGGACGCCGCAGTCGTCGAGCCAGTCGAGCCAGCCGCCCTCGGCGGTGGCCGCATCCTCGCGGTTCTTGGCGTCGCGCATGACCACCCCGCGGGCGTGGACGGCTTCCGACTCCATCGCCGCGCCGGAAACTCCGTAGTTGCCGATCAGCGGGTAGGTGAAGACGATGATCTGGCCCGCGTAGGAGGGATCGGTGACGGCCTCCTGATAGCCGGTCATCGAGGTGTTGAAGACCACCTCGCCGGTGATCTCGCCGGGATGGCCGACGAGGTCGCCGTCGAAGCGGACCCCGTCCTCGAGCAGCAGGTAGGCGGCGAGCGTGCTCATGATGCGACTCCTAGGCTGAAGGAACGAAGGCGGAAGGCGACCTGGCCGGCGGCGACGGTGACCAGGACCCGGCCGGTCAGCGTGCGGCCCTCGCACCAGGAGTTGTGGGAGCGGCTCTCGTAGCCGTCCTCGCCGACCGTCCACTCGGCGGCGAGGTCGCAGAGGGCGACGTTCGCCTCCGCGCCGGGCGCGAGGGTCGGCCGCGGTACGTCGAAGGGCGCGGCGCCGCCGGCGAGCCGCTCGACCAGGAGGCTGAGGTCGATCACCCCGGGCAGCACCAGCTCGGTGTGGAGGGCGGCGAAGGCGGTCTCCAGGCCGGTCACCCCGAAGGCTGCCTGCTCGAAGGGGACCTCCTTTTCGTCCAGGTGATGCGGGGCGTGGTCGGTGGCGATGCACTCGATCGTGCCGTCGCGGAGCGCCGCGATCAGCGCCTGGCGGTCCGACTCGGTCCGCAGCGGCGGGTTCATCTTGAAGCGGCGCGGGTCGAGGCTGCGGACCTCCTCGTCGGTGAGGCAGAGGTGGTGCGGGCTGGCCTCGGCGCTGATCTCGACCCCGGCCGCCCTGGCGGCGGCGACCGCCTCGACCGACTCGGCGGCGGAGAGGTGCTGGACGTGGATGCAGGCGCCCTCGTAGCGCGCCAGGGCGGCGTCGCGGGCGACCATCGTCGACTCCGAGACGCTGGGGATGCCGGCCAGCCCGACCGCGGCCGAGACCGGGCCCTCGTGCATCGCCCCGTCGCCGGAGAGGGTCGGCTCCTCCTCGTGGAGGGCGATGTTGCCGCCGCAGAGGCGCTGGTACTGGAGCGCCCGTCGCATGATGTTGGCGCTGCGGATCGGCAGCCCGTCGTCGGAGAAGCCGACGGCCCCGGCTTCGCGCAATTCGACCATCTCGGTCAGCTCCTCGCCCCGCATCCCCTTGGTCACGGTGGCGAGGAAGCCGACCGGGACCGAGGCGCCGGCCCGGGCCTGCTCGCGCAGGGCGGTGAGGTCGGCGGCGGTCGAGACCGGCGGCTCGGTGTTGGCCATCGCGAGGACGCCGCAGTAACCGCCGGCGGCGGCGGCGCGGGTGCCGGTCTCGACGTCCTCCTTGTGCTCGTGGCCGGGGGTGCGGAGGTGGACGTGCGGGTCGAAGAAGGCGGGGAAGGCGTGGAGGCCCTCGGCCTCGACCACTTCCACTCCCTCCGGGACCGCGGCGACGCCCGGGGCGGCAAGCTCGGCGACGCGGCGGGCGAGGTATTCCACGCCCATGCGCGGGCTCGACAGGACCCTCATCCCGGTCTTCTCCGCCAGAGTGTCAGCCAGACGAGCCATCGAGGCCTGCGCCAGAACGATCATGTCGACCTTCTGGGCTAGGTCGACGGCCTGTTCGATGACCATGGAGTCATGCTTGTCGCGGTCGCCGTCCATCAGCACCGCGAACGCGCCCTCGCACAGCCGTGGCTCGAGTGTGAGTTCGCGACCCAGCTCCTGCGCTTTGGCCTGAATGAGGTTCGACGTCGGTCCGAGGGTGGTGGGCACAGTCGCGAGAACGCCGATGCGGCTTCCATCGGTCGCTGCCTGCAACGCCATTGCCTCGTCCACCTTGACAACGGGCGTGTGCACGCTGCGAGCGGCGACGTCGACAGCTGGGCCGAGCGAGGAACATGCCGAAAAGATAATGTCCGCATCGGCCGCTTCCGCCGCCTGCGCCAGGTGGGTCATGCGAGCCTCGCTCTGCGGCGAAATTTTCTGCTCACGGTTGACGGTCGCCAACACGTCCGAGTCAACGAAGTGCATGACTTCAGCGTCGGGAATCAGCTCTTTGATGAGGTCGTTAATTGCTGGCTCGACCGAGACAAAA
>Ga0081455_10001650_pt1 | contig 27091 bp, 25 predicted proteins | sample TabmetS3T2R1_FD_70207 | JGI IMG/M metagenome (GOLD analysis project Ga0081455, IMG submission 70207) | Tabebuia heterophylla rhizosphere microbial communities from the University of Puerto Rico - S3T2R1 | ecosystem: Host-associated > Plants > Roots > Rhizosphere ...
CACAACGAGCGCGCCTACTCGTGATGCTGCATACGGCAACTCCTTAGGGGGCACAAATGAAGCTGGTCGAAGCAATCATCAAGCCGTTCAAACTCGATGAAGTGAAGGACGCGCTGTTGGAAATCGGCGTTCAAGGCATGACGGTGACCGAGGTCAAAGGATTCGGGCGGCAAAAAGGACACAAGGAAACCTATCGCGGGCAGGAGTATACGATCGAGTTCGTTCCGAAGGTCAAAATCGAGGTGGCCGTGCAGGACGGTCAAGTCCCGCGCGTTCTCGAGACGATCTCCCGGGCCGCCAAGACGGGCAGCATCGGCGACGGCAAGATCTTTGTGCGCGATCTGAGCGCCGCGGTCCGAATCCGCACCGGAGAAACCGGCGAGACCGCCTTGTAATACCGACCATGGAACTCGAAGCCTCCCCCTCTTCCCTTCCGCACACGGCCAGTCTCGTTCAGGTGCTCGATGAGCATCGTGCGCACGTCGCCCGCCGTGTGATGGCGGGCGCCTCCGGGGCGGAAACGCTTGCCGCCATGACGGAGTTCGTCGACGGCTTGATCATCGGGCGCTATCGCGACGCGGTGCGCCAGGGCGGCGACGACATGGCGACCGTCGGTATGCAGCAGTGCTGTCTGGTGGCCTTGGGAGGGTACGGCCGGCGCGAGTTGGCTCCGCAATCGGATATCGATCTGATGTTCCTGTATCAGGCGGGGGCCGGCAAAGCGGTGGAATCGCTCGTCCGTGCGGTGTTGCATCCCCTGTGGGATTGCGGCTTCCAGGTCGGGCATAGTCTCCGGACGATCGGCGACAGCATCGAGCTCGCCGAGACCGACGCCACGGTCAAGACGTCCATGATGGAAGCGCGCTTCCTGGCCGGCAGTCCAGACCTCTTCCAAGAGTTTCATCGCAAGTACTTGCGCAAGATCGTGGCCAAGAACAGCAACCTGTACCTCGATCAGAAGCTCGAAGAGCGACGGCGGGAGTATCAGAAATTCGGGGAGACCGTGTATCTCCTTGAGCCGAACGTCAAGAAGAGCAAGGGCGGCCTGCGGGATCTCCATTTACTGCAGTGGGCGGGCATGGCCCGCTTCCAAGCGCAGACGATCCGCGAGCTCTCGGATCGAGGCATCTTGTCCCGAGCGGATTCGGTGGCGTTGACGGAGGCGCGGGAATTCCTGTGGCGCGTACGGGCGCTGCTTCACGTGCATGCGGGCGCTCCTCAAGAGATCCTGACCTTTGACGAACAGGTCTGGCTGGCGCAGCACTTCGGGTACCGCGACCAGCCGCATTTGCTCGCAGTCGAGCAATTCATGCAGCAGTATTACCAGCACACAATGGGATTGCACGAGCGCTGCATGCGGTTTGTGGAACGGTGCCGCAGCGTGCCGTTCTGGCAGCGCGTGTCCCGTTTTTTCCCAGCTCCACGGGTCGACGAGTACTTTGTGGTGCGGGGCGGGTTACTCTCGGTGGCGGAGGAACATCGCAACAAGGTGCTCGACAGCCCGGCACTCTTGTTACGTCTGTTCGACCTTGCACGGGCCAAGAGCCTGACGATCGTGCCGCCGTTGATCGAGGATATCCACCGCCATGTCGATCAGATGCCGATGGAAGCCTACCGCACCGCGGAAGTCAGCAACGGATTTCTGAGGATTCTTGCCGGACCCGGGACAACCGCCACGCTGGAAGCCATGCACCGCGCGCATCTGTTGGAGAAGCTGGTACCCGCGATGGGTACTGTGCGCGGCCTCATGCAGTTCAATCAGTACCATAAGTACACAGTGGACGAGCACAGCCTGCTGGCCGTTGGACGTGCCGAAGCGCTCGGCCAGGACCCCGGCGTGCTTGGCGAGGTGTACCGAGCCATCAAACGCAAAGATATCCTTCACCTGGCGGTCCTCATGCATGATCTGGGCAAGGGGCAGGAAGAAGATCACAGCGACGTGGGAAAGCGACTGTCGGAAGAGGTTGCCCTGAGGCTGGGATTCGACGAACAGGAAACGAGGACGCTCAGCTTTCTCGTGCACCGGCATCTCCTTATGGCGCATACCGCCTTTCGGCGTGATCCGAACGACGAGAAGGTGGTCCTGCCGTTCGCCCGCGAGGTTGGCACACCCGAAGTCCTCAACAAGCTGCTCGCGCTGACGGCGGCAGACATTGCCGCGGTGGGACCGGGCGTGCTCACAAAATGGAAAGAGTCGTTGTTGATCGAGCTCTACACAAGGACCATGCAGGAAGTGTCGGGCGACCGTGAGGAGCAGGGGGCGCCGGAACGCTGGTCGAACGTGATCGAAGAGGTCGGTCGCCACATCGGCCAGACCGGTCAGCAAGCAAGTGAGCGTGAGTGGATTGATGGGCAATTAAAGCAATTTCCTGAACGGTATGTGTACGGCACCGGTGCAGCACGCATTGCGGCCCATCTGGCGGCCGTACGGAGACTGCATCGCGGGGAGGTCGTCGTCGAAACGGATTTCAACCGCGAATTGAGCGTCTGCGAATACTCGGTGATCACCCACGACGATCTGACGCCGGGTATTTTCTCGAAAATAGCCGGTGTCATGGCAGGCAACGGCTTGCAGATCCTCGATGCGCAAATCCTCACCCGTGCGGATGGGATCATCGTTGACACCTTCCAGGTCACCGATCCGGACTATCAGGGGGAACCGCCGGTCGAGCGGCGTCAGACCGTCGGTGAGCGCATCGCGGCCGTCCTCAAGGGCTGGGAACACGTCGACGATGTGCTCCGGCGCGGAGCCCGGCTGAGGCTTACGAAGCCGTTGCCCAAGGCGCCAGAGGCGATTGAAGTGCGGATCGACAATGAGACGTCGGAGAGTTGTACCATCATCGATGTCTTTGCCGACGACCGCCAGGGGTTGCTCCATGTGATTACCAACGCGATCTTCCAGCTCGGCCTGTCGATCCATGCCGCCAGGATTTCGACCCGCCTGGATCAGGTGGCTGACGTGTTCTATGTGACGGATCAAGCAGGACGAAAGGTGCACGATCATATTCAGTTGGAGCGAGTGCGAATGGGAATCGAACAGGCGATCGAAAAATTCCTAGAAGTCAAAGCGGCGTGATGCCGGAAGCTGTGGGCTCTCAGGATTTCTGAAAGGAGGAGGGAATGAACGTTCGTGAGGCATTAGAGTTTGCAAAAAAGAACAGGGTGCAGGTCGTGGACCTGAAATTCGTCGACCTGATCGGGACGTGGCAGCACTTCACGATCCCGGCCAGCGAGTTGACGGAAGACCTGTTCAAGGATGGATCCGGCTTAGATGGTTCCTCCATCCGCGGATGGAAAGCGATCAACAACAGCGACATGCTCGTTGTGCCGGACCCGGCGACGGCTTGTCTTGATCCGTTCACGGCCGTGCCGACGCTCAGCCTGATCGGCAACGTGGTGGATCCGATCTCGCGCGAGACGTATGAACGCGATCCGCGCTACATCGCGCAGAAGGCGGAGAAGTATCTCCAGAGCACGAAGATCGGCGACACCTCGTACTGGGGACCGGAAGCCGAATTCTTCATTTTCGACCAGGCACGGTACGACCAGACGAGCCATAGCGGCTACTATCACATCGATTCCGACGAAGGCGTGTGGAACATGGGGCAAGACGGGGTCAACCTGGGCGGTAAGATTCGCCACAAGGAAGGCTACTTCCCGGTGCCGCCGACCGATACGCAACAGGACATCCGCAGCGAGATGATCCTGGAGATGGAAAAAGTCGGGATCGGCATCGAGAAGCATCACCATGAGGTGGCCACGGCCGGCCAAGCGGAGATCGACATCCGGTTCGACTCACTGGTACGCACGGCCGACAAGATGATGATGTATAAGTACATCGTCAAGAATGTGGCCCGCCGGCACGGCAAGACGGTCACCTTCATGCCGAAGCCGATCTTCGGCGACAACGGCAGCGGCATGCATACGCATCAGAGTATTTGGAAAGAGGGAAAGCCGCTCTTCGCGGGAAAGGAATATGCGGGGGTCTCGCAGATGTGTCTGCACTACATCGGCGGCATTCTCAAGCATGCGCCGGCGCTGGCCGCGATCACGAATCCCACGACGAACTCCTATAAGCGGCTCACGCCGGGATTCGAAGCGCCTGTGCTCCTGGCCTACTCGAGCCGGAACCGGTCGGCCGGCATCCGAATCCCGATGTATTCGCCGAGTCCTAAGGCGAAGCGCATTGAAGTCCGGTTCCCGGACCCTGGCGCAAATCCGTACCTGGCCTTCTCCGCGATGCTGATGGCCGGCCTGGACGGTATTGAAAACAAAATCAATCCGGGCGAACCGGCCGAAAAAGACCTCTACGATCTGGAGGCTAAGGAGGCAGCGAAAATCCGGACGATGCCGGGCAGCCTGGATGAAGCCCTCAGTAATCTTGAGAAGGACCACAAGTTCCTTCTCAAAGGCGGCGTTTTCACGGAAGACCTGATCGACGCGTGGATCGGCTACAAACGGAGCAAGGAAGTCGATCCCATGCGCCTTAGACCGCACCCATACGAGTTCTACCTGTATTACGACCTCTAGCAGGTTTTGATTGCTTTTGCAGGATGCTCAAAAAGGCCGTCCAGCGAGGCCGCAGGGAGCGCAGAGACGAAGGGTACTATGAGCCGTACGTCGAGTCTCTAAACGATCCGAGAACGAGGCTGGCGGCCTTGTTTCAGCATCCTGTTGGGGAGGTTGACGAGCAGGGAACAAGCATGCTACAAGAGCGAATACGTTAAGCCAGGCAACGGCGCCTGGTGAGCGTTCAAGACGATCACGGACAAAGGCGTCCGTCATTCTCGTAGGAATGGCGGACGCCTTTTTAGTTGTGGGACATAGCAAGCGCGGATCACTGTAGATCCGACGAGTAGGGACAAAGGCGTCCTTCTCTCAGGCGAGAGAGGGACGCCTTTTTGTTGTTTTGGACCTGGACGTGGCTGAAGGCGAAAAGGAGCGCATCATGAGCGATCCAACACCGGAAGTGGCAGGTTCTTCCGAGCGGCATCTCGAGCGAACGCTCGATCAGGCCGTCACAGCCGCCGTGCTTGAGGCGGCTGGACCGACGCGACGGCAATTACTCGTCGGCTTGGGGGCGGCGACGCTCAGTGCCCTCATCGCTGAAACGTTTCCGTTGGCGCGACTGCAGGCATTCGCCGCGGACCCGGTGGGCAAGCCCGAAAAACCCGATGTCAGTATCGCCTTCATCCCCATTACATGTGGCACGCCGATCATCATGGCGGAGCCATTAGGGTTTTATAAGAAACACGGGTTGAACGCCTCCGTGAAGCGTGCGGCCGGCTGGGCCATGATCCGCGACTGGGCAGTGAACAAGGAAGTCGATGCCGCCCATATGCTCACACCCATGCCATTGGCGATCACGCTCGGCGCCGGTTCGGTCCCGACGCCGATCTACATGCCGGCCGTCGAGAACATCAACGGCCAGGCCATCACGCTTCACATCAAACATAAGGAAGTGAAGACGGCGGCCGATATGAAAGGTTTTCGCTTCTGTGTGCCGTTTGACTTCTCGATGCATAACTATCTGCTGCGGTATTTTCTCGCGGAGGGAGGAGTGCATCCGGATAAGGATGTGCAGATCCGGGTGGTTCCCCCGGCCGAGATGGTCGCAAATCTCAAAGCCGGCAATGTGGACGGCTATCTGGGCCCCGACCCATTCAATCAGCGCGCCGTGTATGAGAATGCCGGGTTCATTTTCAAACTGTCCAAAGATATCTGGGACCGGCATCCCTGCTGCGCCTTCACGGTCACGAAAGAATTCGCGACGACCTATCCCAATACGTTCCTTGCCATGTGGCGCGCCATCGTGGACGCGACGCACTACGCGTCGGATCCCGCGCACCGCAAGGAGATTGCCGCCGCGATCGCGCCGACCAATTACCTGAACCAACCGGTGATCGTGCTGGAGCAGATCCTGACCGGTACCTATGCCGACGGGCTGGGCAACATCCGGAAGGAGCCGAACCGCATCGATTTCGATCCGTATCCGTGGCATTCGATGGCCATCTGGATTCTCACGCAAATGAAACGCTGGGGACACCTCAAGGGAGACGTCAATTACAAGACCGTGGCTGAGCAAGTGTACCGCGCCGCGGATTGCGATCGGATCGCGAAGGAACTGGGTTATGCCACTCACCAATCAACGTCGGCCAAGCACGTGATCATGGGCAAAGAATTTGATTCCAACAACGCCGATGCCTACGCAAAGAGTTTCAAAATTCACAGTATGGCCTAAGGAGAAGCAATGGAATCGACGAACCGTACGATGTTGCCGGAGGTTACCCGAACAGCCCGTGTCGAAGGGTCGATGAAGCTGTTTCTCGAGAAATGGTGTTCATCGGCGTGGCAGCGGGCAACGGCCTGGCGAAGGAACCGGGAGGCTCAGGTGGGGCGAGGAGGAGGCATGGCCGCTCAGTCGCAAGGCAACCCATGGTACATCGCGGGCTTTGTGCTCGTCGTGTTCCTGTTGAGCTGGCATTTCTTTACGCTTCGTTCGAGCTTTGATCAACGTGGGCTGAGCGACGAGCAGCTGCAGATGATGGAATTCAACGGCGACATCGTGCGAACGGCGGACGGAACCTACGCGTGGAATCCGGAAAAGGAGAAGGTCAAAGGCATTCCGGGCCCGCTGGCGGTGCTCGAGAAGGCCCGCGAGGAGCTGTCGGAGGCCTTTGTGAAGAAGGGCACCAACGATCACGGCATCGCCTATCTCGTGCTGTACACGGTCAGCCGGTTTGCCGGCGGCTTCATCGCGGCCTCGGTCATCGCGATCATGCTCGGCGTCATTCTCGGCCTCAACAAAGTGCTCTTTCGCGCCGCGAATCCGTTCATTCAAATCATGAAGCCGATCTCGCCACTGGCTTGGATGCCGCTGCTGCTCTATACGGTGAAAGATCCCAAGTGGACGGCGGTCCTCGTCGTGTTCATGGCGGCGGTCTGGCCGACCCTGGCGACGACGGCGTTTGGGGTCAGTTCCTTGAGGAAGGAATATTTGCACGTCGCCGCCATCGTGCAGCTCTCGTGGTTTGAACGGCTCTTCAAAGTCATCCTTCCGGGGGCGGCTCCGACGATCGTCAACGGATTACGCATCTCGTTCGGCAGCGCGCTCGTTGCGGTGGTGCCTGCGGAGATGCTGCTTGGGGAACTGGGAGTGGGCTATTTGAGCTGGATTGAATGGAACAATCTCGACATCGCTGGGGTCATCTTTGCGATCCTCGTCGTCGGAGTCGTCGGCGTGATTCTCGATGCGGGATTCAACAAACTGGCAGGCTTTGTCACTTATCAGGAGTAATCACCCATGTCCTTTCTACAAATCGATCATGTCACCAAGTATTTTCCAAACCCGTCCGGGCCCGGTCAGGTGTGCATTTTCAGAGATGCCACGATCAAGATCGAAAAAGGAGAGTTCGTAACCTGCATTGGTCACTCAGGCTGTGGAAAGAGCACGTTGCTCAACATCATCGCCGGACTGGAGACACCCACGGAGGGCGGCATCATCTTGAACGGCCGTGAAGCGAGCGGACCGGGATTGGACCGCATGGTGGTGTTTCAAAACTTCGCGCTGATGCCCTGGATGACGGTGTTTGAGAACATCGCGCTGGCGGTGCGTTCCGCCTATCCCGACTGGAGCAATGAGCAGGTGGCTGCGCACGTTCACAAATACATCGCGCTTGTTGGGCTCAGAGGGGCGGAGAGCAAGCGGCCTGCGGCCTTGTCAGGCGGGATGAAGCAACGTGTGGGTCTTGCCCGAGCGTTTTCCATCGAGCCCAAAGTCCTCCTCTTGGACGAGCCGTTCGCACAGATCGATGCTTTGACGCGAGGCGTCATTCAGGAAGAACTGATCCAAATGTGGAACACGTCGAGAAATACGGTGTTCATGGTCACGCACGACGTCGACGAGGCGATTCTCTTGTCTGACCGCATTCTCCTGATGACGAACGGTCCTGAGGCGCGGATCGCCGAGATGGTGCACGTGTCGATTGCCCGCCCGCGGTCACGGGAAACGATCATCGAGCATCCGCATTACTACAAGATCCGAAACCATATCATTCACTTCCTCGTTCGCCACGCGAAGCATGAGACAAGTGAGCGAGCGCCGTCGGATTCATCGACGACCGGGACGCCCGTCGTCGTCAGTTTCGAGGAAGAACCGATCGCGACGCACTAAGTACACGGAGGCAAGCCTAGTCAATCATCGTTTCCATCAATGAGGGGGGACCCTATGGATAAAGAAAAGGTGCGGACTATCGTGAAAGAAAAGCGTCAGAAGAAGAATGTCACCATTGCTGAAGTGGCCAAGGCCGTCGGAAAGAACCCGACATTCGTGGCTGCCGCGCTCAACGGGAACCATCGCTTCACGACCGACGAAGCCAAAAAAGTCGGGGCCTTACTGGAATTGGACGGGGAAACGACGGCCGCTCTCAGCAAGTTTCCAGTTCGTATGGATTTTCCCAACACGGTGGATCCATTCAAATATCGGCTGTTGGAGATCATCGGCGTCTACGGCGATTCGCTGCGCGAGCAGGCCAACGAAATGTTCGGTGACGGTATCATGAGCGCCATCGATTTCACCATGGACATGGAGAAGGTGACCGGTAGCCAAGGGGAAGCGCGCTGCAAGATCACGTTGAATGGCAAGTGGCTGGAGTACAAGACCTTCTGAGGTAAAGGGAAGGGAGCCAGAGCGCTCCCGGCGAAACGGTTTCATCGGTTGTGGAGCGGCTGAGACAATGTCGTCATCGGCCGGTCCCAGCATATGTGAACGGACAAAGGCGTCCGTCATTCGTCGAATGGCGGACGCCTTTGTGTTTGCAGTGATCGCAGGACAGGAGGGGGCAGTGTCTATGGAGAGTTCGTTCGGGACTGGTGCACGGATGACCGCCCTGGCATCGTGCACGTGGGTGATGATGCCGGAGACCACGTGGGCGGAAACCGTTACCGCCTCCGCCGTCAGCGGGGCCGACACAGCCTGGGTGCTGATTTCCGCAGCGCTGGTGCTGGCGATGACGGTTCCGGGGCTGGCGCTGTTTTACGGCGGGCTGGTGCGCAGCAAGAACGTCTTGGGCACGATCATGCACAGCTTCGTGATTCTCTGCCTCATCAGCCTCTTCTGGGTGTTGCTCGGGTACAGCCTGGCGTTCGGGCCGGATGTCAAAGGCGTGATCGGCAGCCTGGCGTGGGTCGGATTGACCGGCGTCGGATTGTCACCCCATGCGGTCTATGGGCCGACGATCCCGCATCAAGCCTTCATGGTGTTTCAGCTCATGTTTGCCGCGATCACGCCGGCCCTCATCACCGGCGCCTTCGCGGAGCGGATGAAGTTCAGCGCGTTGATATTGTTTTCCCTGCTGTGGTCGCTCCTCATCTACTGTCCCATCGCTCATTGGGTGTGGGGCGGAGGCTGGCTGGCCGGGATGGGGGCGTTGGATTTTGCCGGAGGTGCGGTCGTGCACATCAGCTCTGGCATCAGCGCCTTGGTCTGCGCCCTGATGCTGGGAACGCGACAAGGCTACGGCACGGACTATATGGCGCCACACAATCTGCCGATGGTGCTGTTGGGCACAGGTCTTTTGTGGGTCGGGTGGTTCGGGTTCAACGCGGGCAGCGCCCTCGGCGCGAACGAAACGGCGGTCGTGGCGTTCGTTGCCACTCATACGGCAGCAGTCTCGGCGGCCTTGACCTGGATGGCCGTAGAGTGGTGGCACCGCGGGACGCCGACGGTCCTGGGAATCGCCAGCGGCGCTGTGGCTGGACTGGCCATGGTTACCCCAGGCGCAGGGTTCGTGAGCCCCTTCTCCGCGCTGTTCATGGGCATGACCGCGGGGGCGTTGTCCTATGTGGCCATCATGAAAAAAGGCGGGTTCGGTTACGACGATTCGCTGGATGTGGTCGGCATCCATGGTGTGGCGGGAGTCGGCGGCATTCTGCTGACGGGTCTCCTTGCCTCCAAGGCGGTGAACGCCGGAGGCGCCGACGGTCTCCTACAGGGGAATGCCGCCTTTTTGGGAGTGCAGGCGCTGACGGTCGTCGTCGTTGGACTGTTCTCTGCCGGAGGGACTTGGGTCGTTTTGAAAGTCGTGGACCGGATCGTGGGACTGCGAGTGACAGCGGAAGAAGAGCGCATGGGGTTGGATCTCAGTCAGCATAACGAGCGGGCCTATTCGTGAGACTGAAAAATGACCTCCAGCATCGTTCTCGGCCCGTCGAACCCCTCAACGTACGGCTCGTTGGTACGTCTCGGGGTCCGATCGGACCTGCGGCCTTGCTGGAAGGGCTTTTTGAGTCTCACGTGCGACGGGTGAGTGATCAGATGAGTGAATTATGTGTTAGGTCCTGACGGGTTTTTACTCTTAAGGAGGACTGACATGATGATATCCGAAGAACGGTCACGTGAGGCGACGGTCTGTGAACGGCGGCTTTTGGAAATATTGCGTCAACAGGGTCCGCAAACCCTCGACAGCTTGTGCGAACTGCCGGAATTCACGTGGGCGCAGGTGCTGCTGGCCGTCGATCATCTGAGCCGCTCCAGAGACATCTCGCTGGAGATGATTGCACCGCGCGAGTACCAGGTCTCAGTGATGGAAGGGCAGGCGTGACCTCACAAGGCGATCAGACGCTATGGTTGTTGGTCTCGACGACGCTGCTGGCATTGGCCGTGCCCGGGGTCGCGCTGTTTTACGGCGGCATGGTGAGAAAGAAAAACATCATGAACACGATCGCACTGCCGTTTGTGGCATTGGCGGTCGTGTCGCTCGGCTGGACGCTCGTCGGCAATGGCTGGGCGGCTTGGAACGGCGCGGAAACAGGGACGGGTAAGCAGGAAGCGCTGCTGTCGGTGTATCGAGGGATGATGGCGTCGGTGGCCCTGGCGCTGGTGGCGGGAGGCGTCGTCGAGCGCACCCGCTTCTCGTTCTTCCTAGTATTCGGGCTAGGTTGGATCGCGGCCGTGTATGTGCCGTTAGCGCAGTCGCTATGGGGAAACGGATGGCTCGAGAATCTCGGCAGCCTGGATTTCGCCGGCGGCGCGGTGATTCACATCAGTGCCGGCGTCAGCGCGCTGGTGATGGCGATCACCATAGGACCTCGCCATGGCTATGGACGAATCGACATGATGCCGAATCATTTGCCGTTTTCGTTTTGCGGGGCAGCGTTCATGTGGGTGGGCTGGTTTGGTTTCACCGGAGCCGCGGCATCGGCATCAATGGCGGTGGTAACGAGCGCCTTTGTCGCCATCCAGTTGTCGACGGTGGCCGCTGCACTGGCCTGGATGGCGGTCGAATGGCTGCAGCGGGACAAGCCGACGGCTTTGGGAGCCATGAGTGGTGCCGTCGCAGGTCTTGTTGCCATCGCACCGGCAGCAGGCTACGTCAGCCCGTTGTCCTCGCTCGTGATCGGCGTGGGGGCGGGAGGTCTCTGTTACATGGTGGTCAATTACGTGAAGCTCATCCTGGGATACGACGACTCCTTGGATGTCTTCGGCATGCATGGGGTGGGGGGAACCTGGGGGATGATCGCGACCGGGCTGTTTGCCTCGACGGACATCAATGCCGGGGGAAGCGACGGGCTGTTCTACGGCTATCCGTATCAGTTTTTCGCTCAGGTGGTCGCCACCCTCGCGGCCTGGACCCTGGCCGGCGTGATGACTTGGCTGCTGGTCAAGGGTCTCACGATGATTATCGCTCCGCGCGTCGACGAAGAGGCGGAACGGATGGGGTTGGATCTTCACCAACATGGTGAGAAAGGCTACACGGGGTAACTCCATGGCGATCGTACACGACGATATCGGGCGACGGCGCTTTCTCAGCCAAGCGGTCATGGGATTTGGCATGTTGTTCGGCATCGGCACGCTCGGCTTCCGCTTTCTTCAGTTTCTCCTGCCGACGCAGGCAAAGGAGTCGGAGACCGTGTTGATCGGCTCAGAGTCCCGCATTCCACTTGGAGACGCAGTGCCGATGGATCTCGGGGGCCACAAGATCGTCGTCCTGAGAACCGAGGATGGTGTCGCGGCCTTTTCCCGGCGCTGCACGGATCTGGGCTGTCTCGTGTCGTGGAACAAGGAGCGGGAGCAGTTCATCTGTCCCTGCCATCAGGGCACGTTCGATCGGGCCGGCCTGAACATTGCTGGACCGCCTCCCAGGCCGCTGGACAGGCTGCAGATCGTCAAGCGCGGGGAGCAGTTGTACGTGAATATTCAGGCGACGTAGCGAGACACCGGACGCAGGCTCAACCCTCAGGATTCGATCCAGAGGTGCACGAATGGCAATGAACGTCTCGGAGAGCATGAAGCAGGAAAATACCGACACAAACAAATCGTGGATCGACTACATCCAGAAAGATCTGCCGCAGCATCTGGATTGGTGGCCCTACACGCTGGGAGCGCTGCCCCTGACCCTGTTCGGTCTCCTGGTCGGGACAGGTCTGCTGCTGACGTTTTATTACGTGCCGTCGCCTGAGCGAGCCTATGAGAGTGTCGATCATATTACCCATGACATCTACCTCGGATGGTTCGTGCGGGGTCTGCACAAGACGTCGGTGGACCTCATGATCCTGTTCTTGTTCTTTCATGTGATCCGAGTCTTCATCACGCGCGCCTATCGATCAGGGGGGGAATTGAAGTGGGTGAGCGGCTCGATCGTGCTGTTCGTGACGCTCGCGATGGGCTTCACCGGCTATTCGCTGATTTTCGACAACGTCTCGTATTGGGGCATGACCGTTGTGACCAACATGATCGGGACGCTTCCGGTGATCGGCACGCCGCTGCTCTATCTCTTGCGGGGCGGCGAGGAGGTCTCGGGCGTGACGTTATTGCGGCTCTACGATCTTCATACCAAGCTGTTGCCGGTGCTGTTAGGCGGGCTCGTGATCGGCCATGTGGTGATCGTGCGGTTATTGGGATTCGCGGACGTCAAGGGAAGCCGTGGCTTTCATCCCTTCTACCCCGAGCATACCTTGAAGATGGGTGCGATCGCGGTAGGGCTGCTGCTCTTGATCGTCAATATCGCGATGATTTTCCCGCCGCTGCTGGGACCGCCGGCCAATCCTCAGGAGGTGGCGTCGGACGTGTCGCCTCCCTGGTATTTTTCCGCGCCATTCATGTGGATCACCTTGCTGCCAAGCCCTGTGGCGCTGTGGAGCCTGCTCGGGTTTGCCGGGCTGTTTGTCGTCTATCCTTTTCTAGATCGGATTCTGGACGAACGGGGATGGCCAATGGAGATCCTCAATGCGGTGCTGGCTGCGGCCGTGGTGTGCGCAGTGGCCGGCTTGATGTATCTGGATACACAAATGTGAAATGAGCTGACGGCTGAAGGAGGACACATGACCGAGCCGCATGTACCGCATGATGATCACGGAGACGAATCAGCTCGTTCCAGCAACGGCAAGCAGAACTTCGCCCGCTATATGATCGGCGGGCTCTGCCTGATCCTCTTTCTTGCGCTCACCGGCGTCGGCTACGTCCAGGTCGAAGAGCGACGAGGCGGGGGACTCCGTCCATTCGTTTCGGCGGAAAATAAGAAATGCATCGACTGCCACATGGCCAAAGACGTAGGCATCGGGGGCATCAACGACTGGAAAGTCAGCCGTCATGCACCGAAGGGAATCGGCTGCGTGGAATGTCATCGGGCGGAGAAGGGAGAAGCGGACGCTTACGACCACGAGGGATTTCTCATCTCGACGCTGGTCACACCCAAGGATTGCATGCGGTGCCACGATCGGGAGGCGAAAGAGTTTGCCAAGTCCCATCACGCCAAGGCCGCGCAATTTACCGGATCGTTGGACAATTTTCTGGGCAACGTGGTCGAAGGGCCGGAGATCGTGACCACTGGCTGCGCCGGCTGTCACGGAAGTGTGGTGAAGGTGATGGAAAAGGGCAAGCTCCATCCGGCGACTTGGCCCAATTCCGGCATCGGGCGCGTCAATCCAGACGGCTCCAAAGGCACCTGCTCGGCCTGCCATGCGCGCCATAGTTTCTCGGTCGCCCAAGCCCGGCAGCCGGAAAGCTGCGGCCGTTGCCACATGGGGCCCGATCATCCGCAGATCGAAGCCTATTATGAAAGCAAGCATGGCGTCATGTACGAGGCCAACAAAGAGAAGATGAAGCTGGCCGACCCGACGGAGAAGTGGCATCCGGGGAAGGACTATCTGTATCCGACATGTGCTACCTGTCACATGAGCGCAACCGGAACGCAAGAGGTCACGCATGATGTCGGCGATCGCATCAGCTGGACGCTGCGGCCGGTGATCTCCACCCGACTCGAGAACTATGAAGACCGGCGCAAAGCCATGAGGCAAGTCTGCTCGTCCTGCCATAGCGAGCAAATCGTGGAGCGGTTCTTTACCTCGATGGATCAGGGTATCAACCTGTATAACGATAAATTCGGTAAGCCGGCCAAGGAAGCCATGGACCAGCTTCTGGCGATGAAAAAAATTACGCCGACGCCCTACGATGAAAAGATCGAATGGATATTTTATGAATTGTGGCATCACGAGGGACGGCGCGCCCGACACGGGCTCTCAAAAGTCGCCCCAGATTATGTCCATTGGCAGGGCTTCTACGAAGTCGCGAAAACCTTCTACACGAAATTCCTGCCGCTGGTGCGGGAGCTGTCGCCACAAGTCGCCGAAGCCATGCTGCGCCATGAGAGCCACCGGTGGATCGAGAAGGGGATGACGAAGGAAGAAATCGCCCAGATGCTCGAATTCTACGACAAGGAGATGCAGGGGAAGCGAGGGGGAGGATAGCGCGACCCCTCGCAGTCGCAGGAAAGAGAGACTATTCTCTCCTCTTGAGGGATAGACGGGGTTGCGCTATCCTGCGTGTCGTCATTCAGGAGGGACGCAATGCCGAAACGGGTTCGCACCGGATTAACACGTACCGACATTCTTGAACGGTATATTCAGAGGTTCAAACAACAATTGCACAAGATTCATCCGTACCTCTCCCGAAAACGAGCCACTGCATCTATCGATGAATTCGACGAGTCGGCAGAAGAATTGATCAGCCAGGTGTTTGGAGCGGCATCGGATGAAGCCGAGGCATACTTCTACGCCAAGAACGGCGAGTCTGCCTTACTGCCGGAGGAAGCGCAGGAGAGCGGCACGCACGATGTGGAGCGCGAAAGCCTTCATCAGCGCCGTCAAGTGTTGGAAAGTTGTTTGGCCGATCTCGATCTGCGTCGTCGGGTGCAGGTGGCCAGAAAGGGCAACGGCAAAGGGTTCTCGAAGTCGAAGGTTGAAGACTACATGTCGCACGATGTGCGCAGCATTCACCGAGCGGCTACGATCAAGGAAGCCGGGCTGCTATTTCAGAAGTACAAAGTCGGCTCACTGATTGTCGACGACGGATCCCGCTACATCGGCATCGTGACGGACTCCGACCTCAGTCGGAAAGCCGTCGCGAAAGGTCTGGATCCGAACACGACTACCGTCACTGCCTGCATGAGCAAAGCGCTCGTGACGATTGAGGAAGACGAGCTGTTGTCGGAAGCCATGGGACTGATGAAAAAGCAGGGCATCCGTCACCTGCCCGTGACTGCTGATGGCACGATCATTGGTGTGCTCTCCGTCGCCGACCTCCTTCGCGCCTTCACGGACTGATCGGCCGTTAGGTCGAACTCACCCGTCTCTATTCCAAAATCATGTTCCAGAGCGTCGGTGTCGGTAAAATCGGGCGCCACATCGTTCGCAGCGCCAGGGGAACATTCCCAACAGGCGGAACAGCAGATCTTGCCAGCCATGCCTCGTGGCGCGATGGCATTCCTCTGACGAACAGTACCGACAGAGCATCCGGGATGCTGAGCTGTATCTCACGCTTGGCTCAAGCATGAGCCACCGGTTTCACTCGCCGCTTCGTGCCGCCCGGCCTAGTGGCGCCACGAGACCAAAAAGCTAAGGCTAGGGAGGGACAGGAGCCAGCATATTCGCATCGCGGGCCACCACCCATTCACCGTTATGCTTCTTCAGTATCGACAGGGTATGGCCTGCCCGCATCATGGACGGACCACCGCCAGAGGGTGTTACGACGACAGAGAGCTTAGTCCACATGAAGGCCCAGTCGCCGAGAATGGTAATTTCTTGGATCTCGCTCGTGCCGTCGAATTTCGGCGCATCCGCCCCAGCTTGACCGCGAGCCACTGCCGCAAAACCGGCCTTGCGCATGACCGGCTGGCCCGGCATCAGAAACACCACGTCATCGGACACTAAGGATAAGACCTTCTCGGTATCGCCTGCCCTGGTGGCAGTCATCCAGGTCAAAACCAGCTCACGAATCTGCTGTTCATCCGCTTGGATAGACATACTCAAAGGCTAGTCTTCGGGGTCAAGCCGAGTCAACGGGTGGAATGGGAAGCCAGGGGCCCTTTTTGCCCCCTGTTTGAGGGATAGACGCCACACGTCTAGGTTACTTAGACTCCGGCACATCGATGCGTAAGGTCGGCTCAAAGCCGCTCCTGTGGCCAAACGGGGAGGTCTTGTGAACAAGATGTCGCATGCATTTAGGGCAAGCCTCGTCGTGGCATTGGCCCTGGTTGCCATGGCTTGCAGCAATGGAGACGAGAACAATAGCGGAGCCAGCACGCTTTCTTCCTTCAACAATACGGTGTTGAGCATCGCTACGGCCACTGATGGAAGCGGGGACGTGTACTTCGGTGGCGATTTCACTACATACAACGGAGCACAGGCCATTCGAATGGTGCGTCTCAATACCAATGGCACGATCGATCCGGCCTTTCCGATGGCATTGGGATTCAATGGCAGCGTCCGCAGTATCATGCCGGCCGGCAGTCAGGGCGCGAATCTGTACGTGGGCGGCGACTTCACCTCCTACAACGGCATACAGAAGAACCGCATGGTGCGTATCAATGCCAATGGAGTGTTCGATCAGAGCTTTGCGATCGGAACAGGATTCGACAACTCGGTGCAATTCATCGCTCTAGCTGAGGACGGAAGCGGGAATCTGTATGTCGGCGGCGCCTTCACCGTTTACAACGGGTTCACTGTAAACGGCCTCGTGCGTCTCAAACCAGATGGATCGATCGATCAGACCTTCGTGATCGGAACAGGTTTTGACAGCACGGTCAATTGGATCGTGCCGTTGGCGAACGGCGATCTATACGTGGGAGGCGCCTTCACTACCTACAAGGGTGTCACCGTGAATCGCATCGTGCGGCTTCATTCGAATGGGTCGATCGATCCAAGCTTTGTGACGGGAACAGGGTTCGATAATGCGATCTTTACCCTCCTGCTGGCAGACGACGGCAGCGGTGATCTCTATGTCGGAGGCGCCTTTACTAACTACAACGGAGACGTGGCGAATAATCTCGTGCGGTTGAATTCCAATGGAGTAAGAGACCTATTCTTTACGACAGGGGTTGGGCTCGACAACACGGTGTTCCACATCGTCCCAACCGGCGACGGAAGCGGCGATTTGTATGTGGCCGGTGCCTTTACGAGCTACAACAACCTACAGGCCAATGAGATGGTACGACTCAATCAGAATGGAACGATGGATCCAACTTTTTCTACCGGAGCAGGGTTCAATAATACGGTCTTCCGCGTGGCACCTGCACAAGACGGCAGCAGCGACGTCTATGCCGTAGGCCAGTTCACAGAGTATCAGAGCACTCCGATCGGAAGATTCGTGCGGCTCACCTCCACCGGGATGATTCATCTGCTGATTTAAGATCTCCGCAAGAAGAGAATCTGCGCTTCGGTTGCCATTTGCCAGAAGCGATGGCTTGTCGCAAGCGGCTTGAAAAGCCTTTTCTTCATGCCAGGGTTTTTCAGAGTGTGAGGGGGAAGAACCGCCTGTCCTCACCGAGACAGCTTGTTCGCCTTCGCTGCCTGGCGAGTTGAATAAATTCTCCCGACTGCTTCCACTCGTGAGTGAAATTTTGAAGTTTTTGTCCGGATGAAGCTGACGCCCTTTTCAACTCGCGTCGGCATGTCACTTGCGTGACTATTCATCTATTGACCCACATTGAGGAGGAACACATGCTGTCTGCATTGAATCTGGCCAGTTTATCGTTGCTCTTGACTCTCTCCGGTTGTGCCTTGACGAGCAAGGCGCCCGACTTTAGCGGTTTAAAAGATGTGGAAGGTTCGGACGCCGTGCATATCAACATGACCAAAGTGGCCTTGCATTTTGGGGTTGTCGTACCGTTCATCGGGGATGCCTCGTTGGAAGGAGCGGTGCGTGATTTCACGAAGGAGGCAAGAAACGAAGGTGCGGAGCGGGTGAGAATTGTGCAATCAGACGAAACCACGCTCTGGTGGATTCTGCCTCCAGTCAGCTTTATTCTGACGCCTCGATTTACAAACGTCGCAGGAGAGGCTTTGCTGGCCTACAACGACACCACTCCGCAGAGCCAGATGAAGTCGAAGGCAGAGAACCTGAAGGCAGATTGAAGTCTGCACGAAGCTCGGCCGTGTCGAACCACAGGGAGCGGGTTGATACATATCCGCTCCCTTTCTGCTTTAAGCCTTCTTCGGAGACAACTACTCCGCTTAATTCGCCCCGCCGCTCGCGCTCACGTAGTGTTTTCTGTACGTCGTCACCTTTTCCAGGTAGTTGCGGGTTTCCTGATAGGGAAGATCAGCTCGCAGCTTGTCGTAGAGCGCGGCAGGTTGGAGTCCATTGATCTGCTGAACGGCGGTCGTGCGATTCTTCGAAAACGTGCGCAGGACATTGCCGGGCCCTGTATTGTAGGCAGCGATGACACAATATTCGCGGGAGATCTCATTGGCCACTTCGTCCAGTTGATTGAACATGAGGACGTTCAGGTAGGCCGCACCGAGTTCCACGTTGTTCTCAGGATCAAAGAGATAGTCTCTGGTCGGCGCGACGTCCTTTCCCTTCGCTCGCCGGTAGGCTTCGCGTCCGCCGCTCGTGGGTACCAGCTGCATGAGACCATAGGCTGGTGCCGAGCTGACGGCGTAGGGATTGAAATTGCTTTCCGTCCTAATGATGGCGAACACGAGGGTGGGACTCATCTGGTATTGTTCGGCAAAACGCAGTACCACGCCACGATACTTTTCAGCCTGCTTTTGCGGAAGGTTCACCACCATGCTCATGGTGACGAACGTGGCCTGTTTCTTCGCTCCGTCTTGCTCGATGACCCTCGTCTCGGTTTTCTTGTCCAATAGGTAGTCGGCGAAGGCTTCGGCTTCCGCCTGCGTGCGCACCGGTTTCCCCTGTTGATCCACCACCAGTCCGAGGAGGTAGGGCTCTTCTTTGCTGTTCAGCGGGACCTCTTTATCCGAAAAGACATCCACGACACGGGGATCCTGCGGCGTCAACAATGTCACCACCACGGCACGGCTGAGGCTTTCCCGCGGATCCTTGTCGTCCACTGTTTCGACGGTAATCTGTCCACGGTCGAAATCGACGATGGCGCGACTTCGATAATTTTGCGTGTATTTCACATATTTCTTCTTCTCGGGCAGTTTGACTTCTTTGGGTCCCCACTTTTCTTTGACATTGCCGGTCAGCGCATCGTAGAGACCCTGAAATTCCCGCTGGGCGGTACGAAGATCTTTGAGCAGCCGTTCAGGATCCTGCGCATAGGCGTCCATCCGTTCCTTGGCAATCTTTGATGGATCTTTTCCCCCGATCACGGCGGCGACGTCCCTTCCTGTCCGGCCGCCCAACGCACGTTGGGTGGCGGTTAACATGCGATCGGCCGACTCGCAGCTGAGAAGGGCGAGATAGAGAAAAAACAGCGCGATGGTGGGAAGTCTTGGACCAAACATGCGGGACATTCTACTACATGAAGGACTGTACTTCCTCTGCAGTGTGGTCTTTCCTCCGACAAAAACAGATTAGAAAAATTTTACGGCGATCTTACCGTAGGCGGTTGCAGCGGAACGGTTTCTTAATTAGGATCGCATGTGTGAACGACACGGGAAAATGTGTGCTTGTGGTTCTGTTGCTTCTGGTTGAGGGTGCCGTCTGGGCAGGTGGTGACGAATGGAACGGGAGGCCAAAGCCGGCGGACATGTCCTGGTACCAGACCAGCCTCATACCAATGGTCGACGGGTCTCCCATCGCACCAGCGAGCGTGCGCAATCTCGCGGACAATCGCGACAAGCCGAGCACGCAAGGGATTCTCTCCACGACGTCCTGGCTTAAGGGAGCCTTTTCAACAGAAACCGAAGTTGCCACCAATCAAGCAGACTTCACCGGACAGGATCCCTCCGCTCACATGATGCGACTCGGTGCCACCGGCTCCACAAGGCTCGTCCGTTACGGCATGACGTATCGCACAGCGGATCAGGCGTTCTATCAGGCGGCGGGCCAAGACCAGAGGGAAGCATGGGGGGAGTGGAAGAATGGAGCGATGGCTCTTCGTAGTACGTTCGGACGACGGACGACCCCAGAAGGGAACGCCGCTGGGAATCCGCAGGAACAGACTTATAGCCGCATCGATGTCTCATGGAACCGGTCCGCATGGCCACATCTGGGCCTCAGCTACCTCCACAATGCAGCGAGCAACAGCATGGATGCCATGAGCCTTTTCCCACAGAGGGCCGCTCGCGAGCGGGTTGAGGCAGCGATGGGTTACAACGGTACTTTGTGGAATGCCAAACTCGCCTCCGGTTACGGTACCGAGACGGGTCTCACGCAGCATGCCGTAGACAGCTTAGTCCAAACCGAAACTCTGACGGCCTCGTTCCGTTCGGCTGACCTGTTGACCGTCACACCCACGCTCGGCTATCGAGTCGAACAGCAGCCATGGTCGGGTGCGCAGATCAATTCACCCTCGGCCTCCATTTCCATGAGTTACAAACAGAGCCAACGGCTCAACATGACGGCGATGGGAAACTACTCCAGTATGCAATCCAGCGATCGACTCGTAGATGTTGACATGATCGGTGGTAAGGGTGTGCTGACGTGGGAACTCGAGCCGATGCAAGAGTGGAAACCGCAGCTCTCTCTGGAAGGTGGCTATAATTTACAGGTCAATCGACTGATGCCTTCGGCACAAGCCGAAAACCTTTCCGGCCTCCTCCGCCTCGTGCTCGCCACGATGTGACCGCTATCGCGAGTGAAAATACCGGACGCAGTACATCAGGCGGCAACGCCTGGTTTGGGCGCGTCGTCGGTGTTCCTATTTTCGTCGTTGTCGCTCGGACGGGGCGGAGTCCGCGGATGTGCGTAACGAAATTCCGCCAGCGCCTTTGGTCCGAGGAAAACGAAACCAACCACACATGCCGCCAACGCGATGAGTTTTAACATGAGAGGCGTCCTTGTAAGTAAAAACGGATTTTAGCCCCTTCGTGCGCACCCGGTCGCCTGGGAACCTCTCTAGCACGCCTCGAGGATTGCAAATGGAAAATCTCACATTTGAAATGAAGCGAGCGCAGAAACCGCTCCAATACCCTTATTGCACCCTCCGATTTTTGTGCTACGGTTCGCCGATCACTTGAATACAGCGCGAACCCACTAGCAAGATATAGAATTCAGTCAGCTGAATCGTGCGAATACGCGCAATAGTCGTCCGACGGTTCAGATTGATTCGCGTGCGAAACTCGCCGATGTCTCCATATGGTCTCCCATCTTTCAGTGCGTACTCAACCCTGTTCGTCCCCAGACCGACCCCCAGCACAATAGGCGTGCAGTCTTCTCCCATAAGGACGTCCTTGACGTCCGGATTAGTCGGTTGGAGTTCGTTAGTGATATTGATGCAGCCTGACAAGAGCACGGTAAACATAAGAGTGAACAGAATTCGCATGAGTTCTTGGCTTCCTTATCTTGGACAAAAAGGTGTCACAGAAATACACGCCCTGCGAAACGACTTCGGACAACTCTATCTTCTTAACGGGGAAAATCTTCCGGAGAGTATACGGTAATTTCTGCGGGAGGCGCCGGATTGTAGGTTCGAAGCTCGATCGGGCCATTTTTAGAAGGATCGGGAGGGAGCAGTACGCTGTAAGTCCAGCCTGCGATCACTACTGGAAGAAGCACTACTATCATGGCGCGGGTCACGCGCTTACGCGGGGTGTCCCCGTCGATTACCCGGATCAACGGTAGGCGAAAATCCTCCCAATACTCTTCGTTTGAAGAAACCCAGCCCCAAATCGCAAAACAAGCACCAACCATGTAGGTAGCGACTATCGTGAAAGGTATTGGAGGATATAGGCGATAGCGGAGGTACCAGTAAACAATCGCGGCTGCGGCTATAGATTGGAATAGCTTGGTAAACCGATAACCGAATCGTTGTAGCCAATAAACAACCAAAGTCAGCAGGCCGAAAATCGCAGCAAGTTCGAGAAAAGGTTGGATCGGCCTCATGCCATCTATGAGTGGTAAAAATGGCATAGCCTCCTCCTTCCTTCAGCTGCCTCTTTGCTTTCGACTACACCATCACTCTACTCCCGACTGAGCCCTAGCGGCAACGTAGCAATAATGGCTTCTGACACAGGATTTGGGTGGTGCCGATCAACCGCTCCCCCGCAGCGGGGTCCCTACACCGGGCAGGGTGTGAGAACGAGCGATGATTCGTGGCAGGACCCGCGGTTCCTCAGAGTTTCCCAAAACTCTTCTCAAAGAACTCTCTTGTCTTTCTCATATGTTCCTCAATATCCGTCTTCAGATGCCTTGCCCCAGCCTGCCAATCGTCGGTCGTGTAGCCGACGCGGCGCGCCAAAAAGATAAATTCGTCTGAATCGGGGGGCGGAAGAACCAAATCCTTGGCATGACCACGGACCATGCGGAGCCCATCAATGAGCATTCGGATAAACAGATAAGCCTTTCGGAGGTTCTCGCCGTCCTGTCTGCTGACGATGCCGGAATCCACGAGTCCAGCGAGGGCCTGCATGGCATTTGGCGTGCGCAGCATCGCGTGTATGTGGCCGTGCATTAGCTGGAGGTACTGAATGGCATATTCGATGTCGACGACGCCTCCCGGACTGAGTTTGGCGTTGATCGTCCCGTGCTCGACGAGCTGTTTGAGCTGCTGACGGCGTAAATCGAGCGCGGCGGCGAGATCCCACGGCGCACCGCTATAGACATAGCGGTCTCGATGTGCTTCGACCTGTTTGCCCAGGGCGGCATCGCCGGCGACCTGACGAAGCTTGATCATGGCTTGCCGCTCGAACGGCGCCGCCAGTCCCTTCTCGCGGTAATAGCTGGTAATCTCATCCAGAGGATTCGCGAGAAACCCTTTGCCACCGTGAGGACGCAAGCGTACGTCCAGGTGAAAGATGCCTTCCTGTTTGGCCTCAATCCATTGCAGCAACTCCTGCGCGAGTCGTTCGAAGTATTCACTGTTTTCAACGCGCTCCTTCCGGTTGGTGCGGCCGGCGCCGCCGTAGACAAACAGGACCTCAATATCGGACGCATAGCCTAATTCTCGACCACCGAATTTGCCGGCGCCCATGACGGCAAAGGGGCAGGGCTTGCCGTTCGCCAATCGGGGAGAGCCATAGATCTTGCTTAGCTTCACCTGGCAGTCCTTCAAGCTGCGTTCGACGATCACTTCCGCCAATTGGGTCAGGGCAACGGAGAAGTCCGCAAGGCTCGTGTCTGGCTCGACGATGTGCTTCATATCAATACGGAACAGTTCTTGATCCTTGAAGCGATTGAGCGCCTCCTTTCGTCCGGCGTCATCGTTGGCTCGATCTATCACGCGGTCGAGCGCCTTGCGGAGCGTGGCTCGCGGCGTAATCAGCGGTGCGTCGCGGTAGTTGTGAAGCAGCGGCAGCAGGTGGTCGTGCTGGCGGCGGAGAAAGTCTTCCCAGAGAAAATCGCTGGCGCCAAGAAGCCGCGCCAACAGCGGAAACGTTTTCTTGTCGCTCAGAAACGCGAGGGCCTCCTCCCGTGCCTTGCCTTTGGTCTCCTGCACCGTGAGATCCAGGAATTGGTCGAATGCTTCTAAGGCCTTGGTCGGGTCCGGAGCCCAGGTGAGGGCGTGGGTGAACTGTTTGATGAGGACAGCCGTCAGGCGCAACTCCTGCTGCTCGGCCAGGTCGGTCAGCTTCTGACCGTAACGATTGCGCACGGCAAAGCAGTCGTGCAGCTTGCTGCCTTCCAGATCGATCCTGGCCTTCGCAATGTAAATGTTCCTCATCGCCAGCGCATTGGCAAAGGCATAGAGAAAGGCCGGTGTGTCGTCCGACCGGATATCCATAATCGTGTCCGTCGGCGATTGACTGTTGTCGAACGTAATCTGAACCGGATGCAAGAGGCCGCTGAATGAACCGCGCTGCTTTCCCAGATGTTCGACGAGATGACGATTAACGGCATGACGGGCTTCCTCAAACTTTCCCTCATCTAGCAGGCCGATCAACGATAGGAGTTCGTCAGCGAAGTGAGCTTGGTCCTCCGGCGTGAACGAGGCGTCGCCAACCGGTTGGACACGAAAGACATCCACGATCTTTTTTCGGCTCAAGCCGGGACGCACCTTGGGCCGCCGGCGCGGGCCTTCGCCATAGGCTGGTCTCGCAGGCTGGGTTGGAGTCGTCGACTCAGTGAAGGTGTAGATCTGCCCCTCCTCGATGTTCAACCCGAATGCCGACAGGAGGCCGCAGATGGTCGCGAATTCGGCAAAGTAGTCATAGGCCACAACCGTCAACTCGAAGTGTCCATCGCGTCGTTCGGACACCGAGCACTCGGACAGATGATCCGGCGTCAGCGCCGCCGCCAACCGGACATGCTGTGCGATCGTCGGAAGGGGAATCCGGCGGAAATATTCCGCGTCCATCCGGGTCACAAAATCACGAAGAATGTCGGGCGACACGTCCGGAGAAAGCGAGGTGAGGGACTGTAGAAGCTCTTCGCGATCGGAGCCAGCCATCGGGGCGCCAGTATATCCCACGAGCGTTCATTGTGCGCAACCTAGGCTGTCAGTATAATGCCGCGCCGGCAGGATGCTGAAAAAGGCACTCATTTTTTACCCTCCCGTCTCATGCGCGTGAGAACGCACATTCCACCGGGAGTGTCGTTCTCGCATCGCTGCGGTCGAGTTGTGAAATAGTATTGTTGAGGAGAGCTTGGGTACCAAAAAGGCAGACCGCCATCCGCTAAGACAACGAGAATTTTCGAGGTCGGCTCAGTCTCTATTGAAACCGGCGACAGACAAGCCAGATCCCACACCGCTGTTATTGGCGTCGGAACGCGATCCACAGAACATGCGCGGTATCCTTACTGCGTATGGAGTAACAGACATCGACCAGGCGGATCGCAATCTCCAATCTATGGCCGGGGAACCGCATGAGCGCCACCAGCTGGTCACTGTCCTGCCGATTTTGATGGAGTCCATCGCGCGAACCGCCGACCCCGATCAGGCGCTGAATCACTGGGAGCGGTTGCTCGAGAGCGTGACGCGCTCTACGTTTCTTGACTATCTGCGCAGCTCTCCGCGGATGCTCGACCTCCTGTCCACCATTTTCGGCAACAGCGATTCCCTCGCCTTCACGATCATCCGGGATCCCATGCTGGTCTATTGGCTGGCAGACGAGGACGTGCTCACGAAGCCGTCGACGAGTGTCGGGCTCGAGCAGGCGTTGCGGAAGCAACTGGCCCGCCTCACGGTGAAAGAGCTGAAACTGGTGGTGCTTCGCCGGTTTCGTCGGCGCGAAATGCTTCGGATCGGCGTACGGGATCTACTGCGACTGGCGGATGTGTCCGAGACGACGGCATCCCTGTCCGATCTCGCCGCGCTGTTGATCCATGCGGCCTATGAAATCGTCGATGCCGATCTGCGTCGGCAGTACGGTCGGCCCATGCATAAGAATCGGCAGGGCAAATGGGTGGAGACGGGTTTCGCTGTCATCGGAATGGGCAAGCTGGGCGGGCACGAGCTGAACTACAGTTCAGACGTGGATGTGATCTACGTCTATGCTTCGCACGAAGGCGAAACCAGGGCCACATCCTCGGCCGCCAAAGAGGCGGCCGTCGGAATATCGAATGAGGAATATTTTGAGATTCTTTCGCGAGAACTCACCAAGGCCTTGAGCGAATCGACGAGGGAAGGCTATGTGTTTCGCGTCGACCTGCGCTTGCGCGCGGAGGGGTCGGTCGGTCAACTGGCGCGCTCTTTGGAGGACTATCGAAATTACTATGCCACGAGGGGGCAAATCTGGGAGCGGCTGGCGTTGCTGAAAGCCTGGCCCGTCGCCGGATCTGCTGAGGTCGGAAAGGGATTCTTACAAACCGTGAGGTTGTTTATTCTTGGACGCGGACCAGCTAAGCCAGGCCTGGCCGGGGCAATGGGCGTCATCCAGGACGTTCGAGCGGTAAAGGAAATGATCGATGCCAAAATGTCCGATCGGGGGCATGAGCGTCGCAACGTGAAACTCGGCACCGGCGGGATCAGGGAAATCGAATTTTTGGTGCAGACCATCCAAGCGCTGGCCGGCAAGACCGTTCCTGCGTTGCTCGATCGGGGCACGCTCGGAGCGTTGAACGTCTTTGCCGCCCAAAAACTGCTGTCGGCAAAAGAACGTGAAGCGCTCTCGACCGCCTATGTGTTTCTTCGGGACGTCGAACACAAACTACAGATGGTGCATGATTTACAGACACACTCTCTACCCGATGAGGCCGAAGAGCTTGCACGTTGTGCCATTCGGATGGGATACGGGACTGAAGATCGAGCGAGCGGCGTGACGAAATTCCTCGCCGATCACCAGCTCCATACGGAGCTCGTGAATCGAGTGTTCCGAGCCTTCTTTCATGAGTCCAAGACATCCCCCCTGTTGAAAAAAGTCCTGAAACTGACCAAAGCTCGCCGCCCTCCGCCCCTTTGAAATTCAAGAAGTTGTCTAATTCGATTGGATTCCACTGATTCCTTTCGTTCTATCTTTCCTGCGAACTTTTAGTACAAACCCAGTCACAGTGGTTACCGGTCGGCCCTGTAGCATTGCCGCCGTGCGGCAAAGTCTGGTACGCTCCGCCGGTAGCCTCGCCCATTTCGTATGCTGCCAACGTCTCTTTCGCTACAATACAATCCATATGTCAGCCGCCTAGAATGAAGGACCCATCATTCCTCAGAACAATGGTGCAAAAAGTCGGGGCCCGGCGCGTGCTGGAAATCGGCACGTCTGACGGTTCCAGCGCGCTTGCGATGGCCGAGATGCTGCCGGAGGACGG
>Ga0081455_10001651_pt1 | contig 27074 bp, 21 predicted proteins | sample TabmetS3T2R1_FD_70207 | JGI IMG/M metagenome (GOLD analysis project Ga0081455, IMG submission 70207) | Tabebuia heterophylla rhizosphere microbial communities from the University of Puerto Rico - S3T2R1 | ecosystem: Host-associated > Plants > Roots > Rhizosphere ...
CCCGGGCGGAGGGGGGCTCCGGGGCCCGATGGCGGGTTGGGGAACCACCGGGCGATAAGCGACCGCTCGCTCAATCCGTTGCGATCGCCTCGAGGACGTCGAGCCTGGCCGCCCGGCGTGCGGGGCGGACCGCCGCGACCACCCCGACGATGGCGCCGAGCGCCACCACCACGCCGAGCTGACCCGCCGGGACCGCGAACGCCCCGAGCCCTTCGGCGGCCTCAATCGTCTCGATCATCGCCCAGCCCAGGAAGGTGCCCAGGCCGAGCCCGCCGACGGTGCCGAACAGGGCGACCACCAGCGCCTCGCCGCGCACCATCCGGCGTAGCTGCCGGCGGCTCTGACCCACGGCCCGGAGCAGTCCCAGCTCGCGGGTGCGCTCGTGGATCGACAGCGACAGGGTGTTGGCGATGCCCATGAGGGCGATCACGATGGCCATGACCAGGAGCACGTAGATGATGGTCAGCATCTGGTCGATCTGGCCGGCGACCGAGTCGACGTACTCCTGGCGGTCCTGGACGTCGGGCGCCCCGAACCTGTCGGCCACCGGTTGGATGGCGGCCTCGCCTTCGGCGGTCGACACGCCGTCGGCCAGGTCGACGAGCAGCACGACGTCGCTCGCCCGGGTCGCCGCGTGCGGCTGGTACGCCGCCTTCGGCAGGACCACGCTGTCCACCAGCTCGTCGTTCTGGAAGATCGCGCCCACCTTCAGCCGTTCGGTGGCGCCGTCCGCATACGAGACCGGCACCGGGTCGCCCAGGGCGAGGCGGTGGTCCGTCGCGTAGTCGGCGGACAGTGCCACGTCGCCCGTGCCGAGCCCGTCGATGGAGCCCTGCGACACGTTCAGGTCGACGACCCGCCCGAACGACGCCGGATCGATGACCGAGGCCACCGTGTCGCCGCCGTCGACCACCAGCGGGGCGACCCCCAGGCCGGTGGCCACCTCGACCTCGGGGAGGTCGCGGACGGCGGGCTCCAGCTCGGGGGTGAGCCGGGCGCCGCTGAAGTCGCTCTGGGGGATCACCAGGTCGCCGGCGAACTGCTGGTCCACCACGTCGTCGATCGACTGCTTGACCGACGCCGCCACCACCGTGAACAGCGTGACCACGGCGACGCCGACCATCAGCGCCGATGCGGTGCCGGCGGTGCGCCGGGGGTTGCGCATCGCGTTGCGCCGGGCCAGCGTGCCGCTCATGCCGCGCCGCAGCGTCAACGGCCCACCCAGCAGGCCCGCGACCGGGCGGGCCGCCACGGGTCCGAGGAGCACGAAGCCGACCACCACCAGCAGCGCACCCAGACCGGTCATGGCCAGCGAGCCATCGCCTGCCGTGCCGCCGACGGTGGCGGCGAGGCCGATCGCGGCGACGAGCGCGCCCACGAGGCCACGCACCCACGAAGCACCCGACCGGTCGACCGCGACGTCACGGAGGGCGGCCAGCGGCGCGACCCTCGACGCCTTGAGGGCCGGGCCGACGCTGGCGATGAGCGTGGCCACCACGCCGACGGCGGCGGCGACGACGAGGGCGGTGGTCTCGACCACCAGGGCGGTGCCCGCGACCGCGAACCCGGCCGACTCGCTGAGCGCACTCAGGCCTGCGGCGAGGCCCACGCCGGCCGCAACGCCGATGGCAGACGCCAACACGCCGACCACCAGTGCCTCGACGACCGTGGAGGCCAGGACCTGCCGGCGCGACGCTCCTAGGGCCCGCAGCAGGGCCGACTCCCGGGCGCGCTGGGCCACCAGGATCGAGAAGGTGTTGTAGATGCTGAACGTGGCCACCACCAGGGCGATGCCCGCGAACACCAGCAGGAATGCCTTGAAGAACCCGAGGAAGTCGCTCTCGAGGTTGGCCTGCTGTTCGTCGGTGAGCGCCGCACCGGTGATCGCCTCGGACCCGTCGGGCAGGGCCGGCCCCAGCCGATCCACCAGCTCCCGCTGGCTCATGCCATCGTCGCCGACGACGAGGACGTCGGAGATCTGGTGCGGCTCCGGCAGCAGGACCTGCTGCGCGAACTCGGTGGTGAAGGCCGCGTAGGTCATCGGGCCGGCGCTGTCGGCCCCCGCCTCGCCGAACGTGGCGATCCCGACCACCGTCGCCTCGACGGCCTCGGGGGTGCGGATCGTGGTGGTGTCGCCGACCGCCAGGTCGCCCTTGTCGGCCGACGCCCTGTCGATGACCACCTCGCCGGGCCCCTCGGGGGCGCGGCCGTCGGCGATCTGCCAGGGGTTGATGCCGGGATCCGCGATCCAGTTCCCAGCCTGGGTGGGGGGACCGTTGCCGCCGATCGGATCGCCGTCGGACCCGACGATCTGGCCGGTTCCATAGATCTCGGGAACCGCCGTGGCGACGCCGTCGACCGCGGCCACGTCGTCGACGACCGAGGCGTCGAGCAGGCCCCGCTCGCTGATGTCGTCGTCGCCGACCTCGGTGGCGCTGCGCACGACCGCGTCAGTGCCGGCGTTGGCCTCGCCGAACATGTCGCCGAAGCCGGTCTCCATCGTGTCGCCGAGCACCAGGGTGCCCGACAGGAACGCCACGCCCAGCACCACGGCCGAGCTTGTGGCCAGCAGGCGCCGCTTGTGGGCACCGATGCTCTTGAGCGTCGTCCGCCACATGGGATCAGCTCCCGACCTTCGCGGTGTTTCCCGCTCTCGTCGCCTTCGGCGACGGGCCGCTCGGGCCACGGTCTGGCCCAAGGGCCAGACCTCGGAGGCGCTCGAGCACCCGCTCGGCGGTGGGACCGGCCATCCGGTCGACGACCCGGCCGTCGGCCAGGAACACGACGGCGTCGGCGTGGGCCGCGGCCACCGGGTCGTGGGTGACCATGACGATGGTCTGCCCGAGCTCGTCGACCGCCCGCCGCATGAACGAGAGGATCTCGCCACCGCTGTGGGAGTCGAGGTTGCCGGTGGGCTCGTCGGCGAAGACCACCGACGGCCGGCTGGCGAGCGCCCGGGCGACGGCGACCCGTTGCTGCTGGCCGCCCGACAGCTCGGCGGGCCGGTGCTTCAGCCGGTCGCCCAGGCCGACCGTCTCGACGATGCTGCGCACCCAGCGCTTGTCGACACGCCGCCCGGCCAGGTCGAGCGGCAGGGTGATGTTCTCTCCGGCGCTCAGCATCGGCAGGAGGTTGAACGCCTGGAACACGAAGCCGACGTGGTCGCGCCGCAGCCGCGTCAGCTGCTTCTCGGACAGCCGGCCGAGGTCGACCTCGCCGATCAACGCCCGCCCGGAAGTGAGCGTGTCGAGCCCGGCCAGGCAGTGCACGAGGGTCGACTTGCCCGACCCCGAGGGCCCCATGATGGCCGTGAAGCGCCCGGCCGGGACCGCCAGGCTCACGCCGTCGAGGGCGCGGACCGCAGTGGCGCCCTTTCCGTACACCTTCACCGCCTCTTCGGCACGGACGGCGATGGGAGCGGGGGACGCGCCCAACCCGGCCGTCGTCGTGGTCATCACGTCGCTGGAGGTCATTGTTCTCCGCTCTTGCTGCTTCGCAGCGGGCCGCTCGGGCCACGCTCGCTCTCTCGTTGCTTCCCCGTCACCCTCGACGGACGCTCGCTCATGCATCCGACGGTACGGATGCGCCTCCCGAGCGTGAATGGAGTACCCCGGCGTCTTGCCGGTGGGGGTAGCCCCACCCCGGCCCTGACGACCTGGAGTGTGCCGTTCGGTGGCACGGCTGCGTCACGCCCTACCGGCATGGGCGAGAACATCGAAAGCATCGACACGCTCGTGATCGGGGCGGGCCAGGCAGGCCTGTCGACGAGCTATTGGCTCGCGCAGTCGGGCGTCCAGCACGTGGTCGTGGACCGCCGGGACCAACTCGGCGGTGCGTGGCTGGACCGCTGGGACAGCTTCTGCCTCGTGGCACCGAACTTCACGCTGTTGCTGCCCGGCATGCCGTACGACGGGCCCGACCCCGACGGGTTCATGCCCCGCGACGAGGTGGTGGACCACATCCGGCGCTACGCCCGGACCGTCGACGCCCCGGTGCGACTCGGCACCGGCGTGAGCCGCCTGTCGGCCTCCAACGGCCACCTCGAGGCGCAGACCGACGCCGGCACCGTCCGGGCCCGCAACGTCGTTCTTGCGACCGGGCCCTACCCGCGGCCCAAGGTGCCCACCGCATCGCAGGGCCTCGCCGGGTCCATCCAGCAACTGCACTCGCACGACTACCGCAGGCCAGAGCAGCTCGCCGACGGGGCGGTGCTGGTGGTCGGCTCCGGCCAGTCCGGCGTGCAGATCGCGGAGGAGCTGCACGAGGCAGGTCGCGAGGTGCACATGGCAGTGTCCATGTGTCCCCGGGCGCCGCGCCGCTACCGGGGCCGCGACGTCGCGTGGTGGCTGGTCCACCTCTTCCAGCACGGTGCCGCCCACGGGATCGCCGTGCCGACCGTCGAGGACCTGCCGTCGCCGGCGGCGCGGTTCGCGTGCCAGCCACAGGTGTCGGGCAGGGACGGCGGCCACGACATCGACCTGCGCGAGTTCGCCCGGCGGGGCATCCGGCTGTACGGACGGCTCGAGTCGGCCGACGGCACCGTCGTCCGGTTCAGCGACGACCTCGGCGAGCGGCTGGCATTCGCCGACAGCTGGTTCGACGAGCGCTTCCGACCGATGTTCGACGCCTACGACGCCGCCGCCGGGATCGGTGCGCCGCCCGACGACCGGCCACCGCCCGGCGACGCCACGCCTGTCACGTCGACCGAGCTCGACCTCGAGGCGACCGGCATCGGCGCGGTCCTGTGGGCGACCGGCTATCGCCTCGACTTCGGGTGGATCGACCTGCCGGTCCTGGACGAGTGGGGTTACCCGCGCCACACCCGGGGCGTCACAACGCACCCCGGGTTGTACGCGGTCGGCTTGCCGTGGCTGCACTCCCAGCCGTCGGCGGTGTTCGCCGGTGTGGGCGCGGACGCCGCCCACATCGTCGAGCACATCGCGAGCAGGCAGGTGTGACCACCGACGACCAGGGGCACGGCTGGCAGCTCACCGGGAGCAGCGCCGACGCCTACGACGAGCTGCTGGTGCCGGCGATCTTCGGGCCGTGGGCGCAGAGCTTGGTCGACCTGGCCGACCCGCGCCCCGGCGACAACGTGCTCGACGTGGCCTGCGGCACCGGCGCGGTGGCGCGGGCGGCTGCCTCGCGGGTGCGGCCCCACGGCACGGTCACGGGCGTCGACATCAACGCCGGCATGCTCGCCACCGCACGCGGCACGGGCGGACCTGTTGACTGGCGCCAGGCCGACGCCGCCGCGCTGCCATTCCCCGACGGCATGTTCGACATCGTGCTTTGCCAGCAGGGCCTCCAGTTCATGGCCGATCGCGAGGCCGCGACCCGCGAGCTTCGCCGCGTCCTGGCCCGGCCCGGGCGCCTGGCCGTCAGCGCCTGGCGCGACATCGACCACAGCCCCGGCTACGCCGCGTTCGCCGATGCGCTGGAACGGCACGCCGGTGCCGGCGGGATCATGCGGGCGCCCTTTGCCTTCGGCGACCGGGACTCGCTGCGGCGGGTGCTGCTCGGCGCCGGCTTCGACAGCGTGCGGATCGTGATCGACGTCAAAGTGTGCCGCTTTCCCTCGGTGGCCGAGTTCCTACGCTACGAGGCGTTGGCCTCGCCGCTGGCGGAGCCCGTCGGCCGGCTCGACCCCGTGGCCCGCGACGCCCTAGTTGCCGACCTCGAGGGGGTGCTCGGCGCCTACGTCGACGACGATGGCCTGGCGCTTCCCGTCGAGGCGCATGTGGCCCTCGCGACCACCAACGCCGACGGCTGACGCAGCAGCGACGTTCAGGACCAGAACTCGTCGACCTGATGGGGGTCCGAGAGGAATACGGCCCCCTCGGCCAGCTTGCCGTCGACGAAGCGGAAGGCGTAGCAGTTCTCCGTGTCGAGCCGCCTCCCGCCACGTTCCGCGGTCACCCGGCAGCGGGCGATGAGGTTGTCGGCGTCGGCGAGCACGGTCAGGGGCTCGAGCGCGATGGTCCCACCCGATTCGTCCCGCAACCGGCGCAGGACCTCGCCGAAGCCGTCGATACCGCGGAACTCGCCGCCGACCCGGCTGCGGCCGGGGATTCGGTACACGACGTCTTCGCGCACATGGTTGCGGACGGCCGTGAGGTCGTCCCGGTTGAACGCGTCGAGCGCATGCAGGTAGGTCATGACGTTGGGGTGCAGGTCGGTCATCGCTCGGCGTCCTCCGAGATGCTGATCGCGGGCTCGTCCAAGGGGCGTGACGTCGCCGGCGGGTCCGTGCCGCCGGGTGGCACGACCTGCGAAGGACGGTCTCGATCGTCGACGTACGCCCGCCGTTCACGACGGCGTCTATCAGCTTTCGCTCAACAGTCGCGGCGATGCCCTTCATCGGGGCGTCCGCCTGGCCTAGCCTGCTTGCCGTGCAGTCGGCGTCGAGGGTGACCGCGCGGGCGTTCGCCACTGCCCTGGTCCTGGGGGGCCTGGGCGCGTCACTGCTGCCCCTGCCGGCGGTCGCAACTCCGTCCGAGCCTGAGCCTGCGGCCCACTCGGTGGCGGTTCCGGTGATCAATTCGTTCCCGGTGCCGGCGCCGTACCAGGCGTCGTTCTCCGATGACTGGCATGCATGCCGGGACGGCTGCCGGCGCATGCACAAGGGCAACGACATCTTCGCCCCCGAGGGCTCCCCGATCGTTGCGGTCGAGGCCGGCGTCATCGCCAAGGTGGACGGCACCGACGACAGCAACGGGGGCCTGAGCATCTGGCTGCGGGGCGACTCGGGCGTGGCCTACTGGTACGCACACAACTCCGCGAACTACGTGACCGCCGGTCAGCGGGTGGGACGGGGCCAGCTGATCGGCCGGGTCGGGCACACCGGCAACGCGCGGACGACGCCCTCGCACGTCCACTTCCAGGTCAACCGGTGCGGCGAGCTGTCGAGCAGCGAGCCGTGCACGGTGGACCCGTTCGGCTTCATCAGCCGCTGGACCCCCGGCCAGGTCGGCGGCGGCGCCGACGCGCTGGGCCTGTACCGGCGGTCCCGCGCCAGCACCGAGCTGCGGATCGAGGGCGGCTCGGCGCTGCCGGCGTTCCGCTACGGCCAGGCCCCGGAGGGCGGCACCCTTCCCGTGGCGGGCGACTGGAACGGCGACGGGACCGACACCGTCGGCATCTACCGGCGCCTTGACGCCACCTTCCGGTTGCGGGACGAGGCCGGCCGGGCGTCGCTCTCGGTGCCGTTCGGCACGCCCGGCGACACCGACGTGGTGCCCGTGGCCGGCGACTGGAACGGCGACGGCCGCGACAGCGTCGGGCTGTACCGGCGGGCCGGCGCCACGTTCGTGCTGCGCGACGACGCCGGCAGGACGCTGCCGGCCGTGAGCTTCGGGTGGCCGGGCGCCGACGACGTGTTGCCGGTCGTGGGCGACTGGGACGGCGACGGCCGCGACAGCCTCGGCCTCTACCGGGCCGTCGACGGCGTCTTCCGGCTGCGCGACGAGGCCGGCCGCGACCTGCCCCCGGTCACCTTCGGCGCGCCCGGCGCCGCCGCCGTGCCGCTGGCCGGCGACTGGGACGGCGACGGCCGCGACACCGTCGGCACGTACGAGCGGGCAAAGTCCACGTTCGAGCTCAGCGGTCCCGACCCGGCCCGGCCCACGAGCGGGGCGACTGTCCTCGAGACCGGTGACCAGCCGGCGGCCGACCTGCTGCCCCTGGTGGGCGACTGGAACGGGCTCAATGTCGTCACGCTCGACGACTTGAACGCCATCTTCGGGCCCTTCGCCGACGAGGCCGCCGTCAAGGCCCAACTGCCGGCACTGAACGAGGCCATGCTCCGCTCCGGGGCCACAACTCCTGGCCGCAAGGCCGCGTTCCTGGCGACCGTCCACAACGAGAGCGACTTCCGGGCCGACGCGGTCGAGGCGAGCAACCCGTCCTCCTACCGGGGACGCGGCTTCATCCAGCTCACCGGCGACTTCAACTACCGCGCCGCGGGCGCCGATCTTGGGCTCGACCTGGAGGCGAAGCCCGACCTCGCGGCCACCCCCACGACCAGTGCGCAGGTCGCCGCCTGGTACTGGACCGTGGCCCGGGACATCAACTACGCCGCCGACCGCTTCGACATGGCCGCGGTCAACATCGCCGTCGGGTTCCAACCGAGCGTCCGCGAGGACACCGAGCGCTGCGGCGACTTCGTCCGGGCGCTCAAGTGGTTCAGCGGCGGGAAGCTCTCCCGGGACGTGAACTGCGAGCGCTCGGTCACCTCCCAGCTGCTGGCCTGGGCCAGCATCCTCGGCTCCGGGGCCGGGGCGTCGTCGACCGGGCGGCAGGTGTCGATCGACGCTCCCGACAGCGGGGCCATCGTCGCCGCTCCGGTGCCCGGATCCGTGGGCACCCGGACCACGGGGCAGCCGGGAAGGCCACCGGCCGCTACCGGGTCCACCGCCGGGTCGCCATCGCCGCCGGCCAGCACGACACCCACGACCCGACCCGCGCAGCCGGGCGGCACCACCACGACCACCGGGCCGCCCACCACCACGCCGCCCACGACCGCGCCGCCACCCACGACCACGACGACGACGCCCCCGACGTCGACTACGACCACCACCGTGCCGTGCGATCCCAACACGACGACCAGCGGCACGACGACGACGACCACCACCACGGCGCCCACGTCATGCCCGACGACCACCACCACGGTGCCGTCCACCTCGACGGAGCCGCCGGCCACGTCGGACCCAACTTCGACGGGCTCGACGGACCCGTCGACATCGACGTCCGGCCCCTGAGCCCGCCCGGAGTCAGTCCAGCGCGTACGTGATCGTCACGTCGCCGTTGTCGGATTCCGCCCTGATCGTGCGGTCGCTGCCGGGACGAGTGCCGACACCCGCGGTCGACACCGTGCCGTTGTCGCTGTGCGCGTCGACCCGGTACAGCTCGCCCGTGTTGGGCAGCACGACGTCGACGGAGCCGTTGTCCGACGTGGCGACGACGTCGTCGGGTGGGTCGAGGAACTCGAGCCGCACGTCGCCGTTGTCCGACGTCGCCTCCGCCCGCGACGCCCGCCGGATCGCAGTGGCGGTCACCGAGCCGTTGTCGCTGCTGAGCTCGATGTTCCCCTCGATCCGCGCGAGCTCGACCCGGCCGTTGTCGGAGGACGCCTCGATGTCCGCGGCAACGTCGGTCACCGTGACCCGTCCGTCGTCGGCATGGACGGCGACGGCGAGGTCGGATGGGATCTCGACCGTGTAGCGCACGCTGCACCAGTCGGCGAGGAACGCCGGGCAGCTGGCCTCGACGACCAGCCGATCCCCCTCGCGCCGCACGTCGTGGCGGGTGGGGCGCAGCCCGTCGCTGATGTGCGCATTCACGGTGATGGCGTCGGCCTCCCCCACGCCGACCACGCGGACCGACCCGGAGTCGTTGTCGATGTCGACGCTCCGCACCCCGGCGGCGTCGAACGTCGACACCTCGGTGCGCTCCTCGTGCGCCAGGCCGCTGGCAACGCTGCTCGCACCGAAGAGCAACACCGGCAGGGTGACGAGGCTGCCGACGATGAGCCAGCTTCGGCGGACCCGCCGTGACGGGGTGGTGGCGTCGGGCATCACACGGTTCCTCAGGTCTCGAGCCACCTGAGCACGGCGAGCACGCGCCGGTGGTCGTGCTCGGTGGGCGGCAGGTCCAACTTGGTGAAGATGTTGCTGACGTGCTTTTCCACGGCGCCGTCGCTCACGACCAGCTCACGGGCGATGGCGCCGTTGGAGCGGCCCTCGGCCATGAGCGCGAGCACCTCGCGCTCGCGTGGCGACAAGCGATCCAGCGGGTCCCGTCGACGCGACCGCGCCAGCAACTGGGCCACCACCTCGGGGTCGAGCACCGTGCCCCCGGCACCGACCCTCCGGACGCCGTCGAGGAACTCGGCGACGTCGGCGATGCGGTCCTTGAGCAGGTAGCCGAGGCCGCTGGTGTCGTCGGCCAACAGGTCGGTGGCGTAGGTCTCCTCCACGTACTGCGACAGCACGAGGATGGCGATGGCGGGCCAGCGGGCCCGGATCTGGAGCGCGGCGCGCAGCCCGTCGTCGGTGTGGGTCGGCGGCATGCGCACGTCGACGACCGCCAGGTCGGGCTGGTGGCGCTCGACGACGGTGAGCAGGTCATCGGCGTTGTCGACGGCGGCGACCACCTCCTCCCCCGCGTCGGCGAGGAGGCGGGTGAGCCCGGCGCGCAACAGGACGGAGTCTTCGGCGATCACGATCCGCACGGAAGCTCCACCAGAAGCGTCGTCGGTCCGCCCGGCGGGCTCACAACATGCATGGTGCCGCCGTGGGCGGTGATGCGGTCGTTGAGGCCGGTCAGGCCCGTACCCAGGTCGGGCCTGGCACCGCCGCGACCGTCGTCGCGCACCTCGATGACCAGGCGGTCGCCGGCCCGCGCGATCGTGACCACGGCGCCGGTGGCCTCGGCGTGGCGAGCGACGTTCGTCAGCGCCTCCGCCACCACGAAGTAGGCGGTGCTCTCCACTGCGGGCGGCGGGCGCTCGGCCACGTCGATGTCGAGGCGGACCGGCACCGGCGAGCGGGCCACGATCGCCGACAGGGCGGCGTCGAGGCCCCGGTCCTCGAGGATCACGGGATGGATGCCCCGCACCAGGTCGCGGATCTCCTTCAGCGCCGCCTTCGCCTCCTCGTGGGCCTCGGCCACCAGCGCGCGCCCGCCCTCGGGGTCGGACTCCAGCCGTTCCCGGGCGTCGCCCAGGTCCATGGCCAGGGCCACGAGCCGCTGCTGCGCGCCGTCGTGGAGGTCACGCTCTATGCGCCGCCGCTCGGCCTCGGCGCTGTCCACGGCCGCCGCCCGGCTCTCCTCGAGCTCCGCCACGCGTTGGTCGACCTCCTCCTGCGGGCGAAGGCTCAACAGCCGGCGACCGGTCGCGACGTCGACCGCCGCCATCGCCCGGGTCACCCAGGGCGCCAGCAGCACCACTCCGACGGCCCCCACCAGGGCCGCCGCTGCCGAGCCGAACCCCTGCGAGACCTCGAACAGCCAGAACTTCGCGGTTCCCCCGGGCATGTGGCTCACGTAGAACGGCAGCCCCAGCAGGGCCGCAGAGCCCGACCACGCGGCGATCGTCGGGAGCGCCGTCAGCAGGCTCACCGGCAGCCGGATCACGCCGTAGACGATCTCGCGCCAGCGCGGGCGCGTCCTCACCCGCTCGACCAGCCGGCGCCACAGCGACGCCTCCCGCAGCGGCGGGACCGGATCGACCATCTCGACGCCCAACAACGAGGCGTAGCGGCTGCGCTCGACATGGCCGATGCCGCGCGCCACGACGAACAGCAGCCACACGAACGGCAGGGCGAGCGGGAAGGTGATGAGCAGGCTCACCGACAGCGCGAGCAGCGTGACCATCAGCGTGAACGTGACCGTTCCCACGACCACGCCGAGGGCGATGTGGGTAAGCCGCCACCATGTCAGCGCCTCGCGCCAGGGGCGGAGCAGGTCTCGAACCACGGACACACCGTAAGGAACTCCGGCCCGGTGCGACATGGAGCAGGCGTGAAACCCATGGGTGGGGTTGTCCCCACCGGTCTGGGCGACCTGTGGCGGCGTGTACTGCTGACGCGGTAGGCGCCGATGCTCCGACCGGACGATGCCGAGCGCCGGCCGTCGCCGTACCGTGCTGTCCGTGGCGTCCACCGACCCCGCCCGTGCACCGCGCACCCGAGCGGCCCCGCCGCAGCCGCTCGCGCGTCGGCCTGCCCTTCTGGGCGCGCGCTGGGTCGACATCCTCATCTCGCTGGCGCTCGCGGTCCTGCAGGTGGGCGCAACCGCGGCCGCCGGACACAACCAGCCCGAGCGCACGTCGCTCGGCGCGGCCGGCGTCGCGCTGCTGCTCGCCGGGCCGGCGGCGCTGCTGGTGCGTCGCCGCTGGCCCGAGGCGGCTCTGGCCGTCGCCTTCGCCGCCGACCTCGCGTACTGGCTGACCGACTACCCCCGCGGCCCCGCCGGCTTTCCGTCGCTGATCTTCGCGTTCGTCTACGCGGTGCTGGCCGGGCGCCGGGCGTTCGCGTGGGGCACCCTGGCCGCCGGGTACGTGGCGTTCACGGTCCTCCCGCCGGCGCTCGGCCAGGAATCGTGGAGCGTGGGCCGGGCGCTCGGCCTCGCGGCATGGCTGCTCGTGCTGGGCACCGGGGCCGAGATCCTTCGCACCCGGCGCGAGCGGAGGGCGGAGCTGGAGCACATCCTGGCCGAGGAGGCGCGCCGCCGGGCCAGCGAGGAGCGCCTGCTGATCGCCCGCGAGCTCCACGACGTCCTGGCCCACAACATCTCGCTCATCAACGTGCAGGCCGGGGTCGCGCTCCACCTGCTGGATGAGCGGCCCGACCAGGCCCGCCCGGCGCTCACGGCCATCAAGGACGCCAGCAAGGAGGCGCTCGGTGAGCTGCGGTCGGTGCTGGACGTGCTACGGCGGGGCGAGGACGGGGCGTACGCGCCCCGTGCACCGACGGCCGGGCTTCGGGACCTGCCGGGGCTGGTGGAGCGCACCCGCGCCGCCGGCCTGGACGTGGCGCTCGACGTCGTCGGTGACGAGCGGCCGGTTGCCGCCGGTGTGGACCTGGCGGCGTTCCGCATCGTGCAGGAGGCGCTGACCAACGTCGTCCGCCACGCCGGGGACGCCGGCGCGCGGGTGCGGCTCGACTACGGCGACCACCAGCTGACGGTGCAGGTCGACGACGATGGGACCGGCGCGTCCGTGCCGACCAGTGACGGTCCCGGGCGGGGCATCGCCGGCATGCGTGAGCGGGTGCAGGCGCTGAGCGGGACGTTCGAGGCTGGGCCCCGGCTCGGCCGCGGCTTCCGGGTGCGCGCCCGCTTCCCGATCGGCGTGGGCGGCACGCCGTGATCCGCGTCGTCCTCGCCGACGACCAGGCGCTGGTCCGCGCCGGGTTCCGGGCATTGCTCGACGCCCAGGACGACATCGAGGTCGTGGGTGAGGCGAGCGACGGGGACGAGGCCGTGCGCGTCGTCCGGCGCCTCGCACCCGATGTGGTGCTCATGGACATCCGCATGCCCGGGACCGACGGCCTCGCCGCCACCAGGACGATCGCCGCCGACCAGCGGTTGTCCGGCGCGCGGATCGTCATCCTCACCACGTTCGAACTCGACGAGTACGTGTTCGAGGCCATCCGCTCCGGTGCCAGCGGGTTCCTGGTCAAGGACACCGAACCGGTGGAGCTGCTGCGGGCGGTGCGGGCGGTGGCGAACGGCGACGCGCTGCTGTCGCCCAGCGTCACCCGCCGGCTCATCGGCGAGTTCGCCACCCGGACCCGCGAGGCCCGGCCGTCCCCCACCCTCGACGTGCTCACGGACCGGGAGCGCGAGGTGATGGCGCTGGTGGCCGAGGGCCTGACCAACGACGAGATCGCCGAACGGCTCTACGTCAGCCCGATGACCGCCAAGACCCACGTCAGCCGGGCGATGGTGAAGCTCGGCGCCCGCGACCGTGCGCAGCTCGTGGTCTTCGCGTACGAGTCGGGGCTGGTCCGCCCCAGCGGGACGTAGCCGGCGTCGCTGCGCCTACCACGGGCGGAGTAGCCCACAAGCCTCCCCCGGGACGACGCTTCCGGCGGCGTCCGGCCGGACGATGGCCGCATGTTGACATCCATCATTGCCACCCACGGGTGGGGCGATGGCCCCGGGCCGTGGATCCTCGTCTTCCCCCTGTTCTGGCTCACCGTCCTGGTGCTCGCCGTCGTCTGGTTCCGGCGGCGCGGCCCGTACTGGCGCCAGCCGTCCACCGGCCGATCGGTGCTCGACGAGCGCTACGCCCGCGGCGAGATCTCGGCCGATGAGTACCGGGAGCGGCTCGAGGTGCTGAAGGAGGACAAGCGATGAGCCCCGCCACGGCCAACCCCGCTGTCACCACGGATACCCACACCGACGCGGCCGCCCGCGCCGTCGAGGCCACCAAGGTCTACGGCTCGGGCGACACCGCGGTCGTCGCCCTCGACGAGGTGTCGGTCGAGTTCCCGACCGGGCGCTTCACGGCGATCATGGGGCCCTCGGGCTCCGGCAAGTCGACGCTCATGCACGTCGTCGCCGGGCTCGACACCCTCACCGAGGGTCAGGTGTTCATCGGCGACGTGGAGCTGGGCCGGCTGTCCGACAAGGAGCTCACGCTGCTCCGGCGGACCCAGGTTGGCTTCGTGTTCCAGGCGTTCAACCTGGTGCCGACGCTCACCGCCCGAGAGAACGTCGTCCTGCCGCTGACACTGGCCGGGGCCAAGCCCGACGGCCACTGGATCGACGAGGTCATCGACACCGTCGGCCTCGGCGACCGGCTGAAGCACCGCCCGGCCGAGCTGTCGGGCGGCCAGCAGCAGCGGGTCGCCGTGGCCCGGGCGCTGGCAAGCCGGCCCCGGATCGTGTTCGCCGACGAGCCGACCGGCAACGTCGACTCGCGCGCCGGCGGCGAGATCCTCGGCTTCCTGCGCCGGGCGGTCGACGAGATGGGCCAGACCGTCGTCATGGTCACGCACGACCCGGTGGCGGCCTCGTACGCCGACCGGGCGCTGTTCCTCGCCGACGGCCGGATCGTCGATCAACTCGACGAGCCGACGCCCGCGGCCGTCCTCGACCGGATCAAGGACCTGGGGGACTGAGATGCTGTCACTCACCGTCAAGGAGATGCGGGGACACGGCCGGCGCCTGGTGGGCACGGCCGTGGCCGTGTTCCTGGGCGTGGCGTTCCTCGCCGGCACCCTGGTGCTCGGCGACACCCTGCGCAACAACTTCGACAACCTGTTCGCCGAGGTCAACGCCGGCACCGACGTCGTGGTGCGCAACACCACCGACCTCGGGATCGAGGCCGACGAGCCCCGGGGCCTCATCGATCGCTCCCTGGTCGACCGCGTGGCCGCGGTCGACGGCGTGGCGGCCGCCGAGCCCCAGATCCAGGGCCTGGGTCAGCTGCTGGGCGCCGACGGCGACGCCGTGGGCGGCGGCGGCCCGCCGCAGCTGGCCGGCAGCTGGACCACCGACGAGCGGCTCAACCCCTACCGCCTTGTCGAGGGCAGGGCACCCGAGGCCGACGACGAGGTCGTGATCAACCGCGGCGCCGCCGACAAGGGCGATCTGCACATCGGCGACCGCACCACAGTGCTGACCCCCGAGCCCGTCGAGGTGACCATCGTCGGCATCTCGACGTTCGGGGACCAGGACGGCCTCGGCGGCGTCACGTTCACGGCCTTCAGCCTCGAGGGCGCGATGCGCCACGTCACCAAGGACCCCAACGGCGTGTCCAGCATCGCCGTGCGGGCGGCCGACGGCACGTCGGAGTCCGAGCTGGTCTCGCGTGTCGACAAGGTGCTGCCCAACGGGGTGGAGGCGGTGTCGGGATCGAGCGTGTCCACGGAGAACGCCGACGACATCAACAAGCTGTTCCTCGACATGCTGACGACGTTCCTGACCGTGTTCGCCGGGATCGCGCTGCTGGTCGCGACGTTCAGCATCTACAACACATTCTCGATCATCGTTGCCCAGCGCACCCGCACGGCGGCCCTGCTGCGGGCCATCGGGGCGTCGCGCCGCCAGGTGCTGGTCTCGGTCGTGATCGAGGCCGCGGTCGTCGGCGTCGTGGCGTCGCTGGCCGGCCTGGGCGGCGGCATCGCCGTGGCCGGGCTGCTCAAGGCGCTGTTCGACGTCGCCGGGTTCGCCCTGCCTGCCGGTGGCATCGTCGTGACCGGCGGGGCGGTCATGGTGTCGGTGATCGTCGGGCTGGTCGTGACGCTGCTCGCCGGGATCATGCCGGCCGTGAAGGCATCGCGGGTCCCGCCGCTGGCGGCGCTGCGCGACGTCGCCGTGGAACGCACGTCCCCGTCCGCCCCGCGGATCGTGGCCGGGGCGATCCTCGCCGGGCTCGGCGTCGCCACCACTGCGGCGGCGGCGCTGTCCGACGACCCCTCGCTGGCCACGGTCGGGCTGGGGGCGGTCATCACGCTGATCGGCGCGATCGTGCTCGGCCCCGTCGTCGCCCGGCCGGTCGCAGGGCTGCTGGGCGCGCCGTTGGCCCGGCTGCGCGGCCTGTCCGGGTCCCTGGCCCGGCAGAACGCCATCCGCAACCCGCGGCGCACGGCGGCCACGGCGTCGGCGCTCATGGTCGGCGTCGGCATCGTCACCCTGTTCACGGTGTTCGCCGCCTCGCTGAAGGAGTCGACCGCAGCGACCATCGACCGGTCGTTCGCCGGGGACCTGGTGATCTCCAGCGGGCCGTTCGGCGGCAGCCTCAGCCCCGACCTGGCGGTCGCGGTCGGGGACCTGCCGGAGGTCGACAGCGCCGTGGGCATCGGCCGGGGCTTCGCCTCGATCGACGGCGACACCAAGCAGATGACCGTGGCGGAGCCGGCCGACCTCGCGAGTGCGGTCGACGTCGGCGTGACCTCGGGCTCGGTGGCCGACATGACCGCCGACGAGATCGCCATCTCGGACGCGACGGCCGACGCCAACGGCTGGGCGCTCGGGGACACGCTGCCGGTGACGTTCGCCGACGGCGCCCGCGCCGACCTGACGGTGGCGGCGACGTACGACGTGTCCGACATCGTCGGCGGCTACGTGCTCCCGTCCGAGACGTACGCACCCCACACCCGCCAACCGGTGGACTCGACCGTGGTCGTCGACCTGTCCGCTGGCACGTCGCTGGCGGACGGCAAGTCCGCCGTCGAGCGCGTCGCCGCCAACTACGGCGGTCCCGACGTCGAGGATCGCGACGAGTTCGCCGCCACGATGTCGGCCGGCGCCGACATGTTCCTGACGATCATCTACGCCCTGCTGGCGCTGGCGATCATCATCGCCCTGATGGGCATCGCCAACACGCTGTCGCTGTCGATCCACGAGCGGACCCGTGAGCTGGGCCTGCTCCGGGCGGTCGGCCAGACCCGGGGCCAGCTGCGGTCGATGGTCCGGTGGGAGTCGGTGATCGTGGCCACGTTCGGCGTGGTCGGTGGCATCGGCCTCGGCGTGTTCCTCGGCTGGGCGCTGGTCGAGGCCGCGGGCAACACCCCGGGCTCGGTCATCAGCGAGTTCGTCCTGCCGGTCGCGCGGCTGGCGATCGTGGTGGTCGTCGGCGCCATCGCCGGCGTGCTGGCCGGGCTCCGTCCCGCCCGGCGGGCGGCCCGCCTGGACGTCCTCGGCGCCATCGCCACCGAGTAGGCGGCCCTCCCCCTGCGCAACTTGCGGTGGTTGGGGACCCTATGGGGTCCTTAACCACCGCAAGTTCGTGCTTTCAGGGCTCCCGGCGCAGGCTCTCCGCCAGGCGAGCGTCGGGCGGCAGCTCGACCCGCCCGGCGAGCACGGCCGCCACGGCGAGGTAGTCGCGCACGGCGGCGACGTCGTGGACCCGCAGGATCGTCCCGGGCCCGGCCAGGGCGCCCACGGCCGCCAGCGTGCCACCCAGGCGGCCCCGGGGAGGCCGCCCCGTGATCGCACCGACGAAGTCCTTGCGGGACAGCGCCAGCAGCACCGGCCGGCCCAGCGCCCGCACCCGGTCGATCCCGCGCAGCACCTCGACGGTCTGGGCCGGGGTCTTGGCGAAGTCGGGCCCGGGATCGACGACGATCCCCTCCGGCGCCACCCCGCGGGCCACGGCGGCGTCGATGCGCCCGCGCAGGAACCCGACCACGTCGCCGGTCACGTCGTCGTAGAGGTCGGGGTCGAGCACCTTGTGCTTGGGCCTGGCCCGGGTGTGCATGACCACGAGCCCCGCCCCCGCGGCCCCGCACAGCTCGGCGACCTCGGGATGGAGGAGCCCGCTGACGTCGTTCACCAGGGCCGCGCCGGCGCCGAGAGCGGCCTCGGCCACCGCCGGCCGGTAGGTGTCCACGGAGACCACCAGCTCGGGCATCGCAGCCCGGATCCCCTCGACGACCGGCACCACGCGGGCGATCTCCTCGTCGACCCCGACCTCGGGCACACCGGTGATGCCCGACTGGCCGCCGACGTCGATCATGGTCGCACCCTGCGCGACAAGCTCGACGGCGAGCTCGACCCTGGCCTCGGTCGTGGGGTGGAGCCCGCCGTCCGAGAACGAGTCGGGCGTGGCGTTGACGATCCCCATCAGCGCCGGCTCGGCGAGGTCGATGGCGCGCCCCCGCACGACCAACGGCGGCGGCGTGCTCATCTTTTCAGGTTACCGACGCCCGGCTCCGGGCTCGGGGGCCGGGACCGCTGCCCGGAGGCTGCCGATGGGGGGGAGCTCGCCGAAGGTTCTGACCAGAGGCGGCAAGCCCGGGCGGACGAGCGTGGCGGGGTTGGCCGCGGGCACGCCGGCCCGGTCGAGCACGGTCTGCAGCACGCTGAGGGCCTGGGGGCCGAGCTGGTCGAGGTCGTGGTGGCGGTGCCGCCGGGTGCCGAGATCGACCTGCACGATGGCGCCCGTGCCGACGGCCTCGGCGGCGTCGATGAGCAGCCCGATGTCGACGCCGTAGCCCCGCACGAACGGGAGCCGCTCCAGCAGGGACCGGCGGCCGCCGAACTCGCCCGACAGCGGCTGCACGATCGTCGCCAGCTGCGGGAACAGGGTCGCCAGCGCCGGCCGCGCCGTGAGCTCGGTGGTCCTGCCGCCGCCGAGTGCGCCGGTGCGCGGCCGTTCGTAGTAGCCCTTGACGAAGGCGACGGCGGGATCGGTGAGCAGTGGGCCGAGGAGCCCGCTGACGAAGCGGGTGCCGAAGTCGGTGATGTCGGCATCGCACCAGATGACGATGTCGCCGATCGAGGCGTAGAGCGAGCGCCACAGCGCCTCGCCCTTGCCGGGACCGCCGCCGGCGACGTCGGCCAGCACCTCGGCGGCGTCGACCACCCGGGCCCCGGCGTGGGCTGCGGCCTTGGCGGTGTCGTCGCGGGAGTGGTCGTCGACCACCAGGACCTCGTCGACCAGGCACAGGCGGCCGCCGAGGAACCGCCGCACCTTCGTCACGACGTCGCCGATGGTGGCGGCCTCGTCGTGGGCGGGGATGCACACCGACACGAGCTGGTCGCCCTTCGCGGCGACCAGCTCGCGGAGGGGAAAGTCGCGGTAGTGCCGCGACACGATCGGGGGCCGGGGTCGCGGTGCGGTCATCGCTGCCTCAGGGGCTGGTGGACCACGAGACCCTATCCGTGGGTGGGTGGACCTGTTCCGCCACGGTGGCCGAATTCGTCAATGATTCGTCCTTGCTGCCACGTCGGCACACAGCTCAGGATGGCGGCATGGGAGGCCGCCCCCGCACCGTGATCGTCGTCGCGTTCCCCGACGTCCAGGCGCTCGACGTCGTCGGCCCGCTCGAGGTGTTCGCGATGGCAAACCGGTACGGACCGGATCCCGCATACGCCACCACCCTGGTGTCGACCGGCGGGAGGCCGATCACGACCTCGTCGGGCCTGCAGCTGGCAACCGAGCGGACCTCGCCCCTGGGGCCCGTCGACACGCTGATGGTGGCCGGGGGCGAGGGCACCGCCGCCGCGATGGCCGACGGTCGGCTCGTGGCCTGGCTGCGGACGGCGGCGGCGAGCGCCCGGCGGGTCACCTCGGTGTGCAGCGGCGCGTTCCTCCTGGCGCAGGCGGGCCTGCTCGACGGCCGGCGGGCCACCACCCACTGGTCCGTGTGCGAGCTGCTCGCCCGCCGGTTCCCGGCGGTCGAGGTCGACGCCGACCCCATCTACGTGCGCGACGGCGACGTGTGGACGTCCGCGGGCGTGACCGCCGGTATGGACCTGGCGCTGGCCCTCATCGAGCAGGACCTGGGCGGCGAGCTGGCCCTCGCCGTCGCCCGCCAGCTCGTGGTGTTCGCGCAGCGACCGGGCGGGCAGTCGCAGTTCAGCGCCCAGCTGGCCGTGCGCCGGGCCGAGCGCGAGCCGCTGCGGGACGCCGTGGCGTTCGTCGCCGAGCACCCCGAGGCCGACCTGTCGGTGCCGGCGCTGGCGCGCCGCGCGGCGATGAGCGTGCGGACCTTCGCCCGCGCCTTCCGCCGCGAGGTGGGCACCACGCCGGCCGCATTCGTGCAGCGGTCACGGGTGGAGGCCGCCCGCCGCCTGCTGGAGACCACCGACCGCACGGTCGAGGACATCGCCCGGGCCTGCGGCTTCGGCACCGTCGAGACCATGCACCGCGCCTTCCAGCGCACGGTGCGCACCACCCCCGGTCAGTACCGGCGGCTCTTCGCCGTGCCGGCCTGACCGCGACCACCAGCCAGGAGATCCCATGCTCATCACCATCCCGCTCTTCGATCGCTTCACGGCGCTCGACGCCGTCGGGCCGTACGAGGTGCTGACGCGGCTGCCGGACGCAGAGGTCGTGTTCGTCGCCGAGCAGGCCGGCCCCGTGCGGACCGACACCCGCGCCCTGACCCTGGTGGCGCAGCGTGCGCTCGCCGACGTCGACGCCTGCGACGTGGTGGTCGTGCCCGGCGGGCCCGGGACCCGCGAGATGCTCGAGCCCCAGCCGATGCACGACTGGCTCCGGGCGATCGACGCCACGACGCAGTGGACCACGTCGGTGTGCACCGGCGCCCTGCTGCTCGGCGCCGCCGGGCTGCTCGACGGCCTCGATGCGACGACGCACTGGTCCGCGTTCGACACCCTCGCGAGCCTCGGCGCTCGCCCGACGCAACAACGGGTGGTGCCCCAGGGCAAGGTGGTTACAGCCGCCGGGGTCTCGGCCGGCATCGACATGGCCCTGTGGCTGGCGGCGCAGATCGCAGGGGACGAGGTGGCCAAGGCGATCCAGCTGGGCATCGAGTACGACCCACAGCCGCCGTTCGACAGCGGCTCGGTCGCCAAGGCCTCCGCCGAGACCATGGAGTTGGTGCGCCTGGCGACGGCGTCACGACCGACGACTCGGTGAACGGGGTGTGAACGCACCCCTGCCGCCGCGTTCTCGACGCGGGCATTGGTCGCTGGAGCGGCCAATTCTGGCGTAGAAAAACCCCGGGCGGCCGGGCAAGCATTGGTACATGGCACGAACCGCGCCGGTTTCCACGTCCACCGCCTCGGCCGATGACCTCGCGCTCGTCGACGCCTGGTGGCGGGCGGCCAATTACCTGTCGGTCGGGCAGATCTACCTGCTCGACAACCCGCTGCTGCGGGAGCCGCTGACGATCGAGCACGTCAAGCCGCGGCTCCTGGGCCATTGGGGCACGACGCCCGGCCTCAACCTCGTCTATGCCCACCTCAACCGGGTGATCCGGGCCCGCGAGCTGGCGATGATCTTCGTGTGTGGCCCGGGCCACGGCGGGCCGGCCATGGTCGCCAACACCTACCTCGAGGGCAGCTACTCCGAGCTGTACCCGGCGGTTACGCAGGACGAGCCCGGGATGGGGTCGCTGTTCCGCCAGTTCTCGTTCCCCGGGGGCGTCCCCAGCCACGCCGCCCCCGAGACCCCGGGATCGATCAACGAGGGCGGCGAGTTGGGTTACGCCCTGGCCCACGCCTATGGCGCCGCGTTCGACCACCCTGACCTCGTCGTCGCGTGCGTCGTGGGCGACGGCGAGGCGGAGACGGGGGCGCTGGCCACCAGCTGGCACTCGAACAAGTTCCTCAACCCGGCGGTCGACGGGGCGGTCCTGCCGATCCTCCACCTCAACGGCTACAAGATCGCCAACCCCACGGTGCTGGCCCGCATCCCGGGGCCCGAGCTGACGGCGCTGCTGGAGGGCTACGGCCACGCGGTCCACCTGGTGGAGGGCGACGAGCCCGAGCCCGTGCACCGGGCGCTGGCCGACGCGCTCGACGCCGCATTCGACGAGATCGCGGACATCCAGGCAGCCGCCCGCAGTGACGGCCACGCCGACGGCGCCCGGCGGCCCCGCTGGCCGATGATCGTGCTCCGCACCCCCAAGGGTTGGACGGGCCCGGCGGTGGTGGATGGCCAGCAGGTCGAAGGCACGTACCGGTCGCACCAGGTCCCCCTCGCGGGGCTGGCGAAGAACCCCGAGCACCTCCGCCAGCTCGAGTCGTGGATGCGGAGCTACCGGCCGGACGAGCTGTTCGTGGACGGCCGGCTGCGCGCCGAGGTCGCCCGCCTGGCGCCGGACGGCGACCTGCGCATGGGCGCCACCCCCTACGCCAACGGCGGGCGGCTGCGCCGGGACCTCGACGTGCCGGACTTCCGCGACTACGCCATCGACGTCCCGGCCCCGGACGCCACCCGGAGCGAGCCGACACGCGTCCTCGGCCACTGGCTGCGCGACGTCGTGCGCCGCAATCCGCAGACGTTCCGCATCACCGGCCCCGACGAGACCGCGTCGAACCGGCTGTCGGCGGTTTTCGAGGCCACCGACCGCACGTGGGTGGCCGAGATCCTGCCCGAGGACGACCACCTGGCGCCCGACGGGCGCGTCATGGAGGTGCTGTCGGAGCACCTGTGCCAGGGCTGGCTCGAGGGCTACCTGCTCACCGGCCGGCACGGGCTGTTCAACTGCTACGAGGCGTTCGTCCACATCGTGGATTCGATGTTCAACCAGCACGCCAAGTGGCTGAAGGTGACCCGGCAGCTCGAGTGGCGCGCTCCCCTGTCGTCGTTCAACTACCTGTTGTCGAGCCACGTCTGGCGGCAGGACCACAACGGCTTCTCCCACCAGGACCCGGGCTTCATCGACCACGTCGTCAACAAGAAGTCCGAGGTCGTGCGGGTGTACCTGCCGCCCGATGCCAACTGCCTGCTGTCGGTCATGGACCACTGCCTGCGCAGCGTCGACTACGTCAACGTGGTCGTGGCGGGCAAGAACGAGATGCCCAACTGGCTGACGATGGACGAGGCGATCGCACACTGCACGGCCGGCATCGGCATCTGGGACTGGGCCTCAACGGCCAAGGCGGGCTCGGGGGGTTACCCCGACGTGGTGCTGGGCTGCTGCGGCGACGTCCCCACCCTGGAGACGCTTGCGGCCGCCGACCTGCTGCGCCGCCACCTACCGGACCTGCGGGTCCGCGTGGTCAACGTCGTCGACCTCATGCGGCTGCAGGACCAGGCCGAGCACCCCCACGGCCTCCCCGACGACGAGTTCGACGCCATGTTCACCACCGACCGGCCGGTCGTGTTCGCCTACCACGGCTATCCCCGGCTCATCCACGAGCTGACCTACCGGCGCACCAACCACCGCAACCTCCACGTGCGCGGCTACAAGGAGGAGGGCACGACCACGACGCCGTTCGACATGGTCATGCTCAACGACCTCGACCGCTACCACCTGGTGATGGACGTGATCGCCCGGGTCCCGGCCCTCGGCAGGGACCGTGAACGCGACGTGCGCGAGGCCATGGTGGCCAAGCGGGCCGAGGCGCGTGCATACACCCGAGCCGTGGGCGACGACCTGCCCGAGGTCCGCGACTGGACCTGGTCGTCGACGAGCTGACCGCGGTCGGGGGCCCACTAGTGCGGATCCTGGTGGTCAACGCCGGTTCGTCGAGCCTCAAGCTCCGGGTGGTGGGCGACGACGACGAGGTGCTCGGGACCGAGGACCTCGGGGCCGTCGACGGGCTGGCCGACGACGAGCTGGGCCGAGCGCTCGAGAAGCTGGGGGGCATCGACGCGGTCGGTCACCGGATCGTCCACGGCGGCGAGCGCTACCGGGAGCCCGTGCTGGTCGACGGTGACGTCCGCGCCGGGCTCGACGCGCTCACCGACCTGGCGCCGCTGCACCAGCCCAAGTCACTGGCGGCCCTCGACGCCGTGACCACACTCGCCCCCGCCGTGCCCGCCGTCGCCTGCTTCGACACCGCGTTCCACGCCACCCTGCCGGCGGCGGCGGCCACCTACGCCGTCCCGGCCGAGTGGCGGGAGCGCCTCCACCTCCGCCGCTACGGCTTCCACGGCCTGTCACACGCCTACGCCGCCCGGACGGCGGCGGCCACCATCGACGACCCCGCCGCGCGCCTCGTCACCTGCCACCTCGGCGCCGGCGCCTCCCTCGCGGCGGTCCGCGACGGCCGCTGCGTCGATACGACAATGGGCTTCACCCCGCTGGAGGGGCTGGTGATGGCCACCCGGTCGGGCACGGTGGACCCGGGCGCCGTGCTGTGGCTGGTGACCCGCCACGGACTCGATCCGGGCGCCGTCGCAGAAGCGCTGGAACGCGACTCGGGGCTGCTCGCACTGGCCGGGACCGCCGACATGGCCGCGGTGGTGGAGGCGTGCCGCCGGGGCGAGCCGGCCGCCGAGCTCGCCCTCGACGTGTACGTACACCGGCTGCGGGCGGCGATCGCGGCGATGGTGGCGAGTCTGGGCGGCCTCGATGCCCTGGTGTTCACGGGGGGCGTCGGCGAGAACGCCCCCGCGGTCCGGGCGGCGGCGGTGGCGGGGTTGGGGTTCCTGGGGGTTGCGCTCGACGCAGGGCGCAACGACGAGGCGGTCGGCAGCGGCGTCGCCCCCGAGGCCGACGTCACGGCCGCCGGTTCTGCGGCCCGTGTGCTCGTGATCGCCGCCCGCGAGGATCTGGAGATCGCCCGGGGGGTCCGCGCCCGGCTGCGATGATGCAGGCACCCCGCGGGCTGGCTGCGATGATGCAGGGCACCCTCGATGGCGAGATGGGGAGCCGCCCATGGAGCACACACAGACGCGCCCAGCCTGGCGTCCCGAACGTCCCGGCGACGACACGCCGCCCCGGCGACCGCGCAGCCTCGATCCCTACGACCTGCGCTTCGCCCCGCAGGACGCCGTCCGCTGGTTCAGCCCCGGCGCCCTGACCGGATCGGGGCTGCACGTCGGGGTCACATCCGTGTTCGGATCGTTCCTCGACAAGCGTGAGCTCCAGGCCCGCAAGGCGCCCGCGGTCGACCGCACGTACGCCGACCGCAACGAGCTGTGGATCGACTATGTCGCCGACACCGGGGACGGCTTCCCGGCGACGATGACCGTGGCGGCACACCTCGGCCGGCGGTCGCTCGCCGTCGGCTTCGATGCCGGCGTCGATGGCGACCGCGACGGCGGCGAGCAGGAGCTGCCCCGCGGCGACATCCTCGTGCTGGGGGGCGACGAGGTGTACCCCGGCGCCAGCGCCGAGGCCTACGAGAACCGCCTCGAGGGGCCGTTCCGGGCCGCGCTGCCCTGGACCGTCGGTGACCATCCGGCGATGTACGCGGTTCCCGGCAACCACGACTGGTACGACGGGCTCACCGGGTTCCTGCGCCTCTTCACCCAGCAGCGCTGGGTGGGCGGCTGGACCACCCGTCAGAGCCGCAGCTACTTCGCAGTCGAGCTGCCGCACAACTGGTGGCTGTGGGGCGTCGACATCCAGCTCGACATGTATGTCGACGAGCCCCAGCTCGAGTTCTTCGGCGAGGTGGCCGCCAGCACGGCGCCCGGCGCCAGGCTCATCCTCGCCACCCCCGTGCCCACCTGGACCGAGCTCGAACGCGACCCGAACGCGTACCGCAACCTCGCGTTCATCGAGCGCACGCTGGTGCGTCCGTTCGGGATCGACCTCAAGCTCACGGTGGCAGGCGACCTGCACCACTACACGCGGTACACGCGCCAGCGCACGACCGGTGATGGCGAGCGCGCTGCCAGCCCGGGGCACAAGATCACGTCGGGCGGCGGGGGCGCCTTCCTCCACCCCACCCACGACCTGTGCCGCGAGGTCGAGATCGTGGTCGACCCCGACGATCCCCGCGACCGGGCCGTGTACCACATGGAGGCCGCCTATCCCGACCGGCGCATCTCCCGGCGGCTGTCCCTCCGGGCGCTGGCGTTGCCGTGGCGCAACCCGAGCTTCACGATCGTGCCGGCGCTGCTGACCGTGTCGCTGCTGTGGACCAACCAGTTCGGGCTGCGGAGCCTCGGGGGCACCGACCAGACATTCGCCGCTGCGGCCGAGAACTGGGGCTGGTCGGACCTGTTCACGGGACTGTTCCGCAACCCGCTCTCGGCGGTGACTGTCGTGGCGCTGTTCTTCGGGTTGTGGGCGTTCGCGCGGACGCCGCCGTGGGCGCCGCATGGCTGGCAGCGCTACGCGGCCAAGACCGTCATGGCCCTGATCCACACGATGGCGCAGGTGCTCACCTTCGTGGCGGTCGCGCTCCTGGCGATCACGGTGGCGTCTGCGGTGGCCGACCGCGGCTGGCTGTTCACCGCCACCGCCAGCCTCCTGGCGTTCGCCATCGGTGCGGTGGCGGGCTCGGTGGTGGTCGGCGCGTACCTGGCCGCCGCGAACGGCCTGCCCCGGATCAGGGCCCACGGCAACGAGGCGTTCGCCGCCTCCCGCATCACCGGCTTCAAGAACTTCCTGCGCATGCACATCGACGGGGCCGGCCGGCTCACGGTTCACGCGGTCGGGATCGAGCGCGCGGTCCGCGAGTGGCGGCCCGACCCCGACAACGACGATCCCGAGGCATCGTGGGTCGCGCCGGCCAAGGGCGCGATCCGCCCCCGCCTGATCGAGCGGGTCGTCATCGAGTGATCGAGTCACCCTGGCCGGGTCACTCGACGCGTCTACTGCACGAGGCCCTCGCGCCACGCAATGGCCACCGCCGCCGCCCGGTCGCTGACGTCGAGCTTCCGGTAGAGGTTGCGGGTGTGGGTCCGCACGGTCTGCCAGGAGAGCTGCATCTTGTCGGCCGCCTGCCGGGGGCTCAGCCCCTCGCCGAGCAGCGTCAGCAGTTCCGCCTCTCGCCGGGTCAGCCCGAGGTGGGCGCCCGGCCAGCCGCCGAGGTCGACGGTGCGCGCCGCGAGCAGCGCCGCCTCGGTCGCCAGGCGTGGCGTGATCACGGTCTCGCCCGCAGCGAGCCGCTTGAGCGCGTCGACGAGGTCGTCGGGCGACGCCGACTTGAGGAGGTAGCCGCGCACGCCGATGCGTAGGGCCTGAAGCAACAGGCGCAGGTCGTCGTTGTCGGTGAACACCGCCACCGCGAACGGCGGATCCTGGGCCAGCACCTTCACGGCGGCGTCTATGCCCGCGGCACGGCGGGAGAAGGCGTCGATCAGCATGACGTCGGCGCCCTCCTCCGTGTGGGGCGCCATCACCATCTCGGGGTCGCCCTCGGCGATGCCGATGACCGTGATGTCGTCGTGGGGCGACAACATCGATCTGAGGCCCTCGATGACGATCCGATCATCGTTGGCCAACAGGACTCGCACAGGA
>Ga0081455_10001652_pt1 | contig 27068 bp, 23 predicted proteins | sample TabmetS3T2R1_FD_70207 | JGI IMG/M metagenome (GOLD analysis project Ga0081455, IMG submission 70207) | Tabebuia heterophylla rhizosphere microbial communities from the University of Puerto Rico - S3T2R1 | ecosystem: Host-associated > Plants > Roots > Rhizosphere ...
CTGCTGACCACGGTCGGTACGCCCGCGGACGTGACCGCGCAGGAGCTGCGGGTGGAGGCGTTCTTCCCGGCTGACGATGCCACCCGGGCGGCGTGGGTGAGCTAGACGAGGATCCAGGTGGTCGCGTACCGGAGGCCGTCGATCGTGGTGAGCACGAACCGGATCCGGCCCGGGGTGACGCGCTCGGCGATCAGCACGCCGTCCTCGGTGTCCAGCTCGCGGATCTCGTCGGCGGTCTCCAGCCGGGCCGCGCGCAGCTCGACGCCGGTCACCTGGATGACCAGGTGGCGGCCCTCGGCGCGGTCGGTGACCTGGAGGTCCAGGGCCAGCGGGCCGGCGGCGAAGGACAGCATCCGGATCTCGGCCAGCCCGGCGGCCCGTACGGTCACCGCCCCGACCGGGTCGTCCAGGCTGTCGCGGACCAGGTCGGCGAGTTCGGCGTCCAGGCGGCGCAGCGCGAAGGCGGCGCGGGCCGCCTCGTACACCGTCTGCGGCACCGGGTCGACCTCAGCGCAGATGGCACGCAGCCGTGCCAGCAGCTCCTCGTCGTCTCGGATCGAGTTCATCGACGCTCCTCCGGGTCCTGCCGCGCCCCGGGCGGACCATCTGACTCGTTCAGCATCTTCCGTAGGGTGGTCAGGCAGCGCATCCGGGTGGGCCCGATGCTGCCGACCGGCATGTCGAGCATGGCGGCCACCGCTTCGTACGGCGGTGGGGCCATCGACATGAGCACTCGCAGCAGCCGCTGGCAGCGCTCGGTCATCCGGTTGAACGCGGCCCACAGCTCCGCGTCCCGCTCCTCCCGGATCAGCCCCGCGTCCAGCGGCTCGATCATGGCAGGACCGTCCAGTGCGCCTTCATCCGGCGAGTGCGGTTGCTCCCGACCGGACCGGCGGAGCGTACGCAGACACTCCCGCCGGCTGGTGGTCACCAGCCAGCCCACCAACCGCTCGGGGTCGGCGATCCGGTCCAGGTTCTCCAGCAGCCGCAACCAGGTTGTCTGCACCACGTCGGCGATGTCCGCGGTGTCCAACCGATGCGCCCGGCCGACCGACCAGAGCAGGTTGGTATACCTCCGGACCAGCTCGTCCCATGCTCGCTGGTCACCGTCTGACGCCTGTTTGAGCAGCACCCCTGTTGCGAATGACGACTCGCTCATGCGCCCCTCGCAGATCTGGGTTGGCTCTACCCATAGTGCCCGATCCGCACCTGGCTGCGCCGTCGCCGTCATGCTTTATACGGTACGCAGTGCTCCGAACACGCGCAGTCGGCAGCGGGGCAGAGCTGCTGCACTTAGGTGCAATGTGGCCACCGGGTGGCCCGAATTCGTCCACTTCCGCCCTCTGTCGGGTGTGGAGTCTGCTCGCCGTGCGGGGTGTCCGGCGCCACGCGGCCGGGAGGTCCGGGGCGGCATAAGCTCGGGGCATGGACGCGGGTCGCAAGCGGGAAATCGAGGCGAAGGTCGGGGCCGGCGAACGGCTGAGCTACGACGAAGGCGTGGAGCTGTACGCCTGCGACGACCTGGCCTGGCTGGGTGGGTTGGCGCATTCGGTACGTACGGCCAAGAATGGGGACAAGGTTGTCTTTAACGTCAACCGGCACCTCAATCTGACCAACGTCTGTTCGGCCTCCTGCGCGTACTGCTCATTCCAGCGCAAGCCGGGCGAGAAGGACGCGTACACGATGCGCGTGGAGGAGGCCGTACGGCTGGCGAAGCAGATGGAGCCGGAGGGCATCACCGAGCTGCACATCGTGAACGGGCTGCACCCGACGCTGCCCTGGAAGTACTACCCGCGGGTGCTGCGCGAGCTGAAGGCGGCGCTGCCGAACGTCGCGCTGAAGTGCTTCACCGCGACCGAGATCCAGTGGTTCGAGAAGATTTCCGGGCTGCCCGCGGACGCGATCCTGGACGAGCTGATCGACGCCGGGCTGGAGTCGCTGACCGGCGGCGGCGCGGAGATCTTCGACTGGGAGATCCGGTCCCAGATCGTCGACCACGAGACGCACTGGGAGGACTGGTCCCGCATCCACCGGCTGGCGCACGGCAAGGGGCTGCGTACGCCGTGCACGATGCTGTACGGGCACATCGAGGAGCCGCGGCACCGGGTGGATCACGTGCTGCGGCTGCGGGAGCTCCAGGACGAGACCGGGGGGTTCGCGGTCTTCATCCCGCTGCGGTACCAGCACGATGCCGATGGGGATCCGCGCAACCGGTTGCAGGACCGTACGTCGATGGCGACGCCGGCCGAGGCGCTGAAGACCTTCGCGGTGTCGCGGTTGCTGTTCGACAACGTCGACCACGTGAAGTGCTTCTGGGTGATGCACGGGCTGTCGACCGCCCAGTTGGCGCTGTCCTTCGGGGCTGACGACCTGGACGGGTCGGTGGTCGAGTACAAGATCACCCACGACGCCGACGGCTACGGCACACCCAACACGATGCACCGCGAGGACCTGCTCGAACTCATCCGCGACGCCGGGTTCCGGCCGGTCGAGCGGAACACCCGCTACGAGGTCCTGCGCGAGTACGACGGCCCCGACCCCTCCCGGCGCGACACTCCGCAACCCGTCTGGGCCTAACCCTTCTGGACTGTTTCGCCCCATAGGTGCATTCTGTGCGGGATGCCCGATCAGTCCCGTCCGCCCCGCCCACGCCACCTGCGCCTGGTCGGCCGGGACCCCCTGCCCCCAACACCCCCACCCACCCCACCCCCACCCGAAACCCAGGCCGACCCGCCCTCCAGTCCGCCACCCGTCCCTGAGCCGCAGCCCCCCGCGCCGGCCACGCCCGCGCCAACCGGCTCCGCCCCGGCAACGTCCGGGCTGATCGGCTCCGCCCCGGCAACGTCCGGGCTGATCGGCTCCGCCCCGGCAACGTCCGGGCCGGTCGGCTCCGCGCCGGTCGGGTCCACTTCGGCCACGCCATCACATGCGTCGAGCACGCCCGCGTCCGTCCCGCCCATGTCGCCCGCGCCGGCCACCCCCGCGCCGGGCATGTTCACGCCGGGCGTCTCGACGGCGTCCGCGCCGGCCGCGTTCAGGCCGTCCGCGCCGGTCACGTCCGCATCGGTCGGGTCAACTTCGGCTGCGCCCACACCTGCGTCGAGCGCGCCTGCGTCGGGGCCGGTCGCTTTCGTGCCGCGCGGTGCGGGGCCGGGCTGGGTCGGGCCGGCGGCTGGGGCGCCGGCGGGGCGGGGGGTTGGGGGTGGGCGCGGCTCGCGGGTGGCGTGGGGGGAGTTGGGTGGGGTGTTGGGGACGGCGGCGGCGGGGACGGCGGTGGCGACCGGGGTGGACGCGTTAGCCCGGCCGGTGGACGGGATGCCGGCGGCGTACTTCCTGGTGGCCCTGGCGTTGCCGTTGTGGGACCGGTTGCCGGCGCGGCTGGGTGAGCGGGTGGCGCGGATCGCGGCGATCTGGCTGGCGATCGCGGCCGTGTGGTACGTGATCACGCTGGGTGGCGGGACCGCGTGGTGGCGGGGTGCCGGCGCCTTCGGGGTGGCCTGCCTGGTGGTCGGCTGGACCGTAATCCTGGCGCGCCCGGCGGGCCGCGGTCCGTAGGGTGGCGGCATGCCCCTGGTGACGCTTGACGAGATCCGGATCGCCGCGAAGAACCTGGCCGGGGTGGCGGTGCGTACGCCACTGCTGCCGGCGCCGTGGGCGGGCGGGACGCTGGCGATCAAACCCGAATGCCTCCAGGTGATCGGCGCGTTCAAGATCCGCGGCGCCTACCACGCGGTGACCACCCTGACCGACGCCGAACGTGCCCGCGGCGTGCTGGCGAGCTCGAGCGGCAACCACGCGCAGGCCGTCGCCTACGCCGCCCGTGCCTACGGCGCCCCCGCCACGATCGTGATCCCCGAAGGCGCCGTGCAGCACAAGGTCGCCGCCACCGAAGCCCTCGGCGCCCGCGTGGTCCGCGTACCCCCCGCCGAGCGGGACACGGCCGCCGCCGAACTGGCCGCGGAGGGCGGCCTGGCCCTGATCCCGCCGTACGACGACGCCCGGGTGATCGCCGGCCAGGGCACGGTCGGCCTGGAGATCGTCGAGGACGACCCGTCCGTGGACGTGGTGCTCGTGCCAGTCAGCGGCGGCGGCCTCATCTCCGGCATCGCCACCGCGGTCAAGGCGCTGCGCCCGCAGGCGAAGGTGATCGGCGTCGAGCCGGAGCTGGCCGCCGACGCCGCGGAGAGCCTACGGCGCGGTGAGCGGATCGCCTGGCCCACCGAGCAGACGTACCGCACGATCGCCGACGGCCTGCGTACGCCCAGCACCGGCGTCGTGCCCTGGGAGCACATGCGGGCGTACGTGGACGGCATCGTGACCGTCACCGAGCAGGAGATCAGGGACACGATGCGGCTGCTGGCGATCGGCTCCCGGCTGGTGGCCGAGCCGTCCGGCGCGGTCGCCACCGCGGCCCACCTGTTCCACAGCGCCGAGCTGCCGCCGGGCCGCCGGGTGGCCGTGATCAGCGGCGGCAATGTCGACCCGAAGCTGCTCGCCGAGGTCCTGTCAGCCGTGTGACTTCGCGTACCCGGCCAGGTACGCCACCTGCGCCGGGTCCAGCGACGGCCGCACCGCCTCGCGGGCCGCCGCCATGTCCGCGGCGGTCACGTCCGGCGTCTCCAGGGACCGCCGCATCGCCGCCAGCGCCGCCTCCCGCAGCAGCCCGGCGCAGTCGGCCGAGGAGTAGCCCTCCAGCTCCGCGGCCAGCGCGGCGAGGTCCACCTCGGGCGCGAGCGGTACGTCCCGGGCGGCGGCGCGCAGGATCGCGGCGCGGGCCTCCTGGTCGGGCGGTGGTACGTACACCAGGCGCTCCAGCCGGCCGGGTCGGGTGAGCGCCGGGTCGATGAGGTCGGGGCGGTTGGTGGCGCCGACCACGACGACGTTGCGCAGCACCTCGACGCCGTCCAGTTCGGTGAGCAGCGCGGCCACCACCCGGTCGGTGACGCCGCCGTCGCTGGCCTGCCCGCGTACCGGCGCCAGCGCGTCCACCTCGTCCAGGAACACCAGCGTCGGCGCCGCCTGCCGGGCCCGGACGAACAGCTCCCGGACCGCGCGCTCACTGTCCCCGACCCACTTCGACAGCAGCTCGGCACCCTTCACCGACAGCACGTTCAGCTGACCCGACCCGGCCAGCGCGCGTACCAGGAAGGTCTTCCCGCAGCCGGGCGGCCCGTACAGCAGCACGCCCCGCGGCGGCTGCACCCCCAGCCGGGCGAAGGTCTCCGGGTACGCCAGCGGCCACAGCACCGTCTCGGTCAGCGCCTGCTTGGTCTCCGCCATGTCGCCCACGCTGTCCAGGTCGGCGCGCGGGATGTCCACAGTGGACTCGTTCATCGCGGTCGGGCGTACGACATCCAGCGCGCCGAGCAGGTCCTGCTGGCCGATCGTCGGCTGGGGCGAGTCCTTCTGCCGGGCCGCCGCGCGCACCGCGGCCTCCCGGCGCAGGGTCAGCAGGTCGGCCACCACGAAGCCGGGCGTACGCAGCGCGACCTCGTCCAGCTTGACGTCCGGGTCCAGCGGCGCCGCCCGCAGCAGCACCTCCAGCAGCGCCCGGCGCCCGGCGCGGTCCGGCAGCGGGACGGTCAGCTCGTGGTCCAGCGCACCGGCGGCGCGCAGTTGCGGCGAGACGTTCTCCGGGTGCGCGCTGGTGCAGACCACGGCAACGCCCGGCCGGGTGGCGGCGCTGGTCACCACCTCCAGCAGCACGGTCGCGATCGGCTTGGGATCCGTACGCGGGGCAAGGGATTCGACGTCCTCCAGCAGCAGTACGCAGGGAGCCTGCGACGCCGCCTCGGCGAGCGCCGCGCGCAGCTCCCGGGCCGCGGCGTCGGCGGTGAGCGCGGCCAGCGACGGCGCCCAGCGGCGTACCACCTTCGCCGAGACGGCCGCGGCGACCGCCCGTACCATCGTCGTCTTCCCCGACCCGGCCGGTCCGGTGACCAGGACGCCGAGCTGCGGGGTGGTGCCGAGCCGGGCCAGCACCTCGGCGTGGTGGAAGCCCAGGTCCAGCCACTCGCGCAGCTGGCCGGCGGGCGCCTCCAGGCCGGGCAGGTCGTCCATGCTCGGCGGCGGGCCGTCCTCCGCGGCTGCCGGCGAGGAGGCCGGGTTGGGTGTCGCGCTGCTGCCGGTCGACCCGCCGTCCCGCCAGGACACCACCGTGCTCATGGTGACCAGCGCCGGGCCGGCGGGCGCGCAGTCGGTGACCGTCAGCAGCGTGGTGGTCCAGGCGAAGCCCATCGTGGTCGCCAGGCTGCGGCGGGCGGTGGCCAGCTCGGTCAGCTGCGGCCCGGGCTGTACGTCCTGCGGCAGCAGCGAGACGTTGTCACCCGAGGTGATCGCCTTGCCCAGCAGCGCCAGCCGCAGCATCTCCGGCGACACCAGCCGCATGGTCGCCTCGTCGGCTGCCACCACGACGTGCTCGGCCGGGACGGCGGGGGCCGGGGACACCTCGATCTGCGCGCCGTCGGCCACCCGGGCGTTGCCGAGGGTGAGATCGTCGACCAGCGCGGTGCCGCGCGGGATGCCTTCGGGCGCGACCGCGGCCAGCGCCCCGGTGGCCCGCCCGCCGGACAGCCGGACGACATCCCACGGCGCGAGACCGAGAGCGACCAGCACCTCCCGGTGCAGCCGCACGATCCCGCGCCGCTGGTCCAACGACGACCCGGTGAGCCGGGTGTTCAGGGTGAGCCGCGTGTCCACGCGGCCCACCCTAGGGCGTTACCTCCACGGGCCGTACACGGTGACGGTGTTCGGGTGGCCCGCGGTCATCGTCCACAGCTCGGCCGCGTCCTCGATGTACATGTTGATGCAGCCGTGCGAGTGGTCCACCCGCGGGTCGATCATGGTGGCGCTGCCGTGGATCGCCTCGCCGCCGTAGAAGAACTGCGAGTACGGCATCGGCGCGTTGTGGAACGCCGCGGACTTGTGGTTCTTGTCCTGCCAGTACACCCGGTACGTACCGGTCACGGTCTGCAGGCCGGCCGCGCCGCCGCGGACCATCCACGAGTTCCACAGCGTGCCGTTCTGCAGCAGGAACAGCTCGTAGGTGTAGCGCGAGTAGCAGCTGTGGAACCCGGCCGACTTGCACACGGCCGGCAGCGTGGTCCAGCCCCAGGAGTGGCGGGTGGACTGGTCGATCAGCTTCGCCCAGGTGGCCTGGTCGACCGTGCCGGTCTGCGGCAGCTTCTGCTGCTTCTGGAACGTCTTCACCGCGTTGGTGACCGGCCACCCGTAGATGCCGTTGATCGGGTAGTTGCGGTAGATGCCGAGCCGGTAGAGCCGGATCTGCACCTCGTACACGTGGCTGATCGCGTACGGGCCGGTGTCGCGGGCGCCCGGGCGCACGGTTTCGCGCCAGAACCGCGGCCGGTTCGGCACCGCCGCGAAGGTGGCCGTCTGCGTTAAGGGCACCGCGGCGTCGACCGGTGCGCCCTCGATGCCGAACTTGGCGTGCCCGGTGGACGCCGCGCCGGCCGGCCCGCCGGTCAGCAGCGCGCCGGCGGCCAGGGCAGCCGCGAGGCCCGCCCCGAGCGCCGCACGCCGTACGAATCTGATGGTCATGTCGCCTCCCGCCGGGTAGACGCGTTGATCGTCGCGTTTGTTGTCCGCCGGATCCAGGGGTTGTCGTCAGACGCAACCGAAGGTGCGCCGGTACCGGAGCGGGGAGGTGCCGACGCGGCTCTGGAAATGGTGCCGCAGGGTGGCCGCGTTGCCGAAGCCGCACAGCCGGGCGACCGACTCGATGTCCTGGTCGGTGTTCTCCAGCAGGCGCTGGGCGTGCAGGACCCGCTGCCCGGTCAGCCAGTTGTGCGGTGTCGTCCCGGTTTCGGCGCGGAACCGGCGGGCGAACGTACGCGAGGACATCAGCGCGCGCCGGGCCAGGTCGCCGACCGGCTGCTCCCGGTCCAGGTTCTGGTTCATCCAGGCCAGCAGCGGGGCGAGGGAGGCGCAGGTGGGCAGCGGCAGGTCGATGTACTGCGCCTGCCCGCCGTCGCGCTGCGGCGGCACCACCATCCGGCGGGCCACCGCGTTCGCCGTCTCAGGGCCCTCGGTCTCGCGCAGCAGGTGCAGGCACAGGTCGATGGCCGCGCTGGTGCCGGCGCTGGTCATCACCGGGCCGTCCGCGACGTACAGCACGGCTGGGTCGAGCTCGATCCGCGGGAAGATCCGGGCGAACCGGTCGGCGTAGTACCAGTGCGTGGTGGCCCGCCGGCCGTCCAGCAGCCCGGCGTGCGCCAGCGCGAACGCGCCCGAGCAGAAGCCGAGCACCCAGGCGCCGCGGTCCACGGCCGCGTGCAGCGCCGCGCACACCGCGGGCGGCGGGGCCTGCTCCGGCTCGGGCCAGCTCGGCACGATGACCAGATCCGCCTGGTGCGTACGGTCCAGCCGGTGGGTCGTGTCGACGCTGAACCCGGAGGTGGTGCGGACCGGGCCGCGCTGCCACTTGACCACCGCGTAGTCGACCAGCGGGATGCCCTGGGCGGACCGGTCCAGCCCGAACACCTCGCTCGCCACGCCCAGCTCGAACACCGAGACCGGGTCGGGGAGGAGGGCGACGACGTTGCGGATCCGCATGCTGGTGAGTGTGGCAGAAAAACAGCGCTCAGGGGCAGTTCTGCCACTCGTCGCGGCGGTTGCGGAGGCGGAGGATTCTGGGTATGGGAATCCTCTTGGTAGTCGCCTTCCTCGCAGTCCTGAGCAGCCTCGCCCTCACCGGCCGGGTGGCCAACAGCCGCCGCGACACGGGCCGGTTCGACTGGAACGTGCCCATGAACGCCTCCGGTCGCGATCCTTCAGACTGCCGGTTCTGCTGGTGAGCCGGTCCGCTCAGCTGGCCGCGGTCCGCTGCATGGTGCGGGTCGCGGCCAGGTAGGACGGCACCGTCACCAGCGGCGGGCGGTCCAGGGTGCGCACCTCGGTGCTACGCGCCACGTACCGGCCGGCCACCCGCTCGAACTGGGTGAGTCCGGTGCTGACCGGCTCGGCCAGCCACAACCGGTCCTCGCCCTCCAGCCGGCGCAGCGCGGTCTGCATGATCTCCGACGCCATCACGCCGAGCCGGGCATCGGACTGGTGCCGGTGCCGGCGGCGCCGCAGGTCCACCTGCGCCAGCCCGTCCAGGCCCACCGCGTGCAGGGCGTCCACCAGCAGGCCCAGCTCCACGCCGTACCCGGTGGGGAACGGCAGCCGCTCCAGCAGCGTGCGGCGGGCGGCGTACTCACCGGACAGCGGTTGCGCGATGCCGGCCAGCTGCGGCCAGTGCAGGTTGAGCAGCGGGCGGGCCACCAGCTCGGTCACCCGCCCGCCGGCTGCCGGCCGTACGGGCAGCGCCCGCGTGCCGACCCGCTCCGCCAGACCTGCCAGGCCACGCCGGGGCAGCAGCGGGCGGTCGTAGCACGCCTTCACCAGATGCACGCCCGGGTCGGCCAGCAGCGGGCCGAGCAGGCCCACGACGTACGACGGGGTGAACTGGCGCAGGTCCGAGTCGACGAACACCAGCACGTCCCCGGTGGTAGCGGCCAGTGACCGCCACAGCACCTCGCCCTTGCCCGGCAGCGGGTCGAACTCGGGCAGCACCTCCTCCCGGTGCACCACCCGCGCGCCGGCCGCCGCCGCGACCGCCGCCGTCGCGTCCGTACTGCCCGAGTCCATGACCACCAGCTCATCGACCAGGCCGACGCGTTCGACCAGCTCACGCCGGATGGCAGCGACGATCGGGCCGACCGTGGCCTGTTCGTTCAGCGCGGGCAGCACCACGCTGACGCGGGTGTCGCGCTTGCGGTCCAGGACGGCCGGGAGCGGCCAGTCCGCCAGGTGCGAACTACGCTGGGTGAACCAACGCCGAGCGTCTGCGTGCACGGGTGATCCTTCCGGTCGGCCCGCCGCGGCACTGCGCCGGTGTGTTTCAATCGAGGACGCAGGTCATCCCCACGGGCAACCTCCCCAGGGGACCACAACTGAAGATCTAGAAGCTCATCCAGAGGGGCAGAGGGACCGGCCCGATGAAGCCCCGGCAACCTTCGCGTTAATTCGTCGTCCGACGGTGCGCGACAGGTGCCAACTCCGTCCCGCGTACGCGGGAAAGATGAGGAGAGACACGCGCATGACGCTGCTTGACGACCGCGCCGCGGCCACCGCCCCCTCCCCGGCCAACCGGCTGCAATGCCGCAACTGCGGCGCCACCTACCCCCTCGCCGCCCAGCACGCCTGCTACGAGTGCTTCGGGCCGCTGGAGATCGGCTACGACGAGGACGTGCTCGCCTCGGTGACCCGGGCGCAGATCGAGGCCGGCCCGGAGAACATCTGGCGGTACGCGCCGCTGCTGCCCGCGGGGCAGGACCCGCACACCCGGGTCACGCTCAACCCCGGGCGTACGCCCCTGATCCGGGCCGGCCGGCTGGCCGCCGAGCTGGGCCTGCGCGAGCTGTGGATCAAGGACGACTCGGCCAACCCGACCCACTCCTTCAAGGACCGCGTCGTGTCGGTGGCCCTCACCGCGGCGCGCCAGCTCGGCTTCACCCGCTTCGCCTGCGCCTCCACCGGCAACCTGGCCAACTCGGTGGCCGCGCACTCGGCCCGCGCCGGCTTCCCGTCCATCGTCTTCATCCCCTCCGACCTGGAGTCCGGCAAGATCATCACCACCGCCGTGTACGGCGGGCAGCTGGTCGCCATCGACGGCTCGTACGACGATGTGAACCGGCTGTGTTCGGAGCTGCTGGAGACCGACGACTTCGAGGACACCGCGTTCGTCAACGTGAACGTGCGGCCGTACTACGCCGAAGGCTCCAAGACGCTGGGGTACGAGGTGGCCGAGCAGCTCGGCTGGCGGCTGCCGCGGCAGGTCGTCGTCCCGATGGCCTCCGGCTGCCTGCTCACCAAGATCGACAAGGCGTTCGGGGAGCTGCGGCGGGCCGGGCTGGTCGAGGACACGCCCGTCCGCGTGCACGGGGCCCAGTCGGCCGGGTGCAACCCGATCTCGGTGGCCTTCGCCGCGGGGACCGATGAGGTCGTCCCGGTGCGGCCCACCGGGATCGCCAAGTCGCTCAACATCGGCAACCCCGCGGATGGCCCGTACGCGCTGGAGGTGGTCCGGCGTACCGGCGGGGCCATCGCCGATGTGACCGACGAGGAGATCAGGGACGGCATCGCGCTGCTGGCCCGTACGACCGGCGTCTTTGCCGAGACCGCGGGCGGGGTCACCGTCGCTGTACTGCGGAAACTGCTCGCCGAGGGTCGCCTCGACCCGGACGAGGAGACCGTCGTCTACAACACCGGCGAGGGCCTGAAGACGCTCGACGCGGTGGCCGGACAAGTGGGTCCGACGCACACGATCCCGCCCTCGCTGAAGGCCGCGCGGGCCGCCGGACTTTGCTGAGCGCAGCGGATCCAACCGCGAGTGTCACTCGAACAGGTGCTCCCCGGCTTGAGATCGTGTAGCGTCCCGTTCGGTCGTAGTCAGTGTTCATGAGCATTACCACGTAGTGCGGGAGCCGGACGAAGACCCGGAGCCCGCGCGGTGCGGGTCCCGAGTGCAGCACAGCTAGGAGCGCAGGTGGCACAGGGCACCGTGAAGTGGTTCAACGCTGAGAAGGGTTACGGCTTCATCGCCCAGGGGGAGGGCAAGCCGGACGTCTTCGTCCACTACTCCGCAATCCAGTCAGATGGCTTCCGGACCCTGGAGGAGGGCCAGAAGGTCGAGTTCGATGTTGCCCAGGGAGCCAAGGGTCCCCAGGCAGACGGCGTTCGCGTCATCGGCTGATCTGACGGCAGGTTCGCAGTCAGACCGGTTGGCGGGCAGAGGCGGTCCGCGCAACCGGTTCGTACCCCAGACAGCGGCCCGGTCCCGGTTTCCCGGGGCCGGGCCGCTGCTTGCACTCACCCGCCCCGAGTGCTAAACACGAAGCTGGCACTCGGCCCCTGAGAGTGCCAGCTAGGTTGGGCTATGTGAGGCACGCCGATCAGCGTGCCGTCCGTCGCGGGCACCCGGTCCGGCCGTAACTCAACGAAGCTTGCGTCCAACCAACGGAGGACCACACCGCATGGCCAAGATGATCGCGTTCGACGAGGAGGCGCGCCGCGGGCTCGAGCGCGGCATGAACACCCTCGCCGACGCCGTCAAGGTGACGCTCGGCCCCAAGGGCCGCAACGTCGTGCTGGAGAAGAAGTGGGGTGCTCCGACCATCACCAACGATGGTGTGAGCATCGCCAAGGAGATCGAGCTCGAGGACCCGTGGGAGAAGATCGGGGCCGAGCTGGTCAAGGAAGTTGCCAAGAAGACCGACGACGTGGCTGGCGACGGCACCACCACGGCGACCGTCCTGGCCCAGGCGCTGGTCCGTGAGGGCCTGCGCAACGTGGCCGCCGGTGCCAACCCGATGGCCCTGAAGAAGGGCATCGAGAAGGCCGTCGAGGCCGTTTCTGAGCAGCTGCTCAACACCGCCAAGCCCGTCGAGACCAAGGAGCAGATCGCGGCCACCGCGTCGATCTCCGCGGCCGACACCACCGTCGGCGAGACCATCGCCGAGGCGATGGACAAGGTGGGCAAGGAAGGCGTCATCACCGTCGAGGAGAGCAACACCTTCGGCCTGGAGCTTGAGCTCACCGAGGGCATGCGCTTCGACAAGGGCTACATCAGCCCGTACTTCGTGACCGACGCCGAGCGCATGGAGGCCGTGCTCGACGACCCGTACGTGCTGGTCACCTCCTCGAAGATCTCCTCGGTCAAGGACCTGCTCCCGCTGCTGGAGAAGGTCATGCAGTCCGGCAAGCCGCTGGCGATCATCGCCGAGGACGTCGAGGGCGAGGCCCTGGCCACCCTGGTCGTCAACAAGATCCGCGGCACCTTCAAGTCGGTGGCCGTCAAGGCCCCCGGCTTCGGTGACCGCCGCAAGGCCATGCTGGGCGACATCTCCATCCTCACCGGTGGCGAGGTCATCAGCGAGGACCTGGGCCTGAAGCTGGAGACCGCGACGCTCGACCTGCTGGGTCGGGCCCGCAAGGTGGTCGTCACCAAGGACGAGACCACCATCGTCGAGGGCGCTGGCGACCAGGACCAGATCGGCGGCCGGGTCAACCAGATCCGCTCGGAGATCGAGAAGTCCGACAGTGACTACGACCGCGAGAAGCTGCAGGAGCGGCTGGCCAAGCTGGCCGGCGGCGTCGCGGTGATCAAGGTCGGCGCGGCCACCGAGGTCGAGCTGAAGGAGCGCAAGCACCGCATCGAGGACGCCGTGCGCAACGCGCGCGCCGCCGTCGAAGAGGGCATCGTGGCCGGCGGCGGGGTTGCCCTGCTGCAGGCCGGCGCCACCGCGTTCGAGAAGCTCGAGCTCGAGGGTGACGAGGCCACCGGCGCGAACATCGTCAAGATCGCGCTGGAGTCCCCGCTGAAGCAGATCGCCGTCAACGCCGGCCTTGAGGGCGGCGTCGTGGTGGAGAAGGTCCGCGGCCTGCAGGTCGGGCACGGGCTGAACGCCGCCACCGGCGAGTACGTGGACATGCTGGCCGCCGGCGTGCCGGACCCGGCCAAGGTGGTCCGCTCCGCGCTGCAGAACGCGGCCTCGATCGCGGCCCTGTTCCTCACCACCGAGGCAGTTGTCGCCGACAAGCCGGAGAAGAACCCGGCTCCCGCGGGCGGCGGCATGCCCGGCGGCGGGGACATGGACTTCTGATCCAGCTGTTCCTGAGCAAGACCCTCGTGAGGGGCGGTCCCGGTTTCTCTGCCGGGGCCGCCCCTCACGGCGTCAGGTCCGCGGCGATCTGTTCCAGTACGGCCGGGTCGGCCTGGTATGGCTGGTCGGGGCGGGGGTAGTGGACGACGAGGTCGGTGAAGCCCAGGTCGGTGTAGTGGCCGACCGCGTCGCGGAAGGCCTCCAGTGATACCAGCGGGCGGCGGTCGCGGCTGTCGGCGACGATCAGGCGGGCCGGCTCGGCCGGGTTGCGGCCGGTGTCGTGGCAGGCCTGCTCGAAGCGGGCGATCTGGTCGGTGAGCTGGCCCGGTGGATCGTGGGTGACCCAGCCCTGGCCGTGGGTGGCGACCAGGCGCATGCCCTTGGGTCCGGTGGCGGCCAGGTAGAACGGGACGCGCGGCTGCTGGCCGCCGTGGGCGTACGCGCGGGCGTCCTGGGCGGCGTACCAGTCGCCGGTGCCGGTGAGCGTGCGCTCGGTGAGCAGGCGGTCGAGCATCTCGACGAACTCCCGGTAGCGGCCGGAGCGTTCCGCTGTCGACCAGGCCGGGTGGCCCAGTGCGGTCGCGTCGTACCCGAGGCCGCCGGCGCCGAAGCCGAGGATGAACCGGCCGCCCGAGATCTGGTCCAGCGTGACCACTTCGCGGGCGAAACTGACCGGATGCCGGAAGTTCGGCGAGGCGACCAGGGTGCCGAGGCGGATCCGTTCGGTGACCGCGGCCGCCGCCGTCAACGCCGGCATCGCGGCGTACCACGGTTTGTCGTGAAACATCCGCCACGACAGATGGTCGTACGTCCAGGCGTGGGCGAAGCCCATCCGCTCGATCTGCTGCCAGACCTCCCGCGCCCGCGGCCACGGGAATTCGGGCAGCACCACCACGCCGATCCGCATGTGATCACCTCCCGGTCCGGACCGTACCCGGTTGTCTGCCCGGCCGGTCGCCGGCCCGGGCTGGGGCCCAGCCATCATGGACAGGCAGGGCCTGATACGGGGGGAGGTGAGCCGCGTGACCGACGATGCGGGGCCGGTGGGTCTCCGTGAGCCCGGTGGCTCGACGAACAAGCCGACCGCCGGCTCGCAGTCAGCGCCGCCAGCCGCTCTGCCAGCCGCGCCCCCAGCCGAGCCGCCGGCGGGCTCGCCGCCGGCGTCTCCGACCGTGCCTCCGGTCGGGGTGCTGGGTGGGGCGCTTGGCGTGCTGCTGTCTGGTGGGTCGCTCGCGGCTGGGGTGTTGAGCCCGGCGCGGCGGGCCGCGGACCTGCGGCGGCTGGCCGGTGAGCGGTTCGATCTGCTGGTGATCGGGGGTGGGGTGACCGGCGCGGGGGTGGCGCTGGACGCGGCCAGTCGCGGGCTGTCGGTCGCGCTCGTGGAGGCGCGCGACTACGCGGCCGGCACGTCCAGCCGCTCCAGCAAGCTGATCCACGGCGGCCTGCGGTACCTGGAGCAGCTGAACCTGGCGCTGGTGCACGAGGCGCTGGTGGAGCGCGGCCTGCTGCTGGGCCGGCTGGCCCCGCACCTGGTGCGGCCGCAACCCTTCCTGCTGCCGCTGACCAGGCACTGGCAACGGCCGTACTACGGCGCCGGGGTGCTGGCGTACGACGCGTTCGCCGCGGCCACGCCGTTCGGGCGCGGGTTGCCGGTGCACCGGCACCTGTCGCGGCGGGCGGTGCTGGCGGAGTTCGCCGGGCTGCGGCCGGACGCGGTGGTGGGCGGGATCGAATACCACGACGCGCAGGTGGACGACGCGCGGTTCGTCGTGACGCTGTCCCGGACCGCGGCGCGGTACGGCGCGGCGCTGGTGCCGAGCGCGCGGGCGACCGCGCTGCTGCGGGACGGCGAGCGGGTGGTCGGTGCCCGGGTGACCGACCTGGAGGGCCGGCGTTCGCTGGAGGTACGGGCCCGCGCGGTGGTGGCCGCGACCGGGGTGTGGAGCGACGACGTCGGTGAGATGCTGGCGGCCGGCAACCCACCGGGCAGCCCCACCGTCGGGCTCCGGGTACGGGCCAGCAAGGGCGTGCACCTGCTGGTGCCGCGCGCGGCGATCGACGGCGGGCCCGGCCTGATCCTGCGCACCCCGACCTCGGTGCTGTTCGTGATCCCGTGGGGTCGGCACTGGATCATCGGCACCACCGACACGCCGTGGGACCTGTCCCGTGACCACCCGGCGGCCAGCACCCTGGACATCGACTACCTGCTCCGCCAGGTCAACGGCGTACTGGCCCGGCCGCTGTCCCGCGCCGACATCCAGGGCGTGTACGCCGGGCTGCGGCCGCTGCTCGCCGGCGAGTCCGACGCGACCTCGCGGCTGTCCCGCGAGCACGCGGTGGTGGAGCCGGTGCCCGGCCTGGTGCTGATCGCGGGCGGGAAGTACACGACGTACCGGGTGATGGCCCGCGACGCGGTGGACGCCGCCGTGCGGTACTGGCCCGGGGTGCCGCCGAGCACCACGCACCTGCTGCCGCTGCTCGGGGCGCGGGACTACCGCGCCGCCTGGGCCGCCCGCACCAGGCTCGCCACGTCCACCGGACTGGACATCGAACGGATCGAGCGACTACTCGGCCGGTACGGCGACCAGGTGGGCGTCCTGCTCGACCTGCTGCGCGCCCGCCCGGACCTGGCCGAGCCGTTGCCTGGTGCGCCGGACTACCTGGCCGCCGAGGCGGTGTACGCGGTCGCCGCGGAGGGCGCGCTGCATCTGGACGACGTGCTCACCCGCCGTACCCGGATCTCGGTGGAGACCGCGCACCGCGGTGAGGCCACGGCCGGCCGGGTCGCGACCCTGATCGCCCCGATCCTCGGCTGGGACCCGCACGCGATCCGCCGCGAGGTCGAGCACTACACGGCCCGCGTCGCCGCCGAACGAGACTCCCAGACAAAGCCCGACGACCGCACCGCCGACGCGGCCCGCCTGGGCGCCCCGGACGTGCGCGGCGCCGCCATGGCCGCCGATCTCAGCCCCTAGTACCTCCTCCTGGCGCCTGCGGTTGCGGAACGAGGTCCGGGAGAGCGCCGTCCGGGCCGCCGTTCGCCGGTTGGGCGTCGGGCAGTGCCTGGGGCAGCGGCGTGCCGCCCGGGCCGTCGTGCATGGTCGGCGCGTCCGCGGGCGCGGGGAAGGCGGCCGGGCTGTCGTGGTGCCGGTTCGCCTCGGCGATCGCTGCCGCTGCTGTTGCCGCGACCGAAGGCGCGTCGGGGACCGGGGTGCTCGGCAGGGAATGGTGGCCCGCTCCCGGGGCCGGGATGCCGGCCGGGATCGGTCCGATCTGGGCGCTGTCGGTGTGGCGCGGGTGATCCACCTGTGCCACCGCGCCGGCCGCCGTACTGACGATCACCCCGGCGTCCGCCTCGCTCTGCGCCCGCGGCCCGTCCACCGGCGGGCTGGGCAGGCCGGAGTCGGGAATGTCGCTGCCATGCGGATCGCTGGCCGTCGCGTACGGCGTCTCCGGGCTGCCCGCACCCTGCCAGGTCGTGCCGACCGGCTGGCTGGGACCCAGTGGCACGCCGCCGGCGACACCGCCCGCCAACGTGGTTCCAATGTCCTGGATGGACCCGTCGTAGTCGGCGCCCGCCGACACCGGCCCGAGATTGACGCCCCCGCCGGACGCACCCGGCGGCGGAACCCACGGACCCGGGTAACCCTGACGCCCGTACCCGTGTCCCTGCTCGCGGCCTCCGCCCTGGCCATGACCGCCGTCTCCGTGCCCGCCGTGGCCGCTCTGCCCGGCGGCCGAGTGGCCAGCGTGCCTGCCCTCGGCAGCAGCCAACCCGGCCTCACCGACCACGTGGCCGGCCGCCGCGAGTCCCGCACCAGCCAACCCGGGCATCGCATCCTGCCCGCCGCGCCCCAACCCGGCGCCACCCCCCGGGGCCGTGCCCCCAGAGTGCCCGTCGCCCGGGTGCAACCCGTGCCCCGGAACCTGACCCGGCCCACCATGCTGGCCCACCCCCGGAAGCGGACTGGCATCCGGAAGCGGCGCCACACCAGGAAGATGCCCGGCGTCAGGGAGCTGCCCCGCACCCGGAAGCTGCCCCGCACCCGGAAGCTGGCCCACGCCCGGAAGCTGGCCCACGCCCGGAAGCTGCCCAGTCCCCGGAAGATGCCCGCCGCCCGGGAGGTGGCTGGCATCCGGAACCTGCCCGACGCCCGGAAGCTGGCCCGCGGCCGGAAGTTGTGCGGCTGCGGGGAGTTGCCCGCCACTCGGTAGGTGGCCGGTATCTGGATGCTGTCCGACGCCTGGGAGGTGCCCGACGTCTGGAAGCTGGCTCGTGCCTGGAAGTTGTGCTGCTGCGGGGATTTGTCCGCCGCTCGGGAGGTGGGCGGCATCTGGATGCTGCCCGGAGCCTGGGAGGTGCCCGCCGCCTGGAAGCTGGCTCGCGCCCGGAAGCTGCTCAGTCCCCGGTAGGTGCCCACCGCCCGGGAGGTGGCCGGCATCCGGAACCTGCCCGACGCCCGGAAGTTGGGCCGCGCCCGGAAGTTGTGCCGCTGCGGGGAGTTGCCCACCGCTCGGCAGGTGGGCCACATCTGGATGCTGCCCGGCGCCTGGGAGCTGGCCGGCGCCCGGTAGATGGCTGGCGTTGCCGGCCTGTCCGACGCCCGGCAGTTGTCCGGCACCGGGCAGATGTCCGGCGCCAGACGGGTGAGCAGTGCTGGGGAGGTGCGCTGCGGTCGGCACCTGATCGGCAGCCGGGATGTGCCCGGAGCCCGGAAGGCTGTCGGCTTGCGGTACGTGGCCGGCGCCGGGTAGGTGGCCTGGGTCCGGCAGGCGTTCTGCGGCCGGCGGATGGCCCGTGCCCGGCAGGGGACCGGTATCTGGGAGGTGGACGGCCGTGGGGTGCTGACCTGTCGCTGTGGGCGCCGGGTGGCCGGTGTCGGGCAGGTGGGCTGCGGCCGGGTGGTGGCCGGTGGCTGGGGGTACTGCGGCGGACGGCTGGTGATGGCCGTTGCTCGGGAGGTCGGCTGCCGCGGGGTGTTGTGTGGCCGCGGCAGGCACGGTGCTGGGCACTGAAGGCTGGCCTACGGGGGGCAGGTGGGTGGCCGCGGGTGGGGTGCTAGTCGCGGGATGGCCCGCGCCGGGGAGGTGGTCGGCGGCCGGGCCGACGCCCGGTAGGTGGGTGGCCCGGTGCTGATCGGTGGTTGACGGGTGCCCGGCGGGATGGGTGGTGCTGGGGAGCAGGCCGCCGTCCTGGTGGTGGGCGGCCGAGACGTGTGTCGTGGTGGGGACGGCCGTTGCCACGGTCGGTTGATCGGCCCGGGGGAGGACGTCGCCGGATGGTTGGTGGTGGGCGGTGTACGCCTGGACGGGGGTGCCGTGCGGTTGTGTGTGGTGGTGGGCGGTGGGGGTGACGCCGCCCTGCGGGGTGGCCGGGGGCTCGCTGGACAGGCGGGGCAGGTCGTAGGCGATGCGGTCCGGCAGGGCGGCCATGGCCTGGTGGTAGCCGTCGTAGATGCCCTGCAACCACTGGCGGGCGGTGTGATCGATCTGCGCGGCGAGGGCGACGTCGGGCAGGTGGCCGAGCAGGTGGTTGCCATCCCCGCCGATCTCCAGGCCCGCGGCGACCGTCGGTCTGGTCCGGAACTCGGCCAGTTGGTCCTTGGCGCGTTGCTGGGCCTGCGCGGCGGTGGTGAGCGCTTCGTGCAGCGCAGCGGCGTACTGCGAGAGCTGCCGGGCAGTGCCGGCGATCCGGCGCAGCGCCAGTTGGCAGATGGCCGCCGACGAACCGTCCCAGTCGACCGCGATCGTCTCGGCCTTGGACCGGAGGTCGTCGTGCAGGCCGGCCAGCACACCGGAGGCGGCATGCCAGGTGGCCGCGGCCTTGAGCAGGCCGTCCGGGTTCGCGGCATCCAAGAGGCGGGCTACCTCGGCCCGGCTGTACCCGTTCGGGCTGAGCCGGGACACGTCGTCCTTCCGGACCGGGAGCCGGACGATGGAGCGTCGATCGGATTCCACGAGGTCACCACCGGCCGTCGCTCTGCGCGTTGTCCAGCAGCTTGGCGAGTTGGGTGGTGATGTCGATGTCCGCATAGTTCTGCGCGGTATGCAACATCAACTGCGCGGCCGCCTCGTACTCACCGACGAGCCGCTCGTACACCTCGACGACGTGCTGCATGGCCTGCTCGGCCGCGGCCTGGAGCGGCGCCGCCGCCTCCCAGCCACCCCAGGCAGCACCGAGAGAGCGAGCCTTGTCCGCAGCTGCCGACCCACCCGGACCTTCCCGGTAATCCGGCGCATCTGCGGCCATCTTGTTTCCCACCCGGCGCAGGACGCTGTGGTCGACCCGGAACCGGTGTGTTGCGGCGTCGATGTCGGGCCAGTCGGGATCCAGTGGTACGTCGTCGAGCGCGCCGGCCGGCTCTCGCCCCGGATCGCGTGGTGCCATCGCCAGCCCCTCCCTCCGTGCGCTTTGCACCCCCATACTGCACTATCTGGACGGCTGGCCGGGCCGTACGGACTCCTACCTGTGGATAACGGCTCGGCCTGTGGATAGCGGCGCAGCCTGGGACGCGCGAGGAGCTAGCGTCGTGGCATGACCCCAAAGTCGGAACATCTCAGCGAGGCCCTGCACGCGTACCTCGTCGCGCAGGGCATGACACCGGATCCCATACAGCTCGACCTCATTGCCGAGACGCAGGCCGCGCTGCCGGACCAGGCCGGCATGCAGATCGCGCCGGAGCAGGGCGCGTTCATGACGATCCTGACCAGACTCATCGGCGCCCGGAATATCGTGGAGGTCGGCACCTTCACCGGCTACTCCGCGCTCGCCATGGCGCGTGGCCTGGCCGACGGCGGCCGGCTGCTGTGCTGCGACGTCAGCGAGGAATTCACCTCGATCGCCCGGAAATACTGGGATCGCGCCGGCGTGGCCGACCGGATCGACCTGGTGATCGCGCCCGCGCTGCAAACGCTGCGGGCATTGCCTACCGACGCGGCGTTCGACCTCGCGTTCATCGACGCCGACAAGGAGGGATACGTCGACTACTGGGAGGAGATCGTCCCGCGGATGCGCAGCAACGGCGTGATTCTGGTGGACAACACGTTGTCCCACGGTCGCGTGATCGATGAGTCGACGCACGGCAGCAGCTCGGTGCAAGGGATCCTCCGGTTCAACGAGCACGCGCGTACCGACGCGCGCGTCGAGCTGGTCCTGCTCCCGGTGGGCGACGGCCTGACCTTCGCGCGCAAGCTCTGACGACGGCGCCGGTCCGAGTACCGCTGCCGCCGGAGGTCGGAAGCCCGCGCCGGCCGCCCGACGGACGACCACCCGGCTCGCCGCCAGTACTCGGCGATGCCGGGTGGTCAGGGTGTCTGGTGGCTCAGGGTGTCTGGTGGCTCAGTGGCGGGGGCCCGCGTTGGGGCGGGTGGAGTCGATCGGGCCTTCGTACGTGCGGTTGGCGCCGGCGAAGACCTGGATGGCCGCGTCCTGGTGGCCGTCGCAAGTCGGTACGACCAGGCGACCGACGCCGTCGTTCTGGGGTTGGGAAAGGTCGGTGAAGGAGGAGGTGGACGTGGGTCGGTAGGTGATGCGGGTCGTGCCGGGAGCGGCCACGACGACGAGTTCGCAGCGGCCGTTGGACAGCGGCAGGTACGCGCTGATCTGGTGCACGGTGTCCGGGTCGGGCGGGTTGTCCACGTCGCGTACGAGGAAGGTGTCGTCGGTGCCCTTGGCTGGCGGGTTCACCATGAAGGCGGTGCTGATCCTCACCGGTGTCAGCGGCTGGATGAGGATCGCGCGCGAGCCGTCGGCCAGCGTGCCGCCCCAGATCGGCGAGTAGTACCCGGGCATCGAAGTGGTGAGGCCGTGTAGGCGGGCCCACACCTGGAGGCCGGGGTTCTGCTCAGGATTGTCGAGCAGCGGTGGCAGGCCACGTAGCCGCTTGTCCGGGCCCCAGCCCCAATAGACCTCGGCGTGCATGCCGGTGTTGTCCATGAGCGACAGGCTCTGGGTGGCCGTGACGCGAACGGGGGGACCGGTCTGCGGTTTCACCACGACCTGCATCGCGAACGACGCGACGTTCGCGGGGCCGACGCCCGCCTTGATCACCAGGCCGTCGGCGGTCTCGGTGACCGGCGCCGTCGGCCTGTTGGCGGGCGGTGACGGCTGGCCGTTGTCGTCGACCTCGGTCGCGTACAGCTCCGACATGCCGGTGATATGGCCGCCCGGCGCCGCCAGCGCCAGCTGTGTGCTCCTGGCCGAATCTCCGGTCAGCAGAAGCACGGCGGACGGTGAGACGACGCCTTCGCCGGGGGCCATTGGTCCCTGGCAGGTCCACCTGCGCGGCTGTGTCGCCCCGTCGCGGACGGTGCAGAGCACGACCTCGAGGTCGTGGTCGTTGACGCTCGTACTGAGCAGGATGCCGTACTTGCGCGCCGGATCCGGGCCGTCGCCGATGTAGAGGACGCGCTTGACCTTGATGTACGACGCGGTCAAGGCCTGGATCGCCACCTTGTCACCTGCGAGCGAGCCGCGGGTGGGCCACTGCATCGGCGAGGCGTAGGTGGGATAGGGCGGCGACGCGGCCGGCGTCGGGTGCGAGCGCGCGAGGCGGGTCAGCGGGATCGCGGCGGCCGCGGCGAGGGCGATCGTCAGGACCGCGCAGACCGCGACGCCGCGATGGCGACGGCGGCGGTGTGCTGCCAGGCCGGTGCGTACGAGCGCAGCGGCGTCGATGCCCTCGAGCGCGGATTCGGCCTGGGTGTGCAGGGTCTGGCGGAGGAGGTCGGGGTGGCTCATCACTGCTCCATCGCGGTGAGTTCGGGATCGAGGCGGAGGGCGCGTAACGCGCGGTGGTTGTGCTGCTTCACCGTGCCGACGGAGATGCCGAGCACCCGGGCCACCTCGGCTTCGGCCAGGTCCTCGTACCAGCGCAGGATCACCACCGCACGCTGCATGCGCGGCAGCCGGCCGAGCGCGGACCACAGCACCTGCCGGTCTGCGACCGCGGTGTCCGGCGGGGGCTGCGGCTGCGGCGGTTCGGGAGGTTGGGCCAGCGGCACCTCGCGCACGGATCTGCGTCGCCACCGGCTCGCGTGCGTGGTCATGATGATCCGCCGCAGGTACGCGTCCGCGCCCAGGCTGCGGTCGATCCTCGGCCATGCCTGGTACAGCTTCACGAATGCGGTTTGCAGTAGGTCTTCGGCGGCCGCACGCTGGCCTTCGATCAGGTATGCCAGCCGCAGCATCGTCGGCGCACGCGCACCGACGTACGTCTCAAAGTCCGCTCGCATCTCACGGTTCATGTGCCCTCCGGGTTGGTTCGGAGGGAGTACGCCGCGGCGCCGGCCGCGGGTTGACAGCCGCCCGGGTCAGCCGCTGGCGAGCAGATCGTCGGCGTCGGTGATGGTGTAGCCGTAGCCCTGTTCGGCCAGGAAGCGCTGCCGGTGCGCCGCGTACTCCTGGTCGATGGTGTCGCGGGAGACCACCGTGTAGAAGTGCGCGGTCTTGCCATCGGACTTGGGCCGCAGCACCCGGCCGAGCCGCTGCGCCTCCTCCTGCCGGGAGCCGAACGTGCCGGACACCTGGATCGCCACCGCCGCCTCGGGCAGGTCGATGGAGAAGTTGGCGACCTTGGACACCACGAGCACGCGCACCGTCCCCGCGCGGAACTCGTCGTACAGCCGCTCCCGCTCACGCGTGGTCGTACTGCCCTGGATGATCGGCGCCGACAGCTCCTCGCCCAGCTCCTCCAACTGGTCCAGGTACGCCCCGATCACCAGCACCTGCTCGTCCGGGTGCCGTTCCACCAGGCGGCGCACCACCGGCAGCTTGGTGCGCGCGGTCGAACACAACCGGTACCTGTCCTCGGCCTCGGCGATCGCGTACGTCATCCGCTCGGCGTCGGTCAGCGTGACCCGCACCTCGGTGCACTCGGCGGGCGCGATCCAGCCCTGCGCCTCGATGTCCTTCCACGGCGCGTCGTACCGCTTCGGACCGATCAGGCTGAACACGTCGCCTTCCCGCCCGTCCTCGCGCACCAGCGTCGCGGTCAGCCCGAGGCGGCGGCGCGATTGCAGGTCGGCGGTCAGCCGGAAGATCGGCGCGGGCAACAGGTGCACCTCGTCGTACACGATCAGGCCCCAGTCGCGGGAGTCGAACAGCTCCAGGTGCCGGTATTCCCCGGCGCGCCGCGCCGTCATCACCTGGTACGTCGCGATGGTGACCGGCCGGATCTCCTTGCGCTCCCCCGAATACTCGCCGATCTCCTCATCGGTCAGGGACGTACGGGCCATCAGCTCGCGCTTCCACTGCCGCCCGGCCACGGTGTTGGTGACCAGGATCAGCGTGGTGGCCTGCGCCTGCGCCATCGCCGCGGCACCGACCAGCGTCTTGCCGGCACCGCACGGCAGCACGACAACCCCGGACCCGCCGGCCCAGAAATTCTCCACCGCCTCCTGCTGGTACGGCCGGAGCGTCCACCCCTCCTGCCGCAGCGCGATCGGGTGCGCCTCCCCGTCCACGTACCCGGCCTGGTCCTCGGCCGGCCAGCCGATCTTCAGCAGCGCCTGCTTGAGCCGCCCGCGCTCGGAGGGGTGCACGATCACGGTGTCGTCGTCGATGCGGCCGCCCAGCATCGGCGAGATCTTCTTGTTCCGGACGACCTCGGCCAGCACCGCGCGGTCGGTCGTGGACAGCACCAGCCCGTGCGCCGGGTGCTTGTCCAGCCGCAGCCGCCCGTACCGCGCCATGGTCTCGGCGACGTCCACCAGCAGCGCGTGCGGCACCGCATACCGCGAGAACCGCACCAGCGCGTCCACGACCTGCTCGGCGTCGTGCCCGGCGGCGCGCGCGTTCCACAGGCCCAGCGGCGTCAACCGGTAGGTGTGTACGTGCTCCGGCGAGCGTTCCAGCTCGGCGAACGGCGCGATGGCGGCGCGCGCCAACCCGGCCTCGGGGTGGTCGACCTCGAGCAGCAACGTCTTGTCGGACTGGACGATCAGCGGACCCGTACTCACGCCGACGACGGTACGCCGCGGCTGTGACAGTCCGCCCGGCCGGCCGCCGCGTCAGGGGCGGGTGGTACATATCGATGGGCGGGGGTTCGCACGCACCAGGGGGATCGACATGGGCAAGAAGACCGTGGACGTACGCGCCGTCTCGACCGCGTCGCCGGAAGCGATCATGGCGCTGCTCACCGACGGCGCGAGCTGGCCGAGCTGGTCCGGGCACGACCGGTTCGAGCTGAACGAGCCGGCACCGGAGGGCGCGCCGGGTGGCCAGGAGGGCCTGGGCGCGGTCCGTACGTTCCACCGCGGCCGGGTCGCGAGCAAGGAACGCGTCGTGGAGCTGATCCCGGCACGCAAACTCAGCTACGAGCTGATCAGCGGCCTGCCACTGGCCGGCTACCACGCGGATGTGGAGCTGACGCCGCAACCGGACGGCGGCACCGAGATCCACTGGTCGTCCAGCTTCACCCCGAAGCGCCCGGGCACCGGCTGGCTGTACGCCCGCGCGCTGACGATCTTCATCAAGCGGGCCGCGACGAACCTCGCCGCCAAGGCCGCCGCCGAGCCCGCCCCGACCGGGTGACCCCGCAGAATGTGACCTCGGTCACACGCATACCGGACATCAAGGCAAAGGAGTAGCCATAGCGAATCGGGTGGCGGGGCAATGACGGGATGTGACCGTCGTAACTTGGAGTAATCGGGCGTGGTGCGCGCCGATAGTGTCTGCGGCGTTGGGAGACAACCGCGGCTGCCGGCGCGACGAGGACAACTGACCCCGACCGAGAGGTTCCCGATGTCCGGCTCCCATCGCCGACATACCCCCCAGGACCCCACGCCCACCCCCAGTGCCGTCCACAGTGGATGGTTCAGTCACCGCCGGCTGCTCGTCAGCCTGGCAATCGCCACGGTCGGCGCCGTCACCATCGGCACCGGCTACGTCAGCGCGCACCCGCGGCGGCACGCGCCCGCCACCCCCATCTCGACACAGGCCGCCGAGATCAGCCTGTGGACAGGGACGGCGCCGCGGATGGCCGGCGACATCGACCCGAAGGCCGTCGAGCTGGGCACCCGCTTCAGCAGCTCGGTGCCCGGCACCGTGACCGGCATCCGCTTCTACCGGTACGTGGACAGCCCCGGTCCGCACACCGGTTCGCTGTGGGACGGGAAGGGTAACCGCCTGGCCTCGGTCACGTTCGGCAACGAGACCCAGTCCGGCTGGCAGATCGCCCGCCTCAGCACGCCCGTACGCATCGAGGCCAACGCGGCGTACGTCGTCTCGTACCACTCCCAGCCCGGCCGGTACGCCGACGACACCGACTACTTCCGGCCGGGGAAGACCCGCGTGAGCGGCCCGCTCACCGCGACGGCGGGCGTCTACGCGTACGGGACGCGCCCTGCCTTCCCGACCCGCGTCTGGCGCGACTCCTCGTACTTCGTGGACGTGACCTTCGCGCCGCAGCCGGGCTCCCAGCCGGCCCCGCCCGCGAACCCGGCTCCGCCCACGAAGCCGGACCCGGACCCGACCACGCCGGCGCCGACAACCCCGACAACACCGCCGACCACGCAGCCGACGGTGCCCACCACCCCACCGGGCACCCCGACCCCGCCGGGCAGCGGCTTCCCCACCGCCGCCACCACCGGCGTACCGGCCGGGACACCGCTGACCCTGGTCAACGGTGACGTCACGATCCGTACGGCCGGCACGACGCTGGATGCCCGCGACATCCACGGCGACCTCACCATCGAGGCGGCCAACGTCAAGGTCACCCGCACCGTCGTCCGCGGCCATGTCTTCATCAACAGCCGCAGCAGCAGCCTGGTGATGGAGGACAGCGAGGTACGCCCGAGCGCCGGGAAGAACTACGAGGTCGGCAACTACCCGCCGATCACCAGCGGCAACTACACGCTGCGGCGCGTGCACGTACACGGCTTCCAGGACGGACCGCGTACGGGCGGCGGCACCACCGTCATCGAGGATTCCCTGCTGGATGACCTGGCGTTCGCCGCGGGTGAGCACCCCGACGGGTACCAGCAGTACGGTCCCGGCGAGAAGTCGGTCGTGGTGCTGCGGCACAACACGATCTCCGGCATCTCCGGGAACTCCACCGACAAGGGCAACTCGGCCATCTTCTGGTCCGACCACCCCGGCCGCGGCTCCTCGATCACGATCGAGAACAACCTGCTGAGCGGTGGCGCGTTCACGATCCGCATCAACGACACCAGCGCCGGATCGGGCGTCGTCGCGGACGTACACGACAACGTCGTCGTGGCCGGAAGCTGGCAGTTCGGCCCGGCGGAGACCAATGAATCCAGCCGGTGGAACGGCGCCGACGGGGTGAAGTGGTCGAACAACAGGACCACGGACGGGAAGACGATCTCCGGCCCGTAGGTACCGGCAGGCCCCCGGTGGGCGGCGGCCACGCACGGCCGCGCTCGTGCTGGAGGCGGCGG
>Ga0081455_10001653_pt1 | contig 27044 bp, 33 predicted proteins | sample TabmetS3T2R1_FD_70207 | JGI IMG/M metagenome (GOLD analysis project Ga0081455, IMG submission 70207) | Tabebuia heterophylla rhizosphere microbial communities from the University of Puerto Rico - S3T2R1 | ecosystem: Host-associated > Plants > Roots > Rhizosphere ...
GTGTTGCTAAGTTGATCATCATTGGCGCCGTGCCACCATTTATGGTCAAGACTGCTGCCAATCCCGGCGGCCTGCCGATCGAAGTCTTCGATGGTTTGCGCAAGAGCCTCGCCGATAACCGCGCGCAATTCTATCTGGAATTCGCGAGCGGTCCCTTCTACAGCTTCAACCGTCCGGGAGCGAAGCCAATCCCCGGCGTCATTCAGAACTGGTGGCGGCAAGCGATGATGGGGAGCGCCAAGGCTCACTACGACGGCATCAAGGCCTTCTCTGAGACCGACTTCACCGAGGATCTGAAGGTCATCAACGTGCCGACGCTCGTTATTCACGGTGACGACGATCAGATAGTGCCGATCGCGGATTCGGCGCCGCTCTCAGCTAAGCTTTTGAAAAAAGGAACTCTCAAGGTCTACGAGAAATTTCCGCACGGCATGTGCACCACCCATGCCGACGTGGTGAACCCTGTACTGCTCGCCTTCATCAGAGGGTGAAGATACCAGGAGTGGAGAGCCCTTCGACACACTATCAGGAAACTTCTGCGACGACGGCTATCTCACCACGGGCGAGGATTCGCCGAGCCCACGCTGCTCTTCGCGACCGTCGAATCGAATGCACTCCGACAAAACCCTGGTCGTGGGCCACGGCTGGTTCATGCAATGACGCCATGCCCGTTCGGCGCGAGCTGAACGGATAACAAACGACCAACAGCTTGCTGGACCGAACTCGGGAGTTCTAACATGAAGATCGTCGTCATCGGCGGCACGGGCCTGATCGGCTCGAAGACCGTCGCCATTCTGCGCCAGGGCGGCCACGAGGTCGTCGCCGCATCGCCTAATAGCGGCGTCAACACCATCACCGGCGAGGGCGTCAGAGAGGTCGTGGCCGGCGCGCAGGTGGTGATCGACGTCGCCAATTCGCCCTCATTTGAAGACAAGGCGGTGCTGGAATTCTTCGAGACCTCTGGTCACAATCTTCTCGAAGCGGAGTCCGCTTCGAGCGTTCGGCACCATGTCGCGCTATCCATCGTCGGCACCGACCGGACGCCCGACAATGGCTATTTCCGCGCCAAGGTCGCCCAGGAGAAACTGATCAAGGCCTCCGGCATCCCCTACACCATCATCCGATCGACACAGTTCATGGAGTTCCTCCGTGCCATCGCCGCTTCAAGTGTGGATGGAAACATGGTCAGGATTTCGCCCGGCCTCTTCCAGCCCATTGCGGCGGACGACGTTGCTGCCATCGTTGCCGAGGTATCGCTCGCGGCGCCGCGAAACGGCATCGTCGAGATCGCCGGCCCGGAACGTGCGCCGTTCGACAAATTCGTTGCCCGCTTTCTGAAGGCGGTCGGCGACCCGCGTGAGGTAGTGAGCGATCGCGAAGCCCGATACTGGGGCGGCCGCGTTGAGGAGCACTCGCTCGTGCCGTTGGGCGAGGCCCGCATCGGCCGCATCGGAATGGACGAATGGCTCCGCCGCTCACAGGCAGCAGCCTGATCCTGCATCGGAGCTGATCTCACCCGCTGGGACGAACGAAAAGGGGCGACTATGACAATTAAACTCGTTGCGTTGGCTCTCCTATGCCTCATCACCGGCACGGCAATGGCTCAGGAGCCTAAGGTCACTTCGCTCATGTCTAAAGATCTTACGGAGAATCCCGGCAGAGAAGTTCTGGTGATCACAGTAGAGCATGCGCCCGGCGGTTCGAGCGCTATCCACCGACACGATGCACATGCGTTTGTTTACGTCCTGGAGGGCTCCGTTGTGATGCAGCTGAAGGGTGGACAACAGGTAACACTGACACCAGGACAAACTTTCTACGAAGGTCCTGACGATGTCCATGTCATTGACCGAAATGCAAGCGGTACCACGCCGGCGAAATTCTTGGTGTTCTTGATCAAGAACAAGGGCGCGCCGGCGCTCGTGCCAGTAAAGTGAGCGCCATAGCCACGCCCTTGGGTAGTTGGGCCCATTGGGCGTGGCGACTCTTTGAGATCGAGCCAGCACATCCGCCGGTGCACCGCGATGTGCACGGTCAGCGACCTCCCGTCGGCCCGATGATGGTATGCCCCTTTTTGAAAGCTCCCGTCGCCTCATTCGTGGCGAGCGAGCGCCGTTGGGCCCCGGCAGAGGGCTGGTCCGTTCTTGGCACTCAAGGGCCATGCCGCAGGAGATCACCAGCATGGCCGCAAGCTGAGGTATTGCGGACACGGATTGAAGGTCTCAAGAGCCCGCGGTCGAGGCGGCCTTTGAGCCAAGTTAGACCCCAATTGTGCAGCGCGCGCCGGTCGCCGATTATCCGCGCTAGCCTTCATGCGCAGCGACGATCGTTTCATTTGGAGCGTATGAACGATTGAAGGGTGATACTCAGGCCGGGCCTCAGCAGATAGTCGGGATTGGGAAACTCGACGGTGACCTCAGTCGTCTGCGTTGCCGGGTCGAACGCGTAGGCGCCGGCGACGAGACGGCCCTTGTACGGATACTTGTCGCCAGTGGCCAGGATAAGCCCGAATTCCCGCTGCTCGGCAGTCTGCTCCAGTGTTTTGAGCTGTTCACCTTCCTGGTCGCTTCGCTGGAAATACGCGGCTGCAGGAGCTTGCCCAACTACGTGGATGGGATCGAGCTGGACGATGGTGGCGAGCCGGCTTTGGTCGCGAGCCTCCTTGGTGATGTAGGCGCCTTCTCGTATGAATGCCCTGCTGATGATCCCGGTGATTGGTGCATACAGTTTCATCTGCTGCAAAGTAATCTGGCCGAGCTCGACATTTGCACGGGCCTCGTCGACCTTGGCGGCAGCAATGTCGCGCTGCGCCTCGGCCTCCAGGAACTCCATCTCGGACGCGACATTCCGGGTCCGCAAGATCTGCTTGTTGTTTAGATTGGTTTCCGCGAGACGCAGCTGCGCTTCCGCCTGCTTGAAAAGACCTGATCGCCGAACCCGAAGGGCCCTCCTTCATCTCCAGTACAGTTGCGCAGCACCGTGTGGACCGGCGCTCCTCGTGACACAAGACCCATTTGAGACATGAAAATGGCTCAGAGTGCGGTCCTTGAAGGCTGAGCGGTAGGATGAGACGACGGGATTTCATTCGCACACAAGCGGTGCTTGCGTGTAGTCGGGCCGCTTCGCTCCTCGACAGTCGGTTACGTGCAGCGTTAGGTCGCATCGTATGACATCTGCCTTCACCGTGAGGGAATTGATCGATCGAGGTGTGAGCTATGCCGGCCAGGAAATTACCGTCACAGGATGGGTTTGGGATCGGTTCGAACACCACGCAATTTACAATTCTTTGACGGGGACTGCTCCGCCTGATCCTCAGGTTGGCATTTGGTTGAGGGGCCAGCTGCCGAGACGCCGCACCATCCGCGGAGATGGACCATTGCATCGAGTGCAAGTGCGGCTTAGTGGACGATTCCATTGGCGACCAAAGGCCGGGGCTGGTCACGGTAGTTTATGGCCGGCATGGATCGACGTTAGAGCGGTCGTAGTTATTGCTCCAGCGGTGGAGTCAAAAGCGCCTGAACATGAGGCCTGACCAACAACGCGTGGCAGTGAGACATGATCTACCTCTCGCTGACAGATGCGGGCATAGCGCTCGGCTTTGCGCTCCTGCCGAGCGCTGCTTTATGGTGGACCATGAAGATTGGTTCCGCACGCTCCAGTTCATCAACAGCAGCGTCCGTCAACTTGCCGAGGGCTTGCTGGCATACATGGGCGAGAAAAACACGGCGCGGTTCCGGTCGGCAATCCTGGCCATCGACCCGGCCGCACGGTCGAGCTGGCCCTAGCCAGCGGGTGACCGGGCCCAAATTCACTGTGTCGGCTCGGTCCTGTATGGTAGCGCCGTTCGGGGCCGTCGCCACTACCTTCCTGGAACCGCGTGGGGAAAGGTACAGGAATCTGGGGGCTCATCTGACGTGCCAGGAAGCCGTTGGATTCGGATCGCGGCGGCCGAGTGTGACCCGGAGCCGACTTAGTTGTGTGAACGCGCAAGAGGAGTAGAATCGATAAGGCATGTTGTTCATCTGGACATATGACTGGGTCCCTAAGGGTCCGCGCGGCTTCGTGCGCGACCTGCGGCTGCGGTGGGCGGCGGAGGAAGCGGGCTTGTCCTATGAAGTGCGCACCGTGCCCTTCGAAGATCGCGAGACCAATCATCTCGACCGACAGCCGTTTGGACAGGTGCCATTCCTGACCGATGGCGAAGTCACGATTTTCGAGAGCGGTGCGGGCCTGCTGCACTTAGCTCGCCGCAGCGAGAGGCTGATGCCGCGCGATCCGGTTGGCGAAGCACAAACGCTTCAGTGGGTGGTCGCAGCGCTCAACTCGATCGAGATGGTCACTGTGCCGTGGTGGTTCCTGACAATAACAGGTGACACTGATAACGGCCTAGGAGACTGGATGAACAAACGTCTTGCCCAAATCGAGAGGGTGCTGAGCGAGCGTGAGTGGCTCGCGGCGGATCGCTTTACTGTCGCCGACCTTATCATGGCGGATGTTCTGCGGGTCGCCAAAGTTCGCGCTCACGGCGATCGTCCGGCAACAGAGGCCTATATTGAACGCCTCATCGGCCGTCCCGCTTTCCGCAAGGCCCATGCCGACCAGATCGCGCATTTTGCGGCTTCTGACAAGACGCGGGCAAAGCTTGAATGATGGATTGCGCAGTCGGCAAAGACTCCCTTGGTTAGTTTAGTCCTACACGGATGTCCGCAAGTGTGCAGGGTTTCGGACGCCGGCCCTTCACTGACTTTGACGCGGGCGCGACCGGGCCGGCGTTGGAAAGCCGCCAAGGAAGGAAGGCGCGGGCTGGGGGCACCCGGATCAGCGGGCGCTATGGGGATTTGGCTGGCGGCAATCGGTGCAACGGGCAGCTTGTGAGGTGCGCAACGCTGCCGCGGATGATGTTTGCGGCCGGAGCAAGTACTAGAGCGGCATAGATGTGTTGATCTTGCAGGGCTGGGCTCAGTCTTTGCATTGTTATTGATCGACACTCGGGCCAAGCGAGATCGTTGCTGGGTGTGAGCCAGCACCTCGACGTGCGGCAGTGACATGTGAGATCGTCGCAACCACCATCATGATGTATCGATCCGGATCGCGATCGGCATCACGCTCGGACGATGTCGCCGCGTCATGCCAGCCTCGAACATTTCGACGATGACCATACGGGTACCGCAGCGGGGGCAGGGATGGAGCGGCTTGTCCGTCGCGTCGGTGCCGGTGGGTGCCTGATCCTTGATCGTTGGTGGCAATGGCTGTGCTGGCGCCGCCAGCTCGATCAGCTTGCGCGCCCGGGCGATGGTGTCGGCCTTGGTGCGACTGCTGGCCAGCAATCCGTAGTGCCTGATGCGATGGAACCCCTTCGGCAGGACGTGCAGCATGAAGCGGCGAATGAACTCGCCCGCTGCCATGGTCATGGTCTTGTACCGGCCAGGACCCTCGCTCCGGTAGTCCTTGTACTTGAATGTGACGTCCTGCTGGTTGGCGGCGATCAATCGGCTCGAGGAGATGGCAACGCGGTTCGTGTAGCGCGCCAGATAGGCCAGAACCTGCTCGGGTCCAGCGAACGGGCGCTTGGCGTAGACGTGCCACTTGGTGTCATAGAGCGGCTCGAGGAAGGCTTTGAACGCGCCCTTGTCGGCGAGATCCGCCGGCTACTTCGGCGTGTCCTTCTTGGGGGTGAGCGGTGTGAGCTGATCGAGCGGGCTCAGCACATCGCGCAGAAGCTTGCTCGCGACGTGCGCGTAGCGTGCCGTCGTGTCGAGTTTGGAATGGCCGAACGGTCGGGAGTCACAATGCACCACGCCTTAACTCATTGAAGGTCAAAGACCTGCTGATCCGGATTTGGTGTTAGCGGAGCTACAGACCGTTTCTGCCCAGAAAAGCCGGCCAGGTCTGCTGCCTTGATCGCCCAAGGGGCACCCGGACAGGCCTGCCGGCCCTTGATGTCGCGCGGCCTTCTCAGGTTTCTCCAGCGAACTGCAACAGCTCGGCTACGTCGAGGGCCAAAATCTGACCATTGAATATCGGTATATCAATGAGCCACGTGCCGATGTTGCCGCACAAGCAGCCGAACTGGTCCGTTCGAATATCGACGTGCTCGTCGCGACTGGACCGGAGGCCGTGTTGCGGGCTGCCGTTGATGCGACCCATACAATTCCGATCGTGATGATTGCGATCAACTTTGATCCAATAGCACGCGGCTACGTGTCAAGCCTTGCCCGTCCGGTCGGCAACGTTACGGGCATATTCCTTCGCCAACCGGAATGGCGCAGAAACAGGTTGAACTGCTGACGGAGGCCTTTCCGCAAAGGACCAAAGTTGTTGCTCTGTATGATGCTCTATCCGCCGATCAGTTTATGGCTGCCAAACGGGTCGCGTAGGTCATGAAGCCAGAAATTCGCGGGTTGAAGCTCGAAAATCCTCCATACGATTTTGATGCTGCGTTCCGCGTTCTGGGTCTGGACCCGTCGCTTATGATCCTCGTCCTATCGAGGCCTCACTTCACTCCTAGCCAATCGCGTATTGCTGCGCTTGCCATCGAGCAGCGCCTGCCCACAATGTTCACCTTCAAGAGCTACGTTGAGGCCGGAGGGCTTATGTCCTATGGCGTGGATTTTGTCGCCATGCACCGCCGAATTGCTGCCTTTGTAGGAAAAATCCTCAAAGGCGCTAAGCCCGCTGACATTCCGGTTGAGCAGCCGACACAATTCGAAATAGTGGTCAACGTCAGGACAGCCAAGGCCATTGGCATCGAGTTGCCAACGTCGACCCTCCTACGTGCCAACGAGGTGATTGAGTAGATGTTATTTGCTGAGGGGCACGAGTTACGAAGTGGCGCGAAGCGCCATTGCGCCACTTGGTTGATCTCATGCCCGGAATCGAGGGACCTGCGGACACCGGTTGATGGGGCTGCGGAACCTCGATGCGAGGCCGCACTTGACCCTAAAGAGACTCGGCGTTGGCTCGCGGCGTACAGGGCGCAGAGCGGGAGTTACGGCGATTGGCGTATCACATCGCCCCTGATGAGCACCCGGAATGGCGTCGCGCCGAACTGCTACCTTTCAGCTACAGGCGCTTCTCTAATCATCATTGGTGGCGTGATGGCCCTGTCCGCAAATCGTAGAGCTCGCCCTCATCGCCCCGGATCACGGCGCCCAGGCGACTAGCAAGAGAGACCGCCACTGCCCAAACTGGGTTTGATGCATCGGCAGGATCCAGGCGAGCGGCAAACGAAGCCGAGCCTTCGAACCACGTAAAGACAAGGTACCATCGATCATCACTTGGAAAGAAGACTTTGACATCGCCCTCGTTCGCGCTGACCTTGATGACCTGTCCTGTCGTCGGAAGCGTCGCTATGTGGGACTTGCCGGTGAACAAGCGCACACCTTCGGTCACGGCCACCGCGGCGCGCCATTCCTCCAATGGAATTGGTGTGAGGTCTTCATCCGGATCTTCGGTCAGGCGGGAGATGTGAAGGCAGTAGGGCACGGTGCGATCCTTTATCGAATTTGACGGCCGAACCTTGTTACCGGTCTCTGGGGTACTTAAAACCGGCCTCCGCTGATGGATAGCGCTCCCGCCCTTGAACCCAAGTGGAGCGATATTACTGGCTTGGCGGCGATTCATTCCTGGGTGGTGCTAGGGTCGACGGCTTGTGTGTCGCCTTTACGTAGGCGTCAAGCTGCTGAGCAAGCGCCAACACCGGGCGGGCCATGACGAACCAGAGACCACCGAAAAAGAGCGCAAAGCTGATGAAGTAAGTTACCCAGTTCGCAATTGTCGCGGCTGCCGAAAAGTCCTCATCTGGTCGGGCTGTCACCGTGACGCTCTTGGATAGCAAGCGCTCGATCAGAGGAGGGGGCACTTCGGAACGCGGGGTCATGGTTTCGAACAGGCGGTGGCCCTTGAGCCTGCCGAAGACCTTGGTCCCTTGAAAAGTTACCTCTTCTATTTTGCCTTCATCAAGTTCGGTGATGAACCGCGAATAGGACAGTGCGTCTTGGGTTAGACGCGTCGAGGGACCAGAAAAACAGCACGCCGGCGAGGACGGCAAAACCAAACCCAAGCACGGTTCCGAGCAGAAGGTTTATCATACTATCGCCCCCAATATCTTGAGTATCCACTGGCCAGTTCGACGAGGGCGCAGTCTCCACCGTGCTGGTCGCCGAGCAATCGAAAGGCCGCTAGCAACGGCATCGGCCCAGTTGAGGGGGCAGTAGACCATGAGAACGAAACGCGTCGCCATGGTGATGTTGCTATTTGCGCCGCTTGCACTAGTGATCACATCCTGCTTGATGGCTTGACGGATAATGTCACTGAAAGCGACGTGGGCATCCTGCTTGGCTCCAAGGTCATGCCCGATGGCACGCCCTCCGCCCGCCTCCGGGCACGCCTAGACAAGGCTGGCGAGTTATTCCAGCAGGGCATGTTCAAATTCGTCATTGTCAGCGGGGGCACAGCCCAAAGGCCATAATGAGGCCCGCGTGATGGCCGACTATCTAGAAAGCGCCGTGGTTGTCACCCAGTATTTCCATATCACTCGCACTCGCTATGCTTTGCGCAGGGCAGGTGTCGTAATAGTCTGTAGCGCTCACGCGCGCTATTTCGAGATGCGCGACCTGTACTCGATTGCGCGAGAAGCGATCGCTTTGCCTGTCTACTGGTTCCACTCGTTGGCGCAGTAAGCAGGTTTGGCAACAGCCAAGTGCGTTTCTCGCGAGTACTTCTCATATGGCACGGAAAGTGAATCCTCTGAAGTGATGACTTTTGAGCAAGCCGTTGAACAGCTGAGCTTCCATTGCGGCTCGAACCCGAATATCAACGATCCGCGCTGGGAGGAGGGTTTCCTGCAGACGCTGCGTCACTATGCAGGGCTTCGGAAGGACGTCTACGAAGACCTCCTGGAGTGCCTTGCAGCGGTCGAGGACATCTGAAGAGGGCCCCGCAGCTCGATCGGCGTGTCATCAAACAAGCACCAAGTCGTGATGTCGCGCCGCTTTGAAGGTGAACGCTTGGGGTTACTGTCCCCGCATCATTGCCCCGCGCTGCCGATGAGGTGATTGAACGAGGGGTCACTTTCTGTAGACGCATCTTGCTGCATATGCTCAAGGCCGTTAGGGGTCTACAGACAGGCTCTGTGGGGTTGCCGTCAATCCAACCCCTTCGTCGATCCAGGTCAACACATACGTCGCGGGCCTCGAAAAGGCGTTTGACGAAGGCCTCGCCAAACAGATGGCCGAAGCGCAAGCCAAGAATTAATACGCGACGCGGGAGGTTTTGCAGGGACGCTTTCAGCGACGCAGTCCGTTTGTCCTCATGCCGACCTAACTGTCTGACCGAGACCACCCACCTCCGCGCCTGGGTGGGGTGGTGCTGCGCCCGCAAGGGCAAGTGTCAGGCGCCCACCAGATCAGGCTGGCTTACGCGGTGCCCTTCCGGCATGATCGCGCGAGAGAAGAGGAAGAACGCCATGGACAAGGATAAGGTACGGGTCTTCGCCGACAAGGTTTATGCCGACACGGCCGGCGCTATGACGGCAGGCATGGCGTACGTCGGCACCAAAATGGGCCTCTTTCGCGCCATGGCCGGCAAAGGCGCGATGCACATCGAAGAGGTCGCGGAGACCGCAGGCCTGCAAAGGCGCTATGTCGAGGAATGGCTGAAGGGCATGGCATCGGCTGGGTATCTTCACTACCAACCCGACGCTCAGACTTTTGCATTGCCCGAAGAGCACGCGTACTTGCTGGCTTCAGAAGGATCCGACCATTTTATGGGTGGTCTGTTCCTGTTCACGCCGGTCCTGCTCAGTGTCGCACCCAAAGTAGCCCAGGCCTTTCAGCAAGGCGGCGGCGTCACCCTCAACGACCTTGGGCCCGAGGGCGTTGAGGCGCTCGACTGGCTCAACTGTGGCCAATACGAAAGGCGCTTTGCCAGCCTCTGGCTCAACGCGCTGCCCGACGTCGTCGAGCGCTTGCAGCGCGGCGGCCGCGTCCTCGACGTAGGATGCGGGGCAGGTCGGGTCAGCACGGCCATTGCCAAAGCCTTCCCCAAGGCCGAAGTGATCGGCCTTGATCCGGACGCAAACTCCGTCGCACGCGCGCGTGACCTTGCCGCCTCGACAGGGGCCGGGCCCAACCTGTCGTTTGCCGTGCAAACGACGCGCGACCTGCCGGCCAACGGCGGCTTCGATCTCATCATTGCGTGTGATTGCGTACACGATTTTGCGGCTCCGCAGGCGACGCTGCGCGAGATTCTCGCGTTGCTGAAGCCCGACGGCACCTTGTTTGTGATGGAGCCCAAGGCGGCAGACCGCCTCGAGGATAATAAGAACGCGCTGGGCATCCTCTACTACGGCTTCAGCATTTTCCATTGTATGACGCAATCATTGGCCCATGGCGGACCCGGCCTCGGCACTTGTCTCGGGCCGGCACGTACCGAAAATCTCATTCGCGAGGCAGGCTTCAGCCATTTTGAGCGGCTCGACATCCGAAGCGCAACCAATCTCTTCTATGCCGCGCGCCCTTGAGCATCGCCCTGCCGCACCAGCTGCGCCCCGGCGCTGCCGGAGCCAAAACCATGACAGGCACGCCCGCCGCCGAACACAAAAATGCTGGCGATCACAACCCATCCCGATCCCACAGCGGGCTTGGGGCTTGGCGCCGAATCGCCTTGAGGCCACGCGGCCCAAGCCCTGTCGCCAACTGTGAGCGACTGCCATGCTACGCACCCCGACCCGGGCACCCATGTCATTTGCGGTCGCCGTCATCGCCCCGCCGATCCGCCGGGGATTGCTGATCTCTTGCATCGCGCGGCAGCAGGCAGAGCTCGCCGGCAGCCGGAGCCTGCCAATCACGCGCGGCATGTGCGCCACATGGCACACCCTACCAGAGGCGATGCGCCTTGCGATCTTCGGCGCCCTGCGCTGAGCCCTCATTGGCGGAAGCTTGGCGGTCCTCTTTGAGATTGCGACCCCTTGCGGTGGTCCATGTCATCGGACAAGGGCAGGCCTCGCTGCCGGAGCGCACCTCGCGGCACCAAAGTTGGGTGCGCTAGGGTGTTAGGCGCAGCACGCCCATGACCAGGTCGAGGATCAGTTCCAGGGAGAGCAAAATGCAGCCGGCGAGGGCGGCCCTGCTCACGAGCTTGAGCCGATCGGATGTTTTCGCCGTTTCTTCCAGCAACAAGTGCTGCTCGCGACGCAACTCCCGCACTTCTTCGGCCAGCACCATAAGGGGATCCCGCTTCCCCGCTGGATCGAACTTGCGGATGTCGTTCACGTCCTTGGCCCTCGTGCACTTTTAGGCAGAGGTAATGCGCGGAAACTTATTCCCAATTTGGCCGATGACCAAGCGCTTCCCATGCCGCGCTGCCCCGCAGGCTTGGCGCTCGGAAAGCCCGGGCAGATCCGCCTCCGTGCCACAAGGCGTCCCTGAGCCTCCCCAATTAGCCGCAGCCGGATTTGATCTAGGTCAAAGCCTGAGGCCAACCACCAAGGCAGTGTCGGAGCCTCTGCATAGGGGGTTCGCCCATGCGCAACGTTAGATCCGATCTCCTCGAGTGGCTGCGTCGGAGCTGGCATCGGTCCCTCCGTCGGTGGCGCGCTAGCAACGAATTGGCGTCTTGCCCACCCAGCGAGCTCAGGCGCATTGCCGCCGAGGTCGGCGTGAGCTCGGCAGACTTGCGTCAGCTCTGCCACACCCACATCGGGCCCTCCGAGTTGCTGCCGCAGCGCCTCAATCTCCTAGGCATCGATGCGACCTTCGTGCAGCAGGAGATGCCCCTGATGTTGCGGGATTTGGCGCGGGTGTGCGGGGCGTGCCGGGCCTCGCGCCGGTGCGCACGCGACCTGGCCCGCGGCGATGTGCAGGCCGGTATGGATGGCTACTGTTTGAATGGCGCAACGCTTGATGCCCTGACGCTCCACCCGCGTCAGGCCAACCAAGGTTGAACCTGTGGAGGAGGGTGGGGCCATGCGCTGGTGGATGACGCGCCGGGTGGAACGACAGGCGACGCGCATGCATGAGATGATGGACCGGCTCAACGTCGATGGAGCCGCCCTTGCCCGTGCACGCCAAGGTGAGCTCTATGCCGAGGCTCGAGCCCGCTGCATAGCCTGCGAGATCAGCGATAAATGCCTGCGCTGGTTGGATTGCGAGCCGACAACAAAGGATACACCGACGTTCTGCGCGAACCGGCAGCTGTTCGAGCAGTACCGCAAGCGATAGGCGCGGCCCACGTTTGCCACTCTGGCGCGGTGCCCAGCGATCAAGAGGGCGGGCTGTTGCCCAGGATTTCGCGCAGGATGGCGGCAAGATCTGCCTGCTGATAGGGCTTACGCAGCACCTTCAATTGCTCGCGCTGCAGATCGTCGCCGTGCACGAGTTCTTCCGCATAGCCCGAAGTGAGCAGCACCTTAATGCCCGGTTTCAGGGTGCGCGCGCGCATGGCGACCTCGCGACCGGACAACCCACCCGGCATGATCAAATCTGTGAAGAGGAGATCGACGGCCGCGCCACTCTTGAGGATTTCCAAGGCCGTCGGCCCGTCGCTTGCTTCCAGTACCTGATAGCCGATGAGCTTGAGGCGCTTGATGGTCAGCTGGCGCACCCGCCTGTCGTCCTCCACCACCAGCACGGTCTCGCGTGCATTCACGTCTGAGGCCGCAGCGCTCGGGGCAACGGCTGAGCCCTGCATCGCCGCCTCAGAGCGCGGCAAATAGAGATTGATGCTCGTGCCAACGCCGGGCTCGCTATAAATGGTGACGTGACCACCCGACTGCTTGACGAAGCCATAAACCATGGCCAATCCCAACCCGGTGCCACGGCCCTTTTCCTTGGTGGTGAAAAAGGGCTCGAACACCCGGTCACGCACCTCGGGCTCCATCCCCACACCCGTATCGGAGATAGAGAGCTGGACGTATTGTCCCGGCTGCAGCTCGGGTTGGTAGGTGGCATGATCGGCGTCGAGCTCGATGTTGCGGGTTTCCACCACGAGCTTTCCACCCTGCGGCATTGCATCGCGCGCGTTGACCGCCATATTGACGATGGCGCTTTGAAACTGTCCCGGATCAGCCCGCGTCGGCCATAAATCCCGCGCCAGCGACGTCGATAGGGTGATGTCCTCGCCCAAGGTACGCCGCAGCATGTCCGTAATGCTGACCACCAGGTCATTGAGCTGAATAACATGCGCATCCATGTGGCGTCGGCGCGCGAAGGTTAATAATTGATCCGTGAGTTTGGAGCCAAGCGCGGCCGCCTCCTGCGCTTCCTTGAGCAGCACGCGGGACTCCTCATTGTCGAGACGGGGCTCGAGCAGTTCGAGATTACCGGCTATGACGAGCAGCAGGTTGTTGAAATCGTGGGCGATACCACCCGTGAGCTGGCCGACGGCTTCCATTTTCTGCGAGTGCGCCAGGCGACGTTCACTTTCCCGCAGCGCCTCTTCGACGTGCATGCGGTCGCTGATGTCGTGGATCATCCCCGTGAAGTAGCGCCGGCCGTCGGCCTCGAACTCGCTCACCGATAAATGCACCGGAAAAATGCTACCATCCTTGCGGCGGCCGCTCACTTCGCGGCCAATGCCGATGATTTTCTTGGTACCGGTGGCAACGTAATTGCGGATATAGCCGTCGTGTTCGCCGCGATAGGGCTCGGGCATTAGAATTTTGACGTTCTGACCAATCAATTCAGAGGCGCTATAGCCAAAAAGGCGCTCTGTCGCCGGGTTGATGTCTTCGATCACCCCCCGATCGCCAATGGTGAGGATGGCCGTGACCGCCGACTCCAAGATGCCGCGCAACTTGGCGGCCTGGGCGGCGGGTGAGGCGGTTTGACCAGGGTTTCGTGACGTCATGGGCTCCCCAAACGCCTGTTGATAGCCCATGATAGTGTTAGCACACTGCCACGCGTCCTGGCGACCGCCGAAGCCAGGCTGCGCGGCGAACGGACCAAGGCCGTTTGGATCACATTCATGAGCAAGGGTGGGCACATCTTAATTGTCGATGACGAGCCCAGAGTGCGCACGCTGCTGCGGCGCTGCCTGGAGGGCGAGGGTTTCGCCGTAACCGAGGCCAAGGACGGCGCGGAGATGCGGGCATGTCTGGAACGCGAAGCGGTGTCCTTGATCACGCTCGACCTCAACCTGGGCAGGGAGAACGGGCTCGACCTTGCGCGAGAAATCCGCAAGGAGCGCAATGTCCCCATCATCATGCTGACAGGAAAAGGCGATGCCATCGATCGCGTGGTCGGGTTAGAGGTGGGAGCCGATGACTACTTGGCCAAGCCCTTCGAAATGCGGGAGCTCGTGGCCAGGGTGCGGGCGGTCTTGCGCCGCGCCCAGCCCGCGGAGCGGCCAGTCTCCGCTGGCCAGAGCTATGCGTTTGCAGGCTGGACATTCGACCTCCATCAGCGCAGTTTGAAGCGCAGCGATGGCGCGGAGCAGGACCTCACGACCAGCGAGTTCAACCTGCTCGAGGCGTTCGTGAAACGGCCGCATCGCGTGTTGTCGCGCGACGACATCATGGATCTGTTGAAAGGCCAGGACTGGTCCCCGCTCGATCGCTCAATCGACAATCTCGTCGCCAGACTGCGCAAGAAGGTCGAACGGGACCCCGACCGCCCCGCGCTGATCAAAACGGTGCGTGGCGTCGGCTATACGTTTACCGCAGACGTCGAACGTCCTAGTTCCAACAAACGCTAGGCGTCCGCGCTCCGGCGCTCTCCTCTTGTGCTAATACCCCTCAGCTCTCGCCAGCCGCTTGGCTGGCCATTTCGCGGCGCGCGCGCGCGCGCCCCGAAAGCTCGAAGGGGCCATGACCCATTTGACCTCGATCAAGGGGGAGAGTACCACGCGCGATAGATTGGCATGGTTGCACTAAGAAAGAGACGCCATGTACAAGCGCATCCTAATCGCCACCGATGGCTCGGAACTGGCAGAAAAAGCCGTCAGCACGGGGTTGGCGCTCGCCAAGCAGCTCGGAGCCCAGGTCGTGGCCGTGACCGCCACCGAGCCCTGGACGACCATGACGGATGGGACGGGTTTTGCGTTCAACTTCCCGATCGAGGAGTACGACAAAGCCGCCGCCGGACGCGCAGAAGAGGTCTTGTCCAAGGTGCGTGCCCAGGCCCAGACACTTGCGTTGGGCTGCGAAACCGTGCACGTCAACGACTTTCCGGCAGAGGGCATCCTCGCCACCGCCAAAGCCAAGGACTGCGACTTGATCGTGATGGCCTCGCATGGTCGACGTGGCGTCGCCCGCCTCCTGCTGGGCAGCCAAGCCGTTGAGGTCCTGACCTTGAGCCCCGTCCCGGTCCTGGTCTGCCGCTGACATCTCGCGTGCGACGCCGCGGGGACGCCGCGAGCCAGACAGGGCAATGCTGCCCCAGCGGATGCATGTTGCGATCGCCTGCGCCGCATCGGCTGCCAGGCCAGCTCCGTCCAGACGCTCTCGGTTCAAACTCGTGGGAGTGTTGTCCTCGGCCGAGCCGGCGCTTGGTGGCGGCGAACAGCAAAAACTCCGTACCGCTAGCCGCTCACGAGGTCATCTCAAGCCACAGCCGATCAACCCCGAGGATGCTTGTAACGCCCGCGCCGTCGTGATCGGCCTTTACGCGCACTGCCAAGGCCAGACGTGTTCCCGTGTCGATCAGCTGCAGGACGGGCCCGGCCTAAATTGTGCGCGTGGGGCGCGCGCCGGCCTCGGCTTCGCAAACAAGCACCCCGCATTCGCGACACGACTTTAATCCGCAAGATATCGTTCGTTCAGAAACGAGGACTGTCCCGTCGCTTCAGAGCATTATTTTCGGGGGTTTCCTTGTTGTAGGGGTTATCTGATGCGCTTGGCGATGCCATAGAGGGGAACCATGGCGGCTTCCCGTGGTGCAACCTCAAACTCGCCCGTAGCGTCGACCGCAAAGGACACTTCGGCCGCGCCAAAAGCAAGGGTGTAGGTTTTGGCGCCCTCAAAATATTGATCAATCATCTTCCACACTTGCACCTGTTCGCCCCTATTTAGTTCGGGATTCGCCGGCGCGCGACCGAACAATGGTGTGGTGCTGCGACCGGTAAGGGAAGCGTCGGCGCGGGCCACCGCCAGGGCGTGCATTTGTTCGGCAACGGCGGTGAGATGCGCTACCGGTTCGGGAGAGTTGGAGCTCGCTTGCTTCGCCTTGCGCGCAGCCGAGGCCATGTCGGAATTCCTAGCTGTCATGGTCATGTCACAATGCTAAGTGATTCGCCCAGGGCAGGACACGCAACCTGCGCAGGCATGTGGATGAGGCCACGCCCAGGGATGCTCGGCCGTGACGAGCGAGCCCGGAAGGGATGCAGGACAACCGGCAGCCGCCGCGGGTTTACCTCAGAATCGCAGCTCCAGCGCGCGCGCCGCCGCGCGGCACGGGTGGATGTGACGATTGAGGCTGACAGGTCCGGATCGCCGTCGTCGCGACCTCGACAACCCTTTGCAAGGGCTGCTCGACCTCCGCGGCGCTGACCGGGTCAATCTAGGACAATGCGGACGTGCTGGCGGTTCACCACGCGCCAGGATTGGGCCGGTCTGGGCGGCATCGTGCGGGTGACCCCACGCAGCAATCATGATTGGCGGCGCAAAGGCGGCCCCCGCTGAGCGCGGTGAGCCTGCAATCTGCCGCACAGGCGGCGGCAACACAGTGCCAAAAGGGGCCTGGTTGCGGGAATGAAACGGCCAATGCTTGACCGTTGCACGGGCAAGTAGTGCCCACAACGAGAAGCTGTGGGAGCAACACGGACGAGACGGATTGCAGTCGAGCGAATGATGCAGAGGTTAGCACGCATCACCGATAGCGACATCCTCATTGAAAGCCGCGAAGTCCTCGGTCACGAGCTGCAACTGATCGAGAGGCGTTCGGTAGATGTAGATGCGGGCGCCGTTCGGACAAATGCGCGCGAGCTCCGCTCCTTGTTGTTCAGCTTTCGATGTCGTGTACTCGGCTTCGCTCGCTTCCCGAAGCAGACCCAGCGCGAGCAAACCGATCACGGCACCAATCGCGAATGATCTCTTGCAGATCGACATCGAAGCCATCCCGTGATGGACCCCGCCCAAGATAGTTTGACGAGGGCGAGTTAATCTTTGGTTTACCGTCAAGGCGCAGCCCGCCCATCTACCTCTTGGCTTGCGCCGCGACCGGTCACGGCGCATTAACAATGAGGAAGACAAGGGATGGAGGGACCGGCCAAGGTCGGCTTTTCGGCTCAAGGCGGTCGGTGTGAGCTTCGCCACCACGAGCGCGGCGAGTTCTCGTACGCTGCGAGGATGTCGCGCGGCGTATTGGTTGCCGTGGGGAAAGATGTGTCACGGCGGCGAGACACCTCGCGAATGGCGTACTTCGCCTTACTTGTAGGTCGATCGTGAGGTCGACCTTCGATCGCTGCCCGGTCGGAACGGCAGCACGATCTGGCCCGGCTCTGCAATAGGTCCGCAAGGCGGTTGCGTGCCTCCCCGTCGAGTCATTGCCGGAGGACGAACTGCTTCTCGAGGGATGCGAGCTTTGTCTTCGGCGCAATCGAGCGGCATGTCCTTCTTTGGCAAAAGGCCAAAATCGAGAACTGGTGGGCGGCAACCAGTGCAGGCACAAGCTGTTTGTCGCCATCGCAAGGTTGACCCGCGCGCCGGACCTATCGCCGGGCATGGCCCCCGGGGCCGAAAAGGCATCAGGCCATTTTGGGGGCGGAAATCGCCGAGCTCGAACGGCTCAGCTAACGTCCATCGGGGACACTTTCAGCGGCTCTCCGTGCTTCCCCGGAATTACTGCGCGATCGTCAAGGTTTACCTCTGGGGCACCTGCACGGTCGCGCTGGCTCGTGCGCGACCAGAGGCCTCGGCGGCACTTCCACCTACCGCTGGGGCCTCACGTCCTTCGAAAGCCAATGGCCGCGAGAGGCTGCCACCCATCGCGGCCAAATTCTTTTACTGATGGCTGCAAATTGGTCGCGGCTCTCACACGGCAGTTAGCTCTTTCCAGGGTCTTCGGCAAAGGCGTCGACAAAGATCTGAGCCATGGCCTATTGGTTGCAGAGGCTCCGGTCATCAATCCAAAGAGACTGCCAAGTCACGCGCTCGACGACCGGCGACGACATCAGCATCGGCCGGGATTTTCAACACGCATCCGTTCGCCGCTTTGGGCTCGATCTCGAGGGCTGCCCACCCTCGCGAAGCCCTACACCCGTGGTGGACCTTCGAGGATCGGGATTACCCAGAACTGGGGGTTTGACGTCTTCCGAGAGTTGCCTCACTACGGCAACGTCCCTGCTCAGGGCCTTGTCGGCCGTTCCCGCAATATCTTGGCCGCTATTTGGTAGCCCTGGGCAATGTGCTGGTCGATGCTTCGGCGAGAAAACTCATAATCCCGCGAGACGGACTCGCCCTCGACAGCTTCCCGGGCGAAGCGTGTGATCGAGAGTGGGCAGGTCTCTCCGACCGTCTCGATGTAGCGTGGTCGCCGTCTGATTTGCTCCGCCAGCTTCGGCTCCAAGTTGGCCATAATCTCTTCGACCAACTGGCGGTATCCATCGATATACTCCCAGGTTCGCACGCTGCGTCGGATTTTCTCGGCAAACAGGATTTCATCGCGCCGGGCCAGCACCTCGGGGATCGATTGCGGCAGTGCTCTCTTGTCCAACCACAAGTTGACAATGTAGATGTCCTTGCCGGTCAGCCCGCTGATTTCGACCACCTGATCGAGCGGTGAGTTGCTGACCAAACCACCATCCCAGTAGTGCTTTCCGCTTATGGTCGTCCACGGGAAGCCCGGTGGAAGGCTTCCGCTCGCAAGAATATGGTCTGCTGTGATTTCGTCGACATAGCTGTCGAAGATCGCAAGCTGTCCCGTCTCGACATCTACCGCGGTGAGCACGAGGCGAACTGGGCTGTCTCGTAATTTGTCAAAGGCCACATACTTGCTGAGGGTGGCCTTGAGAGGCGATAGCTCATAAAAGCTGTTCCAATGCGTGGGAAGCTGACCAGGACTCAAAATCGGCTCAAACCAGCGTGGGCGGAAGAAGTGGGGTGAACCAAACACCAGCGACTGCAAGGATGATAGAGCGCGTCGCAAATCTTCGTTGGGTAAATCCGGAACATCCAGGCTCAGTTCGCGCCAAAAGGCCTCGAGGACCTCCGTAGCGTGGCCATGGTTGGCCGCAATGATCGCCGCGTTAATAGCGCCGATCGAGACGCCCGCGACAAGATTCGGATGGATGTCCCGCTCTTCAAGGGCCTTGACGACTCCACACTCAAAGGCCCCCAGCGCGCCGCCGCCCTGGAGAATCAACACCGTTTCCACCGCGGCCCGGTTAAGAGGGAAACTGCTGTCCGGCAACTTGGCCTTCGCCGGACCGAGGTTGCACCGGCTGACGATCAGCGCGCCCGCGGCCTTGGCCTCGACGAACGATTGCTCAAGTAGAAACGCGCCACACAACTTGTTAGCCGCGAGATAAAGGACAGAAAACGGCTTGTCTTGCAGCGATCCCCTGACGATTCGTTCGCTCGCCGCCTCGGTGTCGCCGACGACATTGAACGTGAGGTCGAACACGTCGGAGAAGAAGTAGGATACCGTGCGCCAAGATTGGCGGTCACCTAGCATGTTCCAAGCCGCGATGCGGCCTTGCTTCACTGCATTGTCCCAGTGTTCGGAGCGGCGCCTGGACCTCCTGATCGGGTCATAGAAATTTGCAACGTCGCCCGCTGCGTAGATCCCGCGTTGATTCGTTTCAAGGTACTGATTGACGAGGATACCGCCGTCCAATTCTATGCCGCTGCCGCGCAAAAAGCCGACTTCCGGGTGAACGCCAATGCCCACGGCGACAATGTGGCAAGGCACAACTTTCCCGCTGCTCGTTACGACGGCTTCAACCCGCGCGGTGCCACAGAACTTCTCAACGCCTTCCCTAAAAATCAGCTCCACGCCCCGTGCCCGGTAATATTCGGCGAAAAACCTGGAGACTTCCGGCGATTCGAGTTTGTCGTAGAGCAGTTCCTCTCTTGCAATCAGAGTCGTGTGGATGCCACGTCTTGTGAAGGCAGCGGCAAGTTCCATTCCGATAAAGCTAGCCCCGATAACGACCGCACGCTGAACATCTGCAATGCCCTCATACAGAGCGAGCCCATCGTCCGCCGTACGCAGGTAGTGGATACCCTTTAGCTCGGTCCCGGGGACAGAGAGTTCGTCGACGCTCGCTCCCGTAGCGATCAGCAATTTGCCAAATCCGAAGTTGGTGCCTTGATCGGTCTCGATCGTTCGCCGTTCAATATCGAGCCGGGATACTCGGGCTCCCAAGTGGACTGCAATGTCACGGTCGCGATAGAAGGATTGATCATGGATCAGAATATTCGTTTTCTGCGGACCCTTCAGAAGAAAGTCCTTTGAGAGCGGCGGACGGTGATAGGGGAGAATGGCTTCCGCCGATAGGATCGCAACGCTACCTTGCGCACCACCCCCTCGAAGGGTCTCGGCAGCGGTCGCGCTCGCCAGCCCGCCGCCGATCAACAAGAAATCAACGAAGTCAGTTTGCGGTAAGGGCACCTGCGTTGGTCCACTTCAGGAGGGAGCGTTGCCCTCAGCATGTCTACCAGGTGACGAGCATTCGACAGAGCGAGTCACAGTTCCTTCAAAAGATAAAACGAATCAATGGGATGGACTCGCCTGATGCGAGAGCTGCGCCCGCTCCTTCGACTTTGACTTCGCCAAGATTTGAAGGCGCCGACGCGGACCACGGCCGCCGCGAGTCTCGCAGGCTTTAGTCCCCAATGGCAGACGGCTTTCGACCTCGCCCGTACCATTGCAGATCGGAAAGGCATGAAATTCCGCGTGAACTCTACTTGGCATGCCTCTGAATATAAGCCGGAATTAGCCCCGGCGGGAGTCCGTCTGCGCACGCCGCCGGGCCCTGCAACCTTGGTCGTTCCCACGCGACATCGCGCCTTTATCGACCCTGCCTTCCCACCCTCGGCCGCACCCCGCCCAGAGGACCGAGCTGGACGCATCAACGCAAATGGGACGGCTAGGACTTTCTCCTCACCAAAAACGGCGGGCGGGTCCGATCCCCCTCGCTTGGCGGGGTTGGTGAGGTCCTCGCTCCTTTTCGGACTCGGGCTGCTTGCTTTACGTCGCAACATTCTTTGCCGCCGAGTGTGATATCCTGAATCTGAAAGCGGCAAGAGCAAGGAATGAGGCGGCGGCAGTAAACTGCACTCGTTGGTGGTGCTCTGACACGCGGCCATACGTTTGCGCGTCTCCAAGGAGCGCTGAGCGCCCACGCAAGAAGAAAAGGCGGCGCGTAATGGCGCGAGATCGCCTACCGCGCAAGCGCCCTCGCAAGCCCTCGACGACGCGCAAGTCTACCAATCCCGATCGCCTATGTAGCGGGTTTAGCGGCAATGGCCTCTATGGCGTCCCCGAAGCGGAGCTTCAGAGAGTGTTCGGCTAAAATGAGTTCCGTTTGTCCGAAACGGTAGCTCCGCTGCTAAAATCTCAAGGGTCGAACGAGCCCCAACTTTCTCAAACCAGCCGAATGTACGATCTTTACACGAGTGCGGAACCGCTATTTTTAGGTGTCGTCCCCCACCCGCCATTCTCAGCGTCGAAGACAAACCGTTGCTACGCGAGAGCATCGCCTCGTATTTTTGAGGCTGCGGGCTGGCAAATTTCTACACGCAGGGAACAGGCCCTTTGCTCTCTCCGCCCGGCACAAACCCCGTCGTCGTGTTTACCGATCGGCTTGCGGAAACCTCCCCGGGTGGGACGTTGGCAAGGCATGCTGCAAAGGAGGCGTGTCGGTCATTTACACCTCCGGCCAAGACGGCTCCCACAAGCAAACGCAGGCTGACGGTCGCTTTATCGCGAGAGCACTATGAACCTGACGCCGGTTGTTGCGGCGTGTAAGAGGTGGCGGCCTTGAAGTTGATGCGCTCGCCGTGGTCAGCATTGTGAGATTACTAGCTAGCAACCGATTTCGGGCGGCCAGCGGGCGTCGGGTGGCCCGAGCGTGAACTGGACGTTCGCAAAAAGTGGTGCGAATGGCCGTAGCGATCCGTTTCGCGATGTAGGAACGAACTATAGGCGACGCCGTTCTGATGGAGGCTGCCTGAGAGCCATGAAAGCAGCCCCCCAATGAGATACTATCTGAACGTTGTAACCAATATGGGATTGATCAGGGATCCCGATGGCGAGGAATTTCTCGATTGTGAGGCCGCCAAGATCGAAGCGGAGCAAAGTGCCCGGGCAGTCATTGCCAATGAGCTTGATGCCGGCCGAACCCCATCTCCCGACTGGTGCATTGAGATCGCCAACGCCCGTGGCGTTGTCCTGGACCAAGTAACCTTTGGCGAGATGCTGGACACCGGCCCATTGGTGCCCATTCAAATGGCGGCGGCAGAACTTATACAAGAGGTCGGAGCGACCGCAATGGGAGCGCGCGGCATCGGGCTGGAGGTTCGGGAAAACCTCGCGAAAGCACGCATGGAGCTGCGGACTTTGTCACGTCTGATCAGGGGGATTGGCAATCCGTACAGCTGAACGCAAGGACGGGTCCGGCTTCTTAGAAATTTCAAGCCAGTTGCAGCTCACGGCCGCACTAGTCTCTTCATGGCGCCAAGCGCCATTGCACCAGTTCCCTAATCTCATGCCCAGAATCGCAGCAGGCGCAGATCCCAATCCAAGGTCTGACCGCGCTACAACTAAAGCGTGTCTTTGTACCAATAGGAGAGCTCAATGGCAGATGGAACGGTTATTTACACGGTGAGCTGCGAGGAGGCCATGCAGCGCAGCGTGGCTTTTGCTACTCTTGAAGAGGCCAAGAAGTACCGCGCCGGGCTGCGCTATCCGGACGGCGCAATTACGAAGGTGATGATTGCCAAGATGCCCATCCGCAAGATGCTTGCAGCGGTGTACAACCGGCAGGACTTCGCCGCCGAAAGCAAGGAGTTGGTGCCGCCGCACAAGAAGTTGCAGCCTGCAATGGAATAACATTGGATATCGAAAAAGCCGCGAACCGAGGCGGACTGTTGCGTGGCGTGAACTACGAAGTGGTCGAGTGAACAGGGCAGATTAGCTTCGACTTAATCCAATTCGAGGCTATTCGTACCCCGAGCCGACTCGCGACCTTTGTACGTTTTCGCGCCATCAGCAAAACCGCGCCGCAGCCGCGGCGTGTTACGATTGAGAGTTGATGAGCCGAAACAACGACGGGGGGCGCATGACCAGCGCGCCACAGCTAATACCCATCGCAATCGGCGATATCGTCGGCCTGATTGGCAAGCCCATACGCTATATTGTTCGTGAGCTACTGCCGGACGGCAGGCATGCCGTCTGCGAGCGAACCATCAGCGCTGGGAGCGAGGCCTTCTTTGGCGCCCCCAGTACCTCATATTCAAGCTACATCCTGGCTCTCAAGGACCTGGAGAAACGCTAGGGCACGGGCAGCGAAGCCTTGGGGACGCGTTATGGCCGAGGGGGATATCGCCGCGTTGAGCGGTCTGATCACCAAACATGAGGCAGGGCTGTTGACGGCCTGGATCTGTAACCAGCTTGAGGCTCGGTCGCTCCGCTCGGGCCAGATCAAAGAGGACGAGCTGCAGCACCAATCAAGGCGGTTTCTGCGCGATTTCACAGTCGCGCTCCAATCCGGCGAGGCTGACGACGTTACTGGACAGGCGTGGGTCCAAACCCGAGATTTGCTCGCCACGATTTCACGCTCGCGTGCCCTGCAGGGTTTCACTCCCTCTGAGACCGCCACCTTCATCTTCTCGATGAAGGAACCGCTGTTCGCGCTCTTGCGCCACGAGCTTAAAGGCAAACCGCAGCAGTTGGCTGATCTAACGTGGTTGGTGACAACGCTCCTGGACAAGCTGGGTCTCTACACGGCTGAGGTATATGCCCAGAGCCGCGAAGATGTCATCAAACGCCAAACTCGAGAGCTACTGGAGCTCTCGACTCCCGTCGTGGAACTCTGGGAAGGGATCATTCTCCTTCCGCTGATCGGCACACTCGACAGCGAACGCACCCAGACGGTGATGGAAAATTTGCTCAATCACATTGTGAAATCGGGTGCCGAGATTGCTATCATCGACATCACCGGGGTGCCGACAATCGACACACTGGTGGCCCAGCATCTCATCAAAACCGTATCGGCAACCAGGTTGATGGGCGCCGATTGTATCATCAGCGGCATACGACCACAGATCGCGCAAACGATCGTCCACCTCGGATTGCAGCTCGACGTGATCTCGAAGGCGACCATGGCGGGCGCTTTAGCGCTGGCACTGAAGCGTACCGGGCAAGCGGTCAGTCGCGCTACCGGCAAGCCGTGATACGTCTCGAGGACCTCCACCGGTGAAGATGCGCTCCCGACCGCTGCGCCAACGGCCGCCAATCATGGATCCCGCGGCCTAAGCTAAACGAACCCAGCCAAGTTAGGCACGCCGCGGACGAGGAACGAGCAACCTTCGCCAGCTCTCCCCTTGGTGAGCCGTACGCGAATCGGCTAATGCCACGTCTACACGCTCTCGTCTGCGGTTTCGGCATAGAATCATGGGAGCGGCTTCCCGGGCTGCCGCTGGGGAGCCGCACCAAGTGTTTTCAAGCAGCAACGTTTGATTGCGGACAAATTTGTCCTTCTGTAGGTTTGCGTTGAGCGCCCTCAGGTCATCTCGTGGGCGCGTCACGGACGGTCGCCTGTCGCGGTGGCCGCCTATTGGGGGGGCCGACAAGTCACGGTAAATTCAATGCTTGGCTGGTTCGTAGGGCGCGCCCTAAGACGGAATGCCCTCAGAGACGTGGATACTGCGCAGAATGTCATGACGCCCGACGCGCGCTTGGCGGTAGCGCGGCGCGTCATTGCCCAAATGGCTTTGATTGAGCGCCAGCGTGACGCCGCGAATGGCGCTATCGATTTGCACAAGGCGGTACTGCGGCAAGCCACCGCGGACAAGCGCGCAGTGGGAGGGCACAAGGCTCGACCGGATCCGGCCAGGATGGCGGCATCCTTGGTTGAGAGCTGGGTCGGTGCGAGGTTGGCTGCGACACAGCGAAGGATTTCCATGCGTGCCTATGAAAGGATCGACGCCGTGATCTGGCAATTCGTCGCGGACACGATCGATCCTGCCGAAATCCAGGCCCTGCTTGGAGCACAAGTGCAGCGACGCGTGACCTAGGGCGCGCCGGCCTACCTTGCCAAGTGCGACGAACTTTTCACAAAAGCGAGAACTGCCGGTTGTCGAGTTCCGAGCAGCAAACACGATCCATCATGACGTCGCAGAACACCAGCCACAATCACTTGAGGACCGTATTATGTGCGGCTCGAGACCTGTGGTCTCCATCCCCCTATCGATTGGCTCGTCGTCGTTCGTCTGCGACGCCATTGCCGGTTCGGGCTGTTTGACCGGCTTTGGCAGTTCATAGGGCTTGCTGCGCCCACCCCTGTTGAATGCAAGGTCGCAGCAATTGCTATAGCCTCAACGGCGCGTCGGACCGCAGTCACGAAATTTACACCGCATTGGGGGCAGGGGATCGTGTCGCGGAGCCCAGTCAATCGGCGCAGCCTGCTTGCCGCGGCCTTTTCAGTCGCCTTCTAGAACAAACGTGACTTTTGTCGCCTTCATTCTGCGACCTGATACCGCCGTGCTCGAGTGCAGTGGTTCTACGAATGCGTCCCTCGAGCCGTCGGCGGGTGAGATGAAGCCAAACCCCTTTGCACCGTTTGAAGATTTCGCCATGCCTTAATTGTCATCTAGATCCTTTCCGTTGCGTGTAGAAAAGCCAGTCAAACGAGCTCACGTAGGCCCTGGAAACTCAGGTTCGGTAAAGGGTAGGAGGCGGCGGGGGCGAAGCGTTCTGACCAAATCAGAGCGCGGGAACCCAGCACTTTGGGCGTACCGGCGCTCCGGGTATGGGTGGGCTTCGACGATGTTTACAAGCGCTATGGGCCCGAAAAAAACATCCGTGGCCTTTTTCCCGCGGCCTCTGGGCGAATTGTCGTGACGGCCACATCGTCCGCGCGTATCCTCATCAAGCGTCGCACCGACGCAACGGCACCCAGCGCATGACATCGCGAGCACCTCCCCATCCATTCACTGGATCAGATCGGGGCTTGAGACATCAGGATCCGATCTCGGCCAAGCAACGTTGCCGTTGGGTGAAGCGGCTTCGGTCATCCGCGTCTGCTGCCCGCTGAGAACCTGATGATGGAACACACCACACTGTTCGGCTTCCCGAACGCTGGAAGGCACAGGCACACACGCAGAAGCTCGTTCAAACGGGATATCTGATCAAGACAGGCCCATGCAGGATTTTAAAAATTCGCGACAGCCCCGGGGGCAACGACGGCTTGGATCACGCTTAAACTCATCCGAAGCATTCCGAGGTGGAAGCAGCAATGTCCTGGCGAATGCTAGAAGACAGTACGACCGCTACGTGGCGCTTGCACAGGCAGCCGTGTTGAGCGGTGATGCGGTGGAAGCGCAGAACTATTACCAGCATGCTGAGCATTTCTTCAGGGTGATGCGGGGCCAAGAGATTGAAGCGAACGATTTCCCTAATAAATCGGAGCCGCGCTAAAACGCTGGGAGGGTAGATGAATGAGATTGCCGAGGCGCACCGATTGCTGGAACAGATTATCGAGCATCTGAAGGCTGGAACTAAGACCGACACGCGGCAAGCTGCGGCCAAGTGGGCACGCATAGCTGCCATTGCGTCCACTGCGGCACTCGTGCTCCAAATTCGCCAGTAGAGTGGTCCGCGAACGTCACACGGGGCATGCTGCTGAAAAGAGGCAAAGCGGGGCGAAGGCTGGTTATTGTCGGGTCGGCAGCCCCCATCACAAACTTAGAGCGCCAACTTGGCGCTCTCTGCGCCGAACCCGTCCGCGTCATCTTTCGCAGAAAAGGCCTCGGGGAAGAGCATCAGGATAGGGCTTTGCTCGAGTTCCTAACGCGGAGCCGTCTTCCAACCTGGGCAGCGGGATGGCCTAAGCAGATACCTTTCGATGCATAGCGGTGAGTGAAATATTTCTCAATTGTCGAGGAA
>Ga0081455_10001654_pt1 | contig 27024 bp, 20 predicted proteins | sample TabmetS3T2R1_FD_70207 | JGI IMG/M metagenome (GOLD analysis project Ga0081455, IMG submission 70207) | Tabebuia heterophylla rhizosphere microbial communities from the University of Puerto Rico - S3T2R1 | ecosystem: Host-associated > Plants > Roots > Rhizosphere ...
CCGGTCGCCTTGGCCAGGTCCCATCCGTGCACGGCGATGTCGAGCGTGGTGAAGCCTCCGAGGACACTCCCGGGCATGTCCCCCAGGGGCGTGGAGTGCGACCGGCTGAGGGCGTCGCCGCCGGCCGCCGTGAGCAGCCCGTCGACACCGACCCGGTAGACCTTGAGGGGGTCGTCGCCAACCAGGTCCGCGTCCGGCAGGCTCCCGGGCGCCATTCGCACCGTCGGTTCGACGTCGCCGAGGAGACCGGCGCCCAATGCCAGCGTGCCGAGGACGTGGTTGAGAAGTGCCCGTGTGCTCCAGTCCACGCATGGGGTGCTCAGGTCGTAGTGCTCTGCGGTCACACCGTCGAGTATTCGGTCCGTCGACGCGCAAGCCCGTTGCATCGTTGTCAGGTCCACCGAGCGCCTCCTCCGTTCAAGCCTTCGCTTACTAAAGCTCATACTTTGCAAAGCGTCAAGTGGACGATCCGGAACGCTTGCTCGAGCTCTATGGCGGCGCCAGAGCGGCGGGCTCCGGACCCCGGGCGGGTGCCTCAGGCCCTCGCCCTCGCGCCGCCGATCGCTCGGAACCCGGAGCACAGGATCCTAAGCCAGCTGATGCGGCCGCTCTCGACGGCGAAGTACGCCTGCTGCTCGACCAGGAACATCCCGTCGGGGGTGCTGATGCGGAGGAGGTAGGCGACGCGGTTGCGATCGGCGACCGAGCCGAGCTCCACGTGTTCCAGGGCCTCGATGTGATCGTCGGCCTCGAACCACGCCGCCCAGGATGATGTCGTCCACCAGCGCCGCCGCCGAGCTCGCTTCCCAGAAGCGGCCGGGCGTCAGGCCCCGGAAGTCGACCTCCGGATCGAGGAGGCCTAGGAGCCCCGGCGCGTCCTTCTTGGCGAGCGCCTCCGCAAACCGTTGCCCGATGTCGCTTTCCATCGCCGGAACCTCGCCTCTGCGGCCACCGTCGCGGCCCACGCCGGATGGTGCCGGTCGGGCGCGCCGTCGCGCGCCCGGCCTACGAGCTGCGTGCCAGCGCTGGGCCCGGAATCACCGGCAGCACCGAGAGGCCCCGCAAGACGAGCCCGTCGCCATGGTCCCAGTGCAGGTCGTCAAGGGGCACTGCGAGCCTGAGCTCGGGGAACCGGCGCAGCAGGGACGCAAGGGCCAGCTGGCCCTCCATGCGGGCCAGTGCGGCACCTAGGCAGTGGTGTATGCCATGCCCGAACCCGAGGTGGCGCGTCTCGGGCCGGCCGACGTCGAGAACCTCCGGGCCGGCGTACCGGTGGCCATCCCGGTTGGCGGCCGCCAGGCAGATGATCACCTGGGCCCCGGCCGGGATGGTCACGTCGCCGAGCGCCACCGGCTCGACCGCGTACCGGAACGTCGCGTGGGGGACGGGGGCGTCGTAGCGAAGGCACTCCTCCACCGCCGCAGGAATCCTGGCGGGGTCCGCACGCAGCTGGGCCAGTTGGTCCGGATGGCGCAACAGCGCGACCACGCTGTTGCCGATGAGGCTCGAGGTCGTGTCGTGGCCGGCGACGATCAGCTGGAAGATCGTCGAGAGCAGCTCCTGCTCGTCGAGGCACTCGTCGCCGTCCCGGGCGCTCAGCAGCCCGCTGACGAGGTCGTCCGCCGGGGCGCTCCGCTTGGCCTCGACGAGCGCCTCCAGCATCGCCACCACGGCGTCCGAGGCCTCCTTGGCCCGTGCGTAGGCGGCCGGCGTCGGCGTCGGGACCAGGAGGGCGACCAGGCCGCGGCCCAACGGGCCCCGGTCGGGCTCGGGCACGCCGAGGAGCTCGCAGATCACCGTGAACGGGAGCGGGAAGGTGAACGCCCCAACCAGATCGGCACGGGTTTCGGGCCCTAGCGCGGCGAGATCGTCGAGGAGGTCGTCCACGACGGACTGGACCCGAGGGCGCAACCCCTCGATCCGCCGGGGGGAGAAGGCCGCCGAGACCAGGCGACGCAGCCGGGTGTGGTCCGGCGGATCGACGCTGAGCATGTGCCGGGCGAAGGCCGGCCCGGGAAGCCCCTCGGCCACCACGTCCGATCCCAGGGCAAGCGCCGCATGCATGTCCTTGGAGAACCGCGGGTCGTTGAGGGCGGTGCGAGCCTCGTCGTACCGGGCCACCAGATACGCGTCGTGTCCGTCCGCCAGCGTGACCGCATGCACGGCACCGAGCTCCCGGACAGCGGCGAACAGCGGGTAGGGGTCGTCCCGGTCGTATCCCCCCCATGCCGTGAGCGCCTCGTCCGTCGTCAACGCTCAGCCCTCGCGCGGCACCAGACGCCCACCATCCGCCAAGCTTGTCACGACGCGGCGACAGGATGAAGGGTGACGGACGGGGGGCGTTGGGCCGGGACCACGTGGGGGCGCATCGGGAGATGAACTTCGCCGTCGCTCCAGGGCTGGCCAACCTGTCGTCGTACCGAGGGCCGTGGCTGCGCAAGGACATCGTGGCCGGACTCGTGCTGACCGCACTGTTGGTGCCGCAGGGGATGGCCTATGCGGAGCTCGCCGGCCTTCCCCCGATCACGGGCTTGTACACCTCGATCCTCTGCCTCGTCGGGTACGCGATCTTCGGACCATCGAAGATCCTGGTGCTGGGCCCCGATTCGGCGCTGGGGCCGATGATCGCTGCGACCATCCTGCCGATCGCCGGCGCCCGGGGGGATCCGGAGCGCGCGGTCGCCCTCGCGTCCGCCCTCGCGCTCCTCGTCGGCACCATCACTGCGCTGGCCGGCATCGCACACTTGGGGTTCGTCGCCGACCTGATCTCCAAGCCGACGATCCTCGGCTACATGAACGGGCTCGCCGTGACCATCCTGGTCGGCCAGCTCCCCAAGCTGTTCGGCTTCTCGATCGAAGGGGACAGCTTCCTAGACGATGTGACCGGATTCATCGAGGGATTGGCGGACGGCGAGACGGTGGCAGCAGCCCTGGCGATCGGCCTGTTCGGACTGCTGCTGATCGTGGGCCTTCATAGCCGCTTTCCGAAGGTGCCGGGCGTCCTGTTGGCCGTGGTGCTGTCGACGCTGGCGGCGGGCGTCCTGGAACTGTCAGACCATGGCGTGTCGGTCGTCGGCGAGCTGCCACAGGGATTCCCTCCCTTCACGCTCCCCGACGTCGGGTTCTCCGACATCGGCCTGCTGATCGGCGGCGCGCTCGGGATCGCGCTCGTCTCGCTCACCGACACGATCTCGACCGCGTCGTCGTTCGCGGCTCGCAGCGGTGACGAGATCGACGGGCAGCGGGAGATGATCGGGATCGGGGCGTCGAACATCGCCGCCGGGTTCTTCCAGGGCTTTCCGGTCAGCACCAGCGGCTCACGCACGGCTGTGGCAGAACAGGCGGGGGCAAGGACACAAGTCACCGGCCTGGTGGGCGCGGTCGCGATCACGCTCATCCTGCTGTTCTTCCCCGGTCTGCTGCGTGACCTGCCGCAGCCCACCCTCGCCGCGGTCGTGATCACGGCATCGCTGTCGCTGGCGGACGTTCCCGCGACGATCCGGCTCTACCGGGTGCGCCGGACCGAGTTCCTGCTGAGCATCGCCGCCTTCCTCGGCGTCGTCCTCCTCGGCGTTCTGCCCGGCATCGCGCTCGCCGTCGCCCTGTCGATCGGAAACGTCTTTCGCCGTGCCTGGTGGCCGTACCAGACCGTTCTCGGCCGCGTCCCGGGCCTCGCCGGGTTTCACGATGTGCGCAGCTACCCGGCCGCCGAGCGACTGCCGCACTGCGTGATCTTCCGGTTCGACGCACCGCTGTTCTTCGCCAACTCGAGGACCTTCCGCGAGCAGATCCGAAGGCTTGCCGGGTCCGAGCCCCCGCCGACATGGATCATCGTCGCCTCCGAGCCCATAACCGATGTGGACACGACCGCGGCCGACATGCTCCAGGAGCTGAACGAGGAGCTGACCGATCGCGGCATCTGCCTGGTGTTCGCAGAGATGAAGGACCCGGTCCGAACGAAGGTCGAGCGCTACGAGCTCAGGCCGACGATCGACCCGAACCGCTTCTTCCCCACGATCAGGCGCGCCACTGAGGCGTTCCGGACCGCGACGGGCGAGGTGTGGGAACCTCCGACGGCGTAGGGTTCGTCCCGCAGGGGGCAGCGCGCCGCGGAGGGACCACGTCGACGACGCTGCGGGCTGCATCACCCGACGAAGCCGGCCACCACCCCGCCGAGGAGCAGACCCGCGCCCAGGCCCGCGGTCACGTCGAGGGGGTTGTGCGCGCCGACGTAGACGCGACCGACCATGACCACGACAGTGACCAGGAACGGGGCCCAGACCCACGCCGCCGGCAAGGTGGGGGCGACGACGCAGCCGATCGCGGCGACAAGGATGACGTGCCCCGACGGGAAGCTCGCTCCCTCCGCCGGCACGTCGCCGCCGCGGAGCACTGCGCCCTCCTGGCTCGAACCCGGTCGCTCACGGACCGCGAGGTAGGCCTTCATCTCCCGCCGCACTATCCGCTCCGTCACGAGCTTGAGCACCATCGCGAGGATCACACCCACGGCGACCGCGGGCTCCCCGGCCACCCACGCGATGACCAGGCCGACGAGGGTGCCGACCACGAGGTTCCCGAGCTGCATGGGTAGCCACAGGATCCAGTACAGCCACCCCGGCAAGCCGTTGATGGCGTGGAAGACCCGCACCTCCCAGGGCGGTATGTCACGCCGTCGGGCCGCGCCGACGGAGGCGGCTGCGATGGCCAACCCGACGCCCGAGACGGCCAGCCAGGCGAGCCTCATGTGGGGCCGGGTCGCGTCGACACCGCGACACCTTCCATGCCTCGACCCCGCCGAAGATCACCCGTCCAGGGTGACGGGGCCGCGCGCCACATCACCGATGGGGGCGCGTGCTCACATGGAGGAGTGGGCCACCACGACGCGTTGGCGGACATCTGGATCTACATCGCCGACACGTCGTGCCGCGGCTACTCCCCGCTCTACGACCGCATCTGCCGGGCCGTCGCCGAGAGCGACGCCGTGCTCGACATGGTCACCGAGGCGCCGCCCGAGGGCCACAACCCGGTGCTGCTGCTCGCGGCGGTCCACGACCTCCTGCTCGGAGGGCTCGATCACTCGTTGGCGGCGGTCTACGCGGGCGAGTCCGATGCCGACCCGGGGCCGCTGTTCGTGGATCTGTGCCTGCAGGAGCGCAGCGCGCTGCTCCATCTCCTGGCCACCCGGCACGTGAACACGAACGAGGTCGGGCGGTCGGCGACGTTGGCACCGGCGCTCACCACGGTCGCCGCCCGGCTCGGCGAGCCGCTGGCGCACCTCGACGTCGGCTGCAGCGCCGGGCTCAACCTGCTGTGCGACCGCTACCTCCTCGACTACGGGCCCGCGGGCACCACGGGACCGGGCGACGCGGCGGTCCGCATCGCCTGCAGGGTTGCCGCGGGGAAGCCGCCGATCGCACCACTCCTGCCGCCGATCGTCGCGCGGGTCGGCCTCGACCGCGCGCCGGTCGATGTCAACGACGACGACCAGGCGCGCTGGCAGCTGGCGTGCGTGTGGCCCGACACGGGCCGGCTGCCGCGCACCCGCCTCGCGCTCGAGGAGGCCCGGCGCACCACGCTCTCGCTCGTGCAGGGCGACGCGGTTGACGGCGTCGGCCACGCCATCGCCGGCCTACCGGCAGGCGCCGTCGCCGTCGTGACCACCACCCACGTGGTCGCGTACCTCTCGCCCGCCCAGCGTCTCGCGTTCCGCGAGGCCTTGGCCGCGGCTTCTCGCCGCCGGCCAGTGGCGTGGATCAGCGCCGAGGTCCAGGGGGTGGTGGATGTGCTGCCGGACGCCGGGGCGCTGTCGGACGACCAGGGAGTGGAGGCCAGCGTGCTCGGCTTGGCCGTGTTCCGCGACGGCGCCGTCGACGGCACGGTCCTCGGCTACGTGCACCCCCACGGCACCTGGATCGACTGGCAGGCGTGAGCCGCGGCACGGGTCGATCACAGGGAGCACCGGGGTTCGATGCGGCCGACGGCGCCGAGACCGTCGACCACCATGAGCCCGCCGTCGACGAACGTGACGTAGAGCCGATCGAGGCCGGGCCCCGCGAAGACGACATCGGTGGGGTTCGGTAGCGGCATCGCCACCTCCCGATCGAGACCGTCACGCGCAAAGCGCACCAGCCGACCACCACCGAAGACCGCGCACCACAGTCCGCCGTCGCTGTCGAGCTTGGCGCCGTCGGGACCACCTTCGATGTGGGTCATGTCTCCGAACACCCGGCGCTGGCCCACCGACCCGGTCGTCGGGTCGTAGGGGTAGGCGTAGTAGTGCGCCGACGTGTCGCCGATTATCAGCGTCATCGCGCCGTCGATGACACCGGCGTTCGGCCCGTTGGTGTTGCTGATGTCGGGGTCGAGCATGCGCCAGCCGTGGCGCGCCGAGAACCACCAGGCTGATCCGCCGGCGGGGCCCAGGTTCAGCTTCCCGGTGACGATGCTGCCCTCGGCATCGGCACACATGTCGTTGCAGCGTCCGCCGATCTCATCCGGGTAGTGGCTGACGAGGCTCCATTGGCCGGAGTCGGGGTCGACCACATGGAGGCCGTCGTCGAGCGCGGCCAGCACCCGGCCATCAGTGGTGGCCACGATGCCGGTGGGCATCGACGGCGCTCGAAGCGTGTGCAGCTTGTCGGCTCCGTCATCCAGCCAGTGCAACGTCCTGGCGGCACAGTCGACGAAGTAGAGGCGCTGCCGCAGCTCGTCCCAGAGCAGGCTCTCGCCCCACCCCGTCGTGATGTCGCCGATGCGCGTGATCTCCATTCCGGAGATTCAACTTGGTAGAGGGGTACCGAGGCGATGGCTGGACCTAGTGGACGCTCGCGGAAGTCCATTAGTGCCCGGAGCTGTTCGCCGACGCTGCGCCTGCTAGCAGGGCCCCGGCCGGGCGACGATTCCGCCCGACCGGGGCCCGCTCCCCCGGCGATCTCACCGCCCTCATCCAACGAGGTCGAGTTGCGGCGCGCGGTCGAGGACGTGTCCCACGGCGTCGGCCACGGCGGCCAGGTCGATGGTGGCGACGAAGGTCGAGTAGGTCAGCCAAGTGAGCGCCCACCCCGGGTCGAGGACCCAGGGAGGACGGTGCACGGGGCTGCGGCACAGGCCCAGGCGGCGCAGCTCGACGAGGGCGGGGATGTCGAAGAGGTCGAGCTTGCCGGCGAACAGCGTGCCCACGCAGTCCAGGCGCTCCTCGACGAACGCCGCCCGGATGAACGTGCTCACCGCCAGGAAGCCAGAGAGGTACACGCAGTCCTTGGTGAACGGCGCGCCGCCGGTGACCGGGCCGCCCCGGAAGATGCGGCGGGTGCTCTCGAAGGCCTGCTCAGGGTCGGGCGACCGGTCCGAGAACCACCGGAACAGCTCGACGAAGTCGGCGCCGTCGATCACCATCTGCACTCCGAGGACCCGATCGGCCAGGCGGCGGAACCGATCGAGCTCGAGCGTGCCCGACACGAACTCGGAGAAGACGGCGAGGCCCTCCTGGGTGCGGGTCGTTCCCGGGTGTCCGATGGCGAGGATGGGCAGGTCGGTCTGGTACCGACCGTTCACCGCGGTCAGCACGTGGATGAAGGCCTCGTGGTTGAGCAGCTGTGCCGCGTCCCGGGCGGTGAACCGGGCCCCGGACCGGACCTTGATCCGGCTCGCCGTGGCCAGCGCGTTCGCCGACAGCTCGTCGACGATCTTGATGGCGGGCGCGTCGTCCGGGCCGAAGTGCGCGATCACCCCGGAGGACAGGATGTCGGCCACCTCCTGCGCCGAGTGGTCGCGGCGTACCTCGAACGACAGGCCGATGCGGTCGAGCCCGGCCAGGACCTCGCGCACGCGCTCGGCGAGCTCGAAGGGGGTGATGGGGTCGTAGCGCAGCGGCGTGTGGGGTGTGCCGTAGAGGTCCCGGTTGTACACGAGGAACGCTTCGGTGCCCCGCGCCGCCAGCATCCGGGCCGTCAGCTCGAGCGACTCGGCGACCGAATCGAGCCAGTCGTCGACGAGGCCTCCCGGGTAGATCGACCGGCGGACGTCGCGCACGGCGTCGACGATCGGCTGCTCGTCGAACGGCGCGTAATCGACCTCCGGGAGTGCGTCGGCGCCGCCGGCCAGGAACTCGTCACGCACCGAGGCCGGCCAGCGCAACGCCGCCAACACGCGGATCGGCTTGGCGATCTCGTACAGCCGCTGCGCCACCGACCGGTAGCGCTCGGCGTCGGGATCGGCGGATGCCACCGGTCCAGCGTGGCCCCCCGGGGGGCGGCGGCCGCCTCACCCTGCGTGGGTGAATCGAGTCTGGTGGCGGCCTCCGCATGAAACCTGCCGCGGTATTGGTGGCTATGGCAACCAATCCCGCGGCAGGTTCCCCGGCATCAGTCGGTGGTCGTCGGGTACCCGGCGGCCCTCCACGCGCTCATCCCTCCGAGGACGTTGATGACGTCGAGGTCGGTGTGCGCGTCGAGGAGGCTGGCCGTCACCGAGGACCGGTAGCCGGATCCGCACGCCACGGCCAGCGGCCTGCCGGTCCGAGGGATGTCGCCGAGGCGCTGGGGCAGCTCGCCGCCGGTGATGAACGTGGCGCCCTCGACGTGGCCGTCGGCCCACTCGGCGGGCTGGCGGACGTCGAGCAGGTCGAGCTCGCCGGCGGCGAGGCGGTGCCGGAGCTCGTGGACGGTGATCTGGGGCAGCCGCTCGAGGTCCAGGGCCGCCGTACGCCACGCCAGCATCCCCCCGGCGAGCCACCCGACCGGGAGCTCGTAGCCGATGCGGAGCAGGTCCCAGGTGACCGGCCACAGGTCGGCCGGGGACTCGAGGACGAGCACGACGGTGGCATCCTCGTCGAGGACCGTCCCGGCCCAGGTGGGAAAGGAGGCGCCGTGCCCGACGTTCAGCGCGCCCGGGATGTGCGCGCCGCCGAACGCCTCGGGCGGACGGGTGTCGAGCACGACCGCGCCGTCGAGGGCGGCCCGCCGCACGGCGTCGGAACCGAGCGCCGGTGGCTCGCCGAGGACGCCGAGGGCGGCGACGCCGGCGAGGTTCTGGCGGCGCATCCGCTTCCAGTAGGGCGGCACCGCCGGCAGGTTGTCGAGGCGCAGGCACTGCTCGACGAACTCGGCCTTCGACGAGACCGTCGCCAGGATCTCGTTGGTGCGCCGCTCGTAGCCGACGGTCGTTGACAGGCGGCTGCCGATGTTGCCGCCGCACAGCGACCCGGCCACGTGGGTGGGGAACACCTCGACGTGGTCGGGAAGCTCGAGGATCTTCGTCTGGATCGTGCGGCAGAACTCACGCGCCGCAGCATCGGCCTGGTCGCGCCCGCCGAGAAGGTCGGGGCGCGCCAGGTCGCCGACCAGCAACGCCCCACCCGACAGCAGCATGGCGGGCACGTCCGCCATGGCCGACAGGTCGTAGACGACGAGGCTGATGTGCTCGGGCGTGTGCCCGGGGGTGTGCAGCACCTCGAAGCCGACCTCGCCGAGCTCGAACTGCTCGCCGTCGCGAAGCGCACGATGCTCGAAGCCCACCTCGGCGGCCCCGGACGCCAGCAGTTCCACATCGGCGCGCTCGGCCACCTCGGTCAGGCCCGACAGGTAGTCGTTGTGGCCGTGCGAGTCGAGCGCGTGGCGGATCCGCAGGCCCTGGACCCGGGCGACCTCGAGGTAGCCCGAGACGTCCCGCTGCGGGTCGAACAGCAGTGCCTCGCCCGTTTCCTCCGACCCGACGAGGTACGAGGCGTGGCCCAGGCCCTGCAGGTAGAACTGCTCGAAGAACACGTCGGTGATCAGGGGCCGGCGGCCATCGCCGCCGGCGGCGCCGCGTAGGGCCTCTCGGGGTCGGCGCCCTGGAGCTGCCAGACCTCGTGGCCGTAGGTGTCGAACACGAGGAACTGGTCGGGGCCGGGGTCCTTGGTGTCGCCGCGGTGGAGGATGTACGCGAGCTGGTCGGCCCCGTCGCTGAGGTCGATCCGGAACTCGATGCCGAACACGTCCTGACCGACCGGCCGCACCGGGTCGGTCCATTGAGGCTCGGTCGCGGCACCCGTCCACACGTGGAGGCCCCAGAAGTCGTTGAAGTCGGTGCTGGTGGGATCGCCGTAGTCGCCGGCCGGGCGCCGGTAGTGGATGGTCGCGAAGTCCTCGGCTGCCCCCCGGGACCGGTGGACAACCTGCTCGCCAGGCTGGAACCAGGCCGTCGGGGTCTCGGTGGGCGTGAAGGTCTGGGCATCGATGTCGACGGTCCCCCCGTTGCGGACCGTCACCGTCAGCGGCGACGACAGGTCGGGAGGCGTCAGCGTGAACACGGCGCCGTAGTCGTCCGTCGCGTCCGGCGGGGAGTTGGTCCTGATGGGACCCGCCGGGTTGGACGCGTCGATCGTCACTGCCGAGCAGTCGGTGCAGGCGTACCGGACGGTGGCGTGGCCCTGGGCCGCGGCCTGTGACGTGTAGATCGTCGCGTCGCCCTGCCGCAGCCAGATCTCCGGCGTCGTGCCGGGGTCGAAGCTGCGGTCGGGGCTGTTGTCGGGATCCTTGGTGTCGCCACGGTGGACGATGAAGTTCACGGGCAGTGTGTCGTTCGCCAGCTTCACGAACGCGAACCGGCCGTACTCGTCCTCACCCAGGAACGGCTTGGGGGTGGTCCAGTCGGTGGCTTCCTCGGGAGCGATGGCGTCGCCCCACAGGTGCAGGCCCCAGAAGTCGTTGGCGTTGCCGGTCGTGTGGTCGCCATAGTCGCCCGCGGGCCGGGCGTAGTGGATGACGGCGTAGGGGTTCCTCGGCGCCGCGGCCTCCGGGAACTCGACACCGACGTTGACCACCTCGTCGGCGGCCAGGTGACCGGAGAGGTCGTTCACGATGGCCCGGAACGACAGCTTGGTGTCCTCGTGGCCACGCAGGTGACTGGCGTCGTAGAACACGCGGTACGGCGGGTTGTCGTCGGTTCCGATCGGCACGTAGTCGCCGGAGCCCTCCCGCACGGCGAACGTCACCTCCGCATACGTGTCCTGGTCGAGCTCGGCGGAGACCTCGACCCGGTCGGTGACGCGGTGACCGTCCCAGGTGTTGGTGCCCAGCTCGGCGGTGTCTCCGTGCTCGAGGCTGGTGATGGAGATGCCGGGCGCAACGTCGCTCGCCGGCACCGGCTCCTTGGCCTGGTAGACGACGACCCCCAGCGCCGGCACGGTGAGGCCGAGGGCGCCGTCGGCTCCGGTCGTCACGGTGTCCGGCACGCTCGCACTCGGCGCCAGCTTGCGCGACACGAGCTTGTACTTGGCGCCGGAGGACGAGTACGTCGGCACATCGGCGCTGGCCGCGGTCTCGCTGTTGTTGAGGGCGACCACGTACTCGATGCGCTGGTCACGGTCGATCCGCGAGAAGGCGTAGACGCCGGGCCCGTCGGAGCTGACGCGGTGGATCTGGGCGCCGGAGCGCAGCGCGGGGTGCTGGCGAGACAGCTTGCCGAGCTCCTGGATCGTCTCGTAGAGCGGGTGGTCGCGGTCGAAGTTGTCGTCCGCCGACGTCTCGTCGGTGCCGATCAGGTCATTGTCGGCGTACGAGGGCACGGAGTTGGCGAACATGTCCTCGCGGGCGTCCTTGTCGCCGCCATCGCCCACGAAGCCCTGTTCGTCGCCGTAGTAGACGACCGGCTGGCCGCGCGCGAAGAACATGAGGGCGTGCGCCAGCCGAGAGCGGGCCAGCAGCTCGGCGTCGGTGGCGCCGGCCTGGTCGACGCGCTGCAGGAAGTAGCCGACGCGCCCCATGTCGTGGTTCCCGAGGAACGTGGGCATCGCATACGCGTTGCTGTCGGCGTCGGTGTAGTAGTCGTCAAGGGCGAAGAAGTCGCGCAGCGCGTCGGTTGACGCGCTCTGGGACGCGAAGCCGCGCGCCGCCAGCTGGAAGCCGAAGTCGATCGTCGACTGGAGCCGGCCCCTGGTGGAGAACTCGCTCATGAACGGCGGGCCGAACTGCTGGTCGAACACCTCGCCGAAGGCGAAGAAGTCGTCGATGCCCCGCGCCTCCGCCGCCGCCAGGATGTCCGGGCCGAACTTCTGCCAGAACTCCATGTTCACGTGCTTGGTGGTGTCGATGCGGAACCCGTCGACGCCGAACTCGTCGATCCAGAACGAGTAGATGTCGACCATCCCCTCGACCACCTCGCGGCGCTCGGTCCACAGGTCGTCGAGCCCGAAGAAGTCGCCGTAGAGCGAGTTCTCGCCGGTGAAGCTCGTGTTCCCCCGGTTGTGGTACAGCAGCGGGTCGTTGAGCCACGCCGGGTTCTTCACGTTCGCCTCGTCGGGCGGCACGGTCGCGGCGTACGGGAACGAGCTCGCGTTCACCTCGGGGAACGAGTAGTCGGGCTGCCCCGAGTACGCGAAGTCGGAGTCGTCGAATGGTTGCCCGGCGGTGTCGCGATACGGGAAGTCGCGCTTGTTGCGGTAGCCGGCGTTGCCCTCGAGCTGGATGACGTCGGCGGTGTGGTTGGTGACGATGTCCATGACCACCTTCATGTCGCGGTCATGGGCTTCGTCGACCAGGCGCGCGAACTCGGCATTCGTGCCGAGATGGGGGTCGACGTGCAGGAAGTCCTCGATCCAGTAGCCGTGGTAGCCGGCGGAATGGCCGTACAGGTCGGTCGTGTCCGACTGGGTCGGCTTGTTGGTGAAGATCGGCCCCACCCAGATGGCGGTGACCCCGAGGCCTTGGAGGTACGGCAGCTTGCGGCGCAGGCCCTCGAGATCGCCACCGTGGTAGTAGCCCTTCTGGTCCGGGAGGTACCCGTGAGCCAGCACGTTCTCCTGGGTGTCGCCAGCCACGCAGGTTCCCGCAAAGGCACCGCAGTTGTTCCCGCGGTTGCCGTCGTTGAACCGGTCGGGAATGGCGAAGTAGAGGAGCTCGTCGACGAACGGGTGGCGCACGGGCTCGCGCACGAGCGCCGCGTCGTCGACCGGCACCGCCGGCGTCACGGTGATGTCGAGCAGGTGGCTGGCCTGGTCGTAGCTGAACGTGACGGCGTCACCGGCGGACCCGACGGTGAACGTGATGTTGGCGCCGTCACGGACGCCACCGGCCCCGTAGTTCTCGTCCCATGTCTCGTCGATCGCCACCTTGGCCTCGTAGGTGCCAGGCGGCAGCGATGACGTCGAGAAGCGCCCGACCCCGTCGCCGTCGGGGTCCTGCAGCCAGGACCGCAAGCAGCCCGGATCCCAATCAGTGGCACAGCCCAGCTCGCTCTGGAAGCTGCCGGGCGCGGTGGCGATGACCGACGTCTGGTTGTCCGTGATCCAGTGCGTCTCGTCGTCGTAGAAGAACTTGACCTGGCCCGGGGCTGCCAGCGACAGGCCGATGTTCGGCCCGTCACGCACGGCACCGGCGCCGTAGTTCTCGGCCCACGTGCCGTCGAGCGCCGCCTTGTACTCCCAACTCCCGGCCGGGAGCGGAAAGCTCGCCTGCCAGACACCGTCATCGGTGTCGAGCGCCAGATGGGTCGTCGCGCACTCCGGCTGCCAGTCGCCAGGGCAGCCCAGCTCCTCCTGAAAGCTCCCGGCAACGGTCACGGTGGTCGGCTCGGCCGCCGCCGGGCCGGCCGTGGCGGCGACCCCGAGCGTCGCAGCAACGATGCCGGAGACCAGAAGCAGCACGAGTGTTCTACGCGCCATGGTCATACCCCCCTGATCGCCCCTGAGCATAGAGTGCGGCGCGGAACTCGTTCCGTGGTCCACGCGGGCGCGTGACATCGTGGTCAACCGAATGCCCGAACCGCCCGAGCTGCCCCCCGACGGCGAGCTGGTGGCGCGCCTGCGGTCCAGGGACGACGCCGCCTTTGCGCTGGTGCTCGACGCCTGGTCGGGTGGCATGGCCCGGGTCGCCCGGTCCATCGTGTCGACGCACGCCTCCGCGGACGAGGTCGTGCAGGACGCCTGGCTCGCCGTCGTCCAAGGGATCGGAAGGTTCGAGGGCCGCTCCTCGCTCAAGACCTGGGTGTACCGGATCCTGGTCAACGCCGCGAAGCGGCGGGCGCTGCGCGAGGGCCGCCAGGTCTCGTGGAGCCCGGTGGCCGGCGAGGACGACACGCCCACCGTCGATCCGGCGCGCTTCGGCGGACCGGGCGACCGGTTTGCCGGACACTGGCTGGCGTTCCCGGCGCCGTGGCCATCGCCCGAGCAGGACATGCTCGCCGGCGAGGTCCAGGCGCAGGTCGAGGCCGCGCTAGCCGAGCTGCCCGCCCGCCAGCGGGTCGTCATCACGCTCCGCGACGTCGAGGGCTACGACTCCCACGAGGTGTCCTCCATCCTGGAGATATCGGCGGCCAATCAGCGGGTGTTGCTGCACCGCGCCCGGGCGTTCGTGCGCGGCAAGCTGGAGGAGTACTTCGTGGCGTCGACATCCGACGCCGGCGCCGAGGTGAGCCCGTGACCGACCTGAACTGCGACGAGCTGGTGGAGCTGGTCACCGACTACCTCGACGGCGCGCTCGATGACGAGACCGGGCGTCGGGTCGCCGACCACCTCGCCGGTTGCGACGGCTGCACCACCTACGTTGACCAGGTGCGGCAGACGATCGCGACCTTGGGGTCGTCACCGCCCGACGTCGAGCTGACGGACGAGGCTCGCAACGCACTCCTGGCGGCGTTCCGGAGGCCACCCGGCTGATCCGCCCACCAGATGGGACCGCCATGCGTGTAACGCCTGGGCCGATCGTGACTCTGCAGAGCCATGGTCGACACAACCGTCAAGCCTTCGGTCAACGCAGCGCTGCGGCGGCGACTGCTGCCACTGCAGCTCGCCGTTGCGCTCCAGGGCTTCATGCTCTGGGTGCCGGTCGAGAAGCTGTTCATGAACGAGATCGGCTTCGACGCCGCCACCGTCGGTGTCATGGCGGCGGCCTACGCCGCGCTCGTGCCGCTGGTCGAGATCCCCTCGGGGATCCTGGCCGACCGCTGGAGCCGCCGGGGTGTCCTGATCGTGGCGAGCGCGGCCCTGATGCTGACCTCGCTGGTCGGCGGCCTCAGCAACAGCGTGCCGCTCTACATCGTCAGCGCCCTGTTCCTCGCCGTCTACTTCGCCATGTACTCGGGAACGATGGAGGCGGCCGTCTACGACACGCTGCTCGAGGAGACCGGCGCCAGCGACGGGTTCGAGCGCCGCATCGGCCGTGTGCGCTTCGTGGAGAGCGCGACGCTGGTCGCGAGCTCGCTCGCGGGTGGCGTGCTCGCCGGGCTCACGACTCCTCGACTGACGTACTTCCTCACCGTCCCCTTCGCTCTCGCGTCGATCGTGGCGCTGTTGCGGTTCGACGAGCCTCGGCTCCACAAGTCCGAGGAGTCGACGTCGCTTCGCAGCCACGTCGCCGTCACCTACCGCACCATCACGCGGCGTCGGGAGCTGCTCCCCGCGGTCGGGCTGACCGTGCTCACCGCGTTGATGCTCCAGGTGATCTTCGAGTTCGGGCCGCTGTGGCTGGTTGCCTCCGGGACTGCACCCGGCCTGTACGGGCCGTTCTGGGCCGGCCTGGTGTCCACCCTGGGCCTGGGAGGCCTTCTCGCCGGGAGGGTACGGCTCAACCGGCCGGCGACGGCGGCCAGCACGATCGCGGTGCTGACGCTGGCGAGCTGGGCGCTCACCGCGAGCCGGAACCTCCTGGTGGTGACGATCGCGCAGTTCGCCGTGGCGCTCGTCGTGGTGACCATGAGCATCTACGTCTCGCGGGTGCTCCACGACGCGGTGCCGTCGACGATCCGCTCCGGCGTGGTGTCGGGTGTGGGGGCGCTGTCGTGGGTCACCTTCCTGCCGTTCTCGCTGCTGTTCGGCGAGGTCAGCAAGAACTACGGCGTCGACACGGCGGCATGGATGATCACCGGTGTGGCCGTGCTGGCGGCCGCGGTGCTGGTCAAGGTCGTGCGCGCCGAGCGCGACGAGTCTGTGGCCGCAGAGGCGGCCACAGAAGCGGATGGCGGTGGCGACGCCGTCGCGGAGGCCGAGAGCGTCCCTGCCGTCGGCGCCCTGGCGGCGTGACGCCGTGATCGCCCCCGATTGCCACACCATCGTCGAGCTCGCCTCCGACTACATCGACGGCGACCTCGACGCTGACCGCCACCGCCGCGTCGTCGCTCACCTGGCGGGATGTGACGGCTGCGAGCGGTACGTCGATCAGGTCCGCCAAACTGTGCGCCTCGTCGGTCGGCTGCAACGCACGGATCCGAGCAGCCGGGGCTCCCGTTGATGCACGTTGGCGATGCGCCCTGGCGATCCGATCGCCGCCGGCGCCGTCAGGAGGTCCGATGTCCGAGAGCCGAGCCGCGTACGACCAGCTCCTGGCCACCCTGCGCACCGTCGGCGACCGCTTCGCCGGGCCCGATTGGGGTCTGACCGATCCCGTCGACGTCGCCGAGGGCCTCCGCCTGGTGACCCACCTGCTGGCCATCGGCCTCGAGACGCAGTTCGAGGACGACGCCGCGCACCCCGTGTTCCGTGCCATCGTCACGCCGTGGCGGAAGGCGCTCGGCGACAACGCCGATGCCCGCTACCACGATGCGCCGGTCCACCCGGCCGGCGTGTACCGCGTGAGGGGGCGGATGGCCGGGGCGGTCTACGTGTCGTTCACGGTCGAGGCCGGTGCTGTTGACGGTGCCTTCCCATCGAGGACCGCGGGATCGCTGAACGACTCCGGATTCGATGTGGCGGACGATGGTTCGTTCGAGATCACGGTGGGCGGTCCGACCCAGGACCGGGGGTGGCTGGCGCTCCCGCCGGACGCCAGCCGCATCACCGTGCGCCACTACTGGGAGGACTTCCGATCGCCCAACGTCCCGCCCGTTCCCGACCTGGGCCTGACCATCGAACTGGTCGACGGCCACGTGCCTTCGGCCCCGGAGGCGCCGACCGACGCCTCGGTCGCAGCTGCGCTCCGCCGCGTGGCCACGTTCGTGCGGAGCCGCACCCTCGACATCATTCCGAAGCCGGGCGAGGGCGACGCCCCGCCGTTCGTGTCACGCGTGCCGCACGTGTTCCCCCCTCCGGCGCGCCCGGGCGCCCACGCGCTGGCCGCGGCGGACGCCGCGTACAGCATGGCGCCCTACCTTCTGGGCCCCGACGAGGCACTGGTCATGCGCGCCCGCTGGCCGACCTGCCGGTGCGCCAACGTCTCGCTCTGGAACCGCCAGCTCCAGACCTTCGACTACCTGCGTCATCGGGTGAGCCTCAACCGTGCCCAGGCCGTCGCCGACCCGGACGGCGCCGTGACGATGGTCATCGCCCACCGCGACCCCGGCGCTCCCAACTGGCTGTCGACCGAGGGCCGGCCGTTCGGGCTGGTGTTCTGGCGGTTCATGCTCCCCGACGGCCCGATCGACACCCCCGCCACCGAGGTCGTTGCCGTCGAATCGCTGGCGTGAGCGCCCGCCCGGTCCCGCCGGGTCAGGCGCCTTCGACCGGGACGGCGAAGCGGTCCATGTAGTCGGCAAGGTCGGTGCGCAGCGCGGCGGCGTCGAACCCCCAGTCCTCGGCCGTGTACTGGTGCGTGCCGTGCTGGCCGCGGGGCTTGGCCGCCAGGTAGCGGGTGATGGCCTCGCGATGCCCGTCGGTCAGCTCGCGGCCGATCGCCCGGTACGCGCCGGCGATCGCGGCCACGGGGTCATCCATCAGGTCCGCGAACCGGACGTCGCCGTAGGTGCCGGGCAACGAACCCTCGCGGCGCCGACGAGCGATCGCGTTGAGGGCGTCGGCGAACAGGGCGCCGATCAGCGCCGACAGGGCATCGAGGTCGACGGAGTCGGTTCGCAGCCAGCGGACCATCGCCGCGGTGCTCGCCGTGGAAGGCATCGTGCGCGCCGGGTCACGGTGCGTCAGCACGATGCGGGCGTCGGGATACGCCGCCAGCAGGTCGTCGAGCATGAACACGTATCCCGGCGTCTTGAGCAGCCAGCGCCGAGCCGGTCGGCCGTGCTGCACCGTCTGCAGCAGCGCCCGGTGGAACGCCAGGTCGGCGGCGACATCGGGCTGCCAGTCGCCCTGGTCGGTCAGCACCATCGACCAGTGGCTGCCGGCGAACGACGGCGCACAGATGGTGATGCACTCCACTGGCAGGTCAGAGCGCAGCTCGTGCATGGCGGCGAACTCCGGCTGGACGTCGGCCCATAGCTCCTGCTCGGCCTCGGTCATCGCCCGCCGTTCGTCCTCCCCGGTGCCGTCGGGCAGCACGGGATGGATGACGTCCGTCGCGGTGGGCGACCGCAGGCCGGGATCGAGACCCAGCAGCTCGAACAGGATCGTGGTTCCCGAGCGCGCCGGTCCGGTGACGATCACCGGCGCCTCGATCACCTCGTCCACGATCGACGGCTCGCGGCGCCGGCGCTCGCCGACCAGGAACCGGGTGCGCAAGCACCGCAGCAGCTCCTCCCGGGTCATGAGCCGGCCGACGACGTGCAGGTCGCTGCGGTTGACGGCGTCGACCAAGGCGCGCAGGCGGGCCTCCCAGTCGCCGTCACCCAGGTCAGCCGGACCGGCGATGGCCGTCGACGTCCGCGCCTGGTTGATCAGGTCGGCGGCCTCGATGGGCACCAGGCGGCGGGGTCCGCCCGAGGCGGAGCCCATCGCGTTGACCCGCCTCACCCAGTCCGGCCGCCGGTACCTGTCCCCCATCGGTGTCACGCCCATGTGCCACCGAGTCAACCACAGGCCCTGGTCAGGCGGCAGGCCGGCCGCGATCGGGCCGTAACGCGGGAGCGCGGAAGCCCGGGGGCCGGCAATCGCCCGTGTTGCGGCCCCCGGTGCCTCCGCTGGGGACTGACAGGGTGGCGGATGCGAATTAGCGAGCGCGAAGCGAACCGGCCGCGATCGCGAGCCAGACCGGCGCCGCCGACTTATGGTGTCGGGACGCATGCCCCGCTCGTTCCGATTCGAGCCACCAGAGCCGCGACCTGGTTCGCTCACGCGACCGCGGCTGCTGGTCACCCTGCTCGGGCGCTGGGAGCACAGGGTGGCCTCGGTGGTCGGCGGACCGGGCATGGGCAAGACGACGCTGCTGGCGCAGGCAGTCGCCGAGAACCGCCTCGCGCCCCGGGGCGAGGACGTCTGGATCGGCCTGGAGCAGGCTGACGCCGACGGCGTGGCCCTGGCGCGCGACGTGCTGGCCGCGGTCGGCCGAGAGGGGGGCGACGTCGGCCCGGGCGCGATCATCGGCTCGGCGGACGAGGTGCCCGAACCGGCGACCGTGGCCGACGCCGTGTGGCGCCGGGCCCCCACGCCGGTGTGCCTGATGGTCGACGACGCCCAGTGGCTCACGTCCGGCTCCGCGGGTGCGACCTGGCTGATCGCCCTGGTCGACGCACTGCCCGCCAACGGCCACGTCCTGCTGGCCAGCCGTTCGTCGCCGGCCGTGCCCCTCGCCCGCCTGGCCAGCCAGGGTGCCGTCCTGGGCGTGTCCGAGGACGACCTGCGCTTCACGGACGACGAGTTGGCCGAGTTCGCCGCTGGCCGGGGCCTTGCCACCGGGCGGCTCGACGACGCCGGCGGGTGGCCGGCGATGGCCGAGCTGGCCGCCAGCGTCGGGGACGACATGGCCGGTGATTACCTGTGGGAGGACGTCCTCGAGCCGCTGGGACCCGAGGGGCGCCACGTGCTGGCCGTGGTGACCGATCTCGGCGGCGCCGACGACGGGCTGGCGGCCGCCGCGCTCGGAGCGCCGGTCGATCTCGGCGGTGCCCTCGACGGCGTGCCGCTCGTCGCCCGCGGCGCGGACGGGTGGCGGGTGCCCCACGCGCTCTGGCGTGGCGTGCCGGCGCTGGCGCTGGCGCTGGCCGACGACGAGCGGGCGTCCGTGCGCCGCCGGGCAGTCGACCATCTGATCGACAGGAACCGCTACGACGCCGCCCTGACCCTCGCCCGCGAGGCCGGCCTGGTGGATGTGGTGCCACAGATCCTGCGGGCGGCCTGCCTCAGCGCCCACCGGCCGCCGGGCCGCCAGCTCGACCGCTGGCTCGCCGACCTCCCCGACGACGTGCGGGACAGCCCGGGCGCGGCCCTCGCCGTCGCGGTCCGGGCGGCCGTGCTGGTGCCGGCCGAGGCGACCGAACCATTGCGGACCGCCATCGACCGGTGCCGCGAGGTGGACGACGCCGACGGTGAGGTGAGCGCCCTGGCGTTGCTCGGCGAGGTGGCCTGGTGGCGCGGCGACGGCGGGCTGTTGGCCGAGGTGTTGCCCCGGCTGGCGACTCTCGGCGCCCAAGGTCATCCCCTCGCCCGGGCGGTGGCCGGCCTCGGCGAAACGGTCGTCGCGGACATCGTCGGCGGCGACGACGACGTGCTCGCCAAGCTCGACGCTATCGAGCAGGCGGCCTTCGACGACGCCTGGGCGGCAATGGCTGGCTGGCTGCGAGCCACCACGCTGGCCGGTGGTGGCCGGGCGGAGGAGGCAGCGGCCGTCATCGACGCCATCCCCCCGACCCCCGACCCGGCGCTCCAGCTCACGATCGAAGGCGCCTGCCTCCAGGCCCGCTGGGCACTGGGCGAGGTCGACGCAGTGGTCAGCGCCGTGCCACCGATCATTGACCGCTTCGAGGCGGCCGGTGTTCTCCAGTTCGAGCTGGTCAGCGCGGCGGAGGGTGCTTTCGTCGTCGCGTGGGTCGGCGACGTCGAGAGGGCTCGGGAGCTCGTGGCCCGCGTCCGGCGCAAGGAAGGAGACACCGACTTCGGCCAGGCCGCCCGTCTCGCCTTGGCGGAGGCGGCCGTGCTCGTCACGACCGGTGACGAACCCGCAGCCGCGGACCTGCTCGAGCGGGCGATCGCCACCCACGGCCTGGAAGGCGGCATCAACCGGCGAGCGTGGCGGCGCGGCCTGGCGCTGACCTACGTGCTCGTCCCGTCGGCGCGCGATCGTTGGGAGGCGGCCGAGCTGCGGGGCAACGTCGCCGAGGCGCGTGCACTCGCCCGGGCGGTGGTGGCCCTGAGGGAAGGGTCAGGTTGCGCCGGGAGCGGGGCCCCCACCGCGGGCACGCTGCCGCCGGCGCTGCGCGACCTCGACCTGAGCGACATGGCGCGCGTCCGCGCCGGGCTCCACCACCGGTTCGCCGTCGAGTTGGCGCTCGGCCTCGAGGCGGCCGGGCGGCCCGAGGCCGCCACGCTGCTGGAGGCCCTGGGACCGCGCGGGCGCGAGGCCATGCGCGCCGAGGCGGGGACGAGTACCAGCCGAGCCAGGCACGCCAAGTCGCTGCTGGCGGCCGTGCCGGCCCCGCCTGCGGATCGGACCGAGATCGCCGTGCTCGGGCCCCTCGCGGTGGCGCGGAGCGGTGAGCCCGTCACGGACAGCGACCTGCGGCGAGAACGCGTGCGGGCGCTGCTCGCGTTCATGGTCGGCCACCGCACGACCAGCCGTGCGGCGATCATGGCCGCGCTCTGGCCCGACCTGGGAGAGCGGGCGGCCGCGAACAACCTGCGGGTCACGATGACCTACCTGCTCCGGGTGCTGGAACCCTGGCGCTCGGCGCGCGAGCCCGCCTACCACGTCCGTGTGGACGGCCTGTCCGTCACGCTCGTCACCAGCGAATGGCTGGACATCGACGCCGACCGGTTCGACGACCACGTCGACGCGGCCGCGAAGGCCGAGGCCGACGGCACACCATCGTTGGCGCTCGAGCACAACCTGGCCGCGGTCGCGCTCTACCGGGGCGAGGCCTACGAGGGCGTCGCCGACGCCGACTGGATCGCGCTCGAACGAGAGCGCTTCCGCGGCCGCTTCGTTGCCGCCGCCACCCGGGCCGGCGAGCTGCTGGTCGCCAGGGGCGACGTGAACGACGCCGAACGCGTCGTCGGGCGGGCGATCGAGGTCGACCCGTGGGCAGAGGACGCCTACGCCGTGCTGGTCTCGGTGGCGCTGGCCCGTGGTGACCGCGGTGCGGCCCGCCGCACCCTCGACCGGGCGCTGGCTGCCCTGGCCGAGCTCGGCGTCGAGCCGTCCGAGGAGACCGAACGTCTCCGCCGCCGCATCGAGGGCGAAGCCGGCGAGACGGGTTGACCGCACGTGAGGCTCTGGGTTCCGCCCATTCGAGCCCGAGGCAATCGGTTCCGGCCGCGGAACCCATGACCTCGGGCTCCAGGTGGCGGAACCCATGACCTCGGGTTGCGGAGGCATCGCCCCACCTGTCGACCAGGAGCGGCCACCGACGGTTGGAGCGGGTCCACGGGGGTACGACTGCAGTGCCCAGTAGCCGTGCCGGGGAGGCCTACGACCGATGGTGGACACCGAGAGGTACGCAACCAGCTTCGCGATGCTGGACAAGGATGGCGACGGCCGCGTGTCGGCGGCGGAGTTCAAGGAGCTCATGGGCAGCCTCGGGGTCGACTTCACCGACGAGACCGCGGCCAAGGCGATCGAGATGATGGACGCGGACGGCGACGGCCTCGTCACCCTCGAGGAGCTGGCGACCTACATGAGCTCACCGGGCGGGGCGCCGCCGGAGGAGGCGTAGGTCGCGGGGCCGTGGTGCGCGTGATCGGCTAGACCCCTTCCGAGAGGTGGTGCATGGCCGATCCGGTGACCAACGTGCTCGATGCGGTCGTTGAGCTGACCGACCCGCTCCTGGACGAGTTGGCGGCGCTCGTGAGGATCCCGAGCGTGAGCGGCACCGATTCCGAGAACGACGCCCAGGAGCACGTCGCCGCTCGTTGCGCCGACGCCGGGCTGGAGGTCGATCACTGGCAGATCGACCTCCCAGCGCTGACGGCCCATCCCGACTTTCCCGGCATGGAGGTCGACCGCGACGAGGCCTGGGGCCTCGTTGGCCGGTTGCCCGGTGTCGGCGACGGGCCGGCGTTGATGCTGAACGGCCACGTGGACGTCGTGCCCGTGGGCGATCCGGGCAGGTGGGCCACCCCGCCCTACTCCGCCGAGGTCCGCGCCGGCCGTCTCTTTGGCCGCGGCAGCTGCGACATGAAGGCGGGCCTGATCGCCTCGCTGTGGGCGGTCCAAGCCCTGCGGGCGGCCGACGTCGGCCTGCGGGGGGACGTGCTCCTGGCGTCGGTGCAGGGCGAGGAGGACGGCGGTCTCGGCACGTTCGCCACGCTCCAGCGGGGATGGCGTGCGGACGCGTGCGTGATCCCCGAGCCGACGGACCTCGACGTCGTGCCGGCGAACTCGGGGGCGCTCACTTTCCGGCTGCGCATCCGGGGTCTGGCCACGCACGCCGCCCGTCGCGCCGAGGGCGTGAGCGCGATCGACAAGTTCTGGCCGGTCTCGCAGGCGCTGGTCGACCTCGAGCGTCGCCGTCACGCATCGGTCGACCCGCTCGTAGCCCGATGGCCGCTCGCCCATCCCCTGTCGATCGGTCGGATCCGCGCCGGTGACTGGGCGTCGTCGGTGCCCGATCTGCTCGTGGCCGAGGGCCGGCTCGGGGTGGCCATCGACGAGTCGATCGATCACGCCCGCACCGACCTGGAACGCGCCGTCGCCGAGGCCTGCGAGCGAGACGCCTGGCTGCGCGACCACCCCGTCGAGGTCGAGTGGTGGGGAGGGCAGTTCGCATCGGGCCGCATCCCGCCCGACAGCGACCTCGTGGACCGGGTGCGGGCGGCCCACCGGGTGGCGTCCGAGGGCCGCCAGCCGGACGTCTACGGCGCCCCCTACGGCAGTGACCTCCGCCTGCTCACCGGGCTGGCGGGCATTCCGACGCTGCAGTACGGACCCGGAGACGCCCGACTGGCCCACGGCCCCGACGAGGCGGTGCCGGTGGCCGACGTCGCTGCGACCGCACGCACCCTCGCCCTCCTGGCGCTCGACATCTGCGGGGGCGACTGATCCGCACAACGCAGGCAACGGCCACCGGTTGTGGTGGGTCTGGCGCCGGGCACCGGTGGTGCGAAGCTGGGCTGATGGGGCGCGTCTGGTCACGGGTGGTCAACCGGCTGGCGTCGGGGGGAGCTGGAGCCCGCGTCTCCGGCTATCCGACCTCGTCCAACCGGGCGTCGTCGCTGCACCTGCGGTGGGAGCTACCGCGGGGTGCCGGCGCGATGGTCGCCGCCTCCGTGGCCCTGGTGGTCGAGGCGGCGCCGCCCGTTCCCGACCTCTACTTCTGGGCGCTGCAGGCCTCGTTCACCGATGGCGCCGGCCATCGCCATGGCGGTGGTCACCTCGGGCTCCAGTGGTACCGGCCGCACCCGGGCGCACGGGCGGTGAACTGGGGCGGCTACGGGCCCGACGGCCGAGTCCTCGACGGCTCGACCTCACCGCTGCCCAGCGCCACCGGCAATCCCAACACCCGGGACCTGTGGTGGGACCCCGGCCGGCCGTACACGCTGACCATCGAACGCGCCGCCGAGGGTGGCTGGGTCGGATCTGTCGCCGGCATCCACGTCCGCAACCTGGCCGCGGGCGGCGACCGGTTGGACACGCTGATGGTGTGGTCGGAGGCGTTCGCCCGCTGCGACGCTCCCCCGGTCGCCGTCCGCTGGTCGCGGTTCCGGGCGACCGGGGCGCAGGGCCGCATCGTCGAGCCGGTCGCGGTGCATGTGAACTACCAGCGCCGCGTCGACGGCGGATGTGACAACACGACGGCGCTCGCCGATGGCGGCGCCGTGCGCCAGATCACCGGCACCGAGCGAGTGGTCCCCCAGGGCGCCCGCCTGTCGCTGACGCCTTCCCACGACGACCCGAGCCGGTGGTGACGGCAGACTCCTCATCGGCCCCTGGCTCCCGACCCAGGCTCCCGACCCAGACACGCACCCCGGGAGAGGTCACCCATGCCCAGCGACACCAACTACAAGGTCAGCCACCCGGTGTTCGCCCGGCTCTACGCCTGGGCGAGCCCCCGGATGGAGAGGTCCGGCTTCGGTGAGCGCCGCGACCAGCTACTCGTCGGGCTCGCCGGGCGGGTCATCGAGGTCGGCGCCGGCAACGGCTTGAACTTCACCCACTACCCACCGGAGGTCACCCGGGTGGTGGCGGTCGAGCCGGAACCCCGCCTCCGCGCCATCGCCGAGGCCGAAGCCGCCAACGCGGCCGCTCCGGTCGAGGTCGTCGACGGCACGGCCGACCGGCTACCTGCCGAGGACGCAGGCTTTGACGCCGCAGTCGCCTCGTTGGTGCTGTGCTCGGTGCCCGACGTGCCCGCCGCCCTGGCCGAGATCCGGCGGGTCCTACGGCCCGGTGGGCAGCTCCGGTTCTTCGAGCACGTCCGCGCCGACACGCCCGGCCTCGCTCGTGTCCAACGGTTGCTCGACGCCACCGTATGGCCCACTCTCGGGGGCGGCTGCCATTCCCACCGCGACACCCTCGCCGCCATCGAGGCCGCCGGTTTCACGATCGACGCAATCGAACGGCTCCGCATCCCCGACACCCGCATTCCCACCCACACGTCGCCCCACATCCTCGGCGTCGCCACCGCCCCGACCGGCCCGGAGGAATGACGAACGAGCCCGCCGGGTCAGCGAGTCGCGGTCACAACGGTCCAACGGGTCAGACCGAGCGCCGGCCAGCACACCCGAGGTCGCGGCAGGCCTGGACCACCCGCTCGGCCATCGAGGCCTCGGCGGCCCTCCCCCAGGACCGGGGGTCGTAGGCCGCCTTGTCGCCGGTACCGCCGTCGACGCGCAACACGCCGTCATAGCGCCTGAGCACGTGGTCGGCAATCGGCCGGGTGAAGGCGTACTGGGCGTCGGTGTCGACGTTCATCTTCACGACGCCGAAGCCGATGGCCTCGCGGATGTCGTCGAGCGACGAACCCGAGCCACCGTGGAAGACCAGGTAGAAGGGGCGTTCCCGGCCGTGGCGGCTTCCGACCGCATCCTGGATCTCCTTCAGCACCCCCGGCCGCAGGACGACGTGCCCGGGCTGGTACACCCCGTGGACGTTGCCGAACGTGGCGGCGAGGAGGAAGCGGCCCCGTTCACCAAGGCCCAGCCCATCGGCGACCCGCAGTGCGTCGTCGGGCGTCGAGTACAGGCGCTCGTCCATGGCGCCCGTGATGCCGTCCTCCTCTCCGCCGACCACGCCGATCTCCAGCTCCAAGACGATGTGAGCGCGGCGGCACTCCTCCAGCAGCTCGGCCGCGATCCGGAGGTTCTCGGTGAGCGGGAGGCTGGAACCGTCCCACATGTGCGACTGGAACAGGGGCAGACCGCCGTTGGCCACACGCTCCTGCGAGATGGCCAGCAGCGGCCGCAGGTAGTTGTCGACCCGGCTCGGCGGACAGTGGTCGGTGTGCAGGCCCACGAGCTCCGGATGGTTGGCGGCCAACAGGTGGGCCACCTCCGCCAGAGCGACTGCCCCGTTCACCGCGTCGCCGACACTGGCTCCCGAGAAGTACTCGGCCCCGCCGACGGAGACCTGCACGATGCCGTCGCTGTCGGCCTCGGTGAACCCGCGCAAAGCGGCGTTGAGGGTCTGGGTCGAGGTCACGTTGACCGCGGGGTAGGCGAATCCCTCGGCCTTGGCCCGGTCGAGCATCCGTGCGTACTGCTCGGGTGTGGCGATCACGATCGACCTCCGGCGCAGGCCCTCGGGGTTGAGCCTAAGGCGCGCGCCGGTCGGCGCCGCAGCACCCAGCCGCGCCGCCGGACCCTGATGCGTCGGCGGATCAAACGGCCGATAGGCGTTGTGCAGCCCGAGCGAGCGCGTCGAGTGCGAATCGCATCGAGGCACCCTCGGCCATCGCCTGGCCAGCCTCGACCCGCCGGAAGAACTCTTGCTCGCCAAGCTCCCCCCGGAGCCGCTCGGCCGCGTCGCGCATCATGGTCGCGTCGCTACCGAAGGGAGGAAGTCCGGTGCGGGGCGCCTCTGTGGCCCCATAGAGCACGGCCGCATCCTCGCCGGCACCCACACGCATGAGCAGGGCGACGACCGTCCGGAGCGTCACCCAGAGGGGCGTCCAGGCACCGGCCCGGTACCAGCGGTGGATCGCTGATTCGCAGTAGGTCAGAGCGGCCGCGACGTCTGCCTGCCGGGTCCGGGACGCGGCGAGCGCCACCTCGGCCAGGCCGGCGACGAACCTGCTGTCGGCGGAGGCTGCGAGCTCGATCGACTGACGCAGATGTGTCTCGGCTGTCTGCGGCTG